>QWCE01000164.1_pt1 | contig 151767 bp, 132 predicted proteins | sample 1972531 | NCBI WGS metagenome assembly QWCE01 (sample SAMN09866716, study PRJNA288562) | Human gut metagenome isolate term4_stool, whole genome shotgun sequencing... | reverse complement strand
CCAAAGGTTATCATAAAATTCCTCCAGAAGTATATGTAAAGAGGTCTACCAGCTCAATGCTAGTATTTATAGGATTTCTGCCCCCCCCCCCTAAGGGTCAAAACAGGCACTATAACTGGCTTACAGCGGCATTGTAAGTATACACAAAATATTCCTTGTAAATTTGCTATCCTTAAATCTTGCATAATTGACGATAAATTATATCCTTATTATATAACTATTGTACAATTATTTATGCATTTTTTCAACCCATCATGCCTGTATCTTTAGCTTTCTTTACAATATAGCAATTTTTAGCGAGTTATAGTTTTATATATAATATGGTTATGAAAGTCGACAATATTCATAGTGTGTTATTTAAGGGTGGAATAAATACTGCAAAACAAGCTCAGACAGATAATACTCGCCCGCAAATAACGGAGTTATCAAATGTAACGCCTGATTTTGGCGTCACTGTACCACAAAAATATACAAAACTCGGCGTAAAAAAACTTGATAATGGCTTAGAAGTACATATGTACAAACTTGCAAACGGACATAAAGTTTCCATTATCCCAATGGAAGGCTCTCCTGCAGTTGTAAAAAACTATGTTAATGTAGGCTCTATGAATGAAACTGCTAATATCAAGGGTATAAGCCATTTTCTTGAACATATGGCTTTTAACGGAACAAACGGCGAGAACGGCCATATAAAACTTGAAGCCGGCGATTCTTTCAAAAAGATTGATGAATTAGGAGGCTGGGCAAATGCCAGCACCAATTATGCAATCACTGACTACGTAAATTCAACCCCGCTTCTTAATAAAAAAGATTTGGAACAGCAGATTAAAATAATCGCTGCAATGAGCGAAGATTTGAAACTATCAACAGATATGATTGAAAAAGAAAAGCATCCGGTTTCATCTGAAATTAACATGATACTGGATGATCCGCAAACAATTGCCCTTGACCAGACTGTCAGAACTTTATTCAAAATCAAAAATCCGGCTGATGAAATGGTCGGAGGAAGTGTTAAGACAATCAAAAATCTAACAAGAAAAGACCTTATAGACTATTATAATAAATACTATACCCCTGATAACATGAATCTTGTGATTACAGGTGATGTTAATCCTGATGAAGCAATAAACATTACTGCCAAAAGCTTTAATTCAAGAAAAATTTCACAGGGCGCTAAATTTGAAGAAAAACTTAGCCCGATACAAAAGACGGAGAGAAAAGATTTTGTAAGTGACAAAGCAAAATCAACCGAAGTTATACTCGGATTTGCAGGACCTAAAAACAATGATATAAGAGAAAAGGTCATATATGACATAGCACAAACATATCTGAACTCTTATTCCTCAGGTTTAACTCAAAATCTAAAACAATATAATGCTTACCCGTACATAGACAGCGAAAAAATAAGTACTAATCCAAACGCCGCAAGAATGGTATATCTGGCAGCAAGTGTTTCCGAAGACAACAGTGAAAAGCTCTTAAAAACTATATTTGATATTATCTCAAGCGTAAAAGCGCCTGATAGAGCAGTTTTAGATGAAATTAAACAGAGAATCCTAAAAGCAAAAGAAGAAACTTTTGAGTATTCGTCAGAAGTAAACGATATTATAGGGAAAGCCATGCTTAACAACAGCCTGGAATATATCACGGACTACGAACAAATTCTTAATTCTATTACTCCCGAAGAAGTACACAGAGGGGTAAAACAATACTTTGACCTGAATAAAGCTGCGGTTACAGTAGTACATCCTAAAAAAGACAGTGCTATAACTTTCAAAGGCAAACGCGAACCTGTTAACGAAAGCAGAATTTCTGAATACCAGCTTCCAAACGGCTTTGATACAGGATTATACGAAACAAAAAGCAGCAATATAAATTACAACATCTCGCTGTATATTGATAAGCCATACAACAAAAAGGCCGGTGTCATTAACGTATTAGACTATATCTATACAATGGGAAATTCCTCTCTTACAGAAGATGAGATGGATATCTTTCAAGAAAAAAATAATATAACTCTCGCTTCTTATGTTTCACCGGCAAGGTTAAAAATTTCTACTGAAAGCAGTTTTAATAACAGAAATCTTATTTTTGATAATGCAAAAAAACTGCTTTATGAACCAAGGTTTACCGAAGAAAACCTGAAGAAAGCAAAAGAAAGAATAAAAGACCATATGTCCAGACATCAGGACAGTGCATACAGCCTGTATACAAATTATGACACACGGAATAATCCTTATGATTTTTCTGACGAAGAAATTCTCGCAAATCTTGATAACATTACTCTTGATGACGTAAAAGAATGCCATAAATATTTACTTAACAATTCAAGAGGTATTATTACCGCAAACATTCCGGCTGAGCATCCGGAAGTAAAAAATGAGATTTTAAACAGTTCTGCAAAGCTAAAAAAAGTTCTGCCGAATAAAATTAAACCATTAGAAATATACAAAGAAAATACAAGACCAAAAGTTCTACAGGTAGTTAAGAATAACTCACAGGCTGATATTATGCAGGTTTACAAGTTTAAAACTGATAACACACTGCGTGAATCTGTACTGGGCGAGCTTACAAACTCAATACTTACAAGTTCAAGTATAGGATTATTTGACAACCTTAGAGAAAAAGACCACCTTGCATACTCTGTTTACTCAACGATTGAAAAAACAGGAAACAGCGGAGAAATTTCCTGTAATATTCTGACTACAACAGACAATAAGGATATCGGAGAAATTTCATATGATAATGTAAAAAAATCAATTGACGGGTTTAACAGACAAATCGCCAAACTTAAAGCCGGCGAGTTCACAGACAAAGATTTAGAAAATGCTAAGCTTGCGATGAAAGCCAATCTCTTAAATACAGAAGGAAGCAGCAAAAAACTTGACACCATAAATCTTGGTTTAAACTCAAAATACGGTATTACATACGCTAACAAGCTTTACAACGAAATTGACACTATTACAAAGCAAGAAATTGTAGATTTTGCAGAGAAAATTTTCCGCAATCCGCCTGTATATTCAATTGCTGCAAGCAAAGATACTCTGGGAAATAACAAAGATTATTTTAAGACTTTAGAAGCATAAAGATTTGACCTAAAATCTTTTATCTTTTCTGCCTGCTTCTTGTAATCGTTTTCAAGAATTTTATTTATATTTGTGTCAAGAAGGCTTACAACATCTCTTATGTTCTCATTGTTCATTACAATCATATCGTTTGCCATCTCTACATTTGATAAAGCAAGTCTTGTCGTATCCCTAAAACCTGATGAAGCAAGTCTTTGTGCAAGTTCATTATTTTCAATATTTTTACATAGAGCCTGAGCTACAAGCATTGGCGCGTGTGAAATCAATGCGACAGCCTTATCATGTTCCCGCGGAGTCGTCATAATAGTTTTGGCACCCAAATCCTCAATTAAAGATTTCAAGACCTCAAAATCTTTAATATCAGTATCGTCTTTTGGGGTTACAGCCCATGTAGCACCTTCAAATAATTCCGGGAAAGAATGCTCCCAGCCGTTATGCTCAGTACCGGCCATAGGATGAGAAGGTATAAATTTATACCTGTAACTTTTATGAGAAACAAACTCTTTTAAGCTGCAAACATCTGTCACAATAGTATTCTCATCAAGGAATTCTTCAAGCTTGTCAAGGATTTCCAGCGTCTTATTCATAGGAGTACAAACAAAAACAACATTACAGCCCCTGAGTATTGAATAATCTTTACTTACTCCGGCTTCCGAAACAGAACGAGAAACCCCAACCACATCATGTTTACCATTCATTCCTTTAAAAATTGAACCGCCAATTAAACCTAAACCAACTACTCCTACTTTCATTTCCATTTACCTCAATTACCTTGTTTTCTTGCCAATTTGTTAGATTTACCCCTCCTTATGACAAAAACTTTTAGTACCATCTACATAATCTTTTACAATATCTCCGTTTCCTTCAATATTGTATTTGTATATTGTAAGCCCCTCAAGCCCTACGGGCCCCCTTGCATGGGTTTTGTTAGTAGAAATACCTACTTCTGCACCAAAACCATATCTGAAACCATCTGCAAATCTGGTCGAAACATTATGATAAACTCCTGCAGAATCAACGGCATTCATAAATATCTTTGCATTCTTGTTATCCTCTGTAATAATCGATTCTGTATGACCTGAAGAGTTTTCATTTATATGTTCAATAGCTTCTTCAAGAGTTGAAACTAATTTATAAGAAAGAATTTTGTCAGAGTACTCAGTATGCCAGCTTTCAGGCTTCGCAATTAATTCTACACCCGCTTCCTCAAGAGCTTTCAGAAGCTCTGTTGTATATTTAAAATCCTTATGGATTAGAAGTGTTTCAACAGCATTGCAAGCACTCGGATATTGAGTTTTCGCATCAATAATTACACGTTTCGCTTTTTCTAAATCAGCACTCTCATCCACAAATATATGACAAATTCCGTCTGCATGTCCTAATACCGGTATCTTTGTATTTTCTTTTATGAATCTAACAAGATTATTGCCGCCTCTTGGAATGATTAAATCAATGTACTTATCCAACGAAAGCATGTTTTTGACATCATCTCTTGAGAAAACCTGAGTCAGTACGTCTTTTGGGAAATCTCTTGTTGAGTCTAATGCTTCCTGAATAACTCTCATTATTTCTTTATTAGTATTTATCGACTCTTTACCGCCTTTCAGGATTACTGCATTGGAAGATTTAATTGCCAGGGCAGAAATCTGCGAGATTACGTCCGGACGAGCTTCAAAAATTATCCCCAAAACACCAATCGGGCAAGAGATTTTTGTCAAAATCAGCCCGTCATCAAGTTGACGTTTAAGCAGAGTTTTCCCAATCGGATCTTCAAGGTTGGAAATATCAATAATCCCTTGAATCATATCACGCATTTTATTTTCATCAAGCTTTAGACGGTTAAAAACAGACTGTTTAAGTTCGCCGCTCTCAACAAGCGGCAACGCTTCTTCCAAATCCCTCTTATTAGCTTCAAAAATCTTTTCCTGATTTTCTTTTAAGTTTTTTGCAATATTCAATAAAGCTGTATTTTTAAGCCCTACCGGAAGTGTCGCAATTTTTTTTGATGCATATTTTGCCTTTTTAGCAAGTTCAATAAATTTATCTTCTTCCATTTCTGTAATCCTCACAGAGTTTGCAATACTGTAGTCTTCTTATGTTAATCATTCTTGAAAACTTTTTTCTCATCAGATGTTCCTGCAAAGATATTGCCGGTTTTTCATCCAATGCATTCGGCTGTTTTACAATAAAGCCTGACAAATCCATAAATGGAACAGCGTTTCTGTAATCCATGTATGGATTTCTTCCGAATTGTTCGCTCATACCTTCTCCTCTTTGTGATAGTCCTTGTAATAATTTTATTCAAAACTATATTTAGTAACAAGGTTTTGTAAACGAAAATTTACTAAAATTTTTGAGTTGAAAAAAAATTTTGTTGCTGTTATATTGAAGAAGGTGGAAGTATTAATTTACTTTTACCATAGAAAAAGTAAGCGCTTGTAGCCCAGTTGGATAGAGCGTTTGGCTACGAACCAAAAGGTCGGGGGTTCGAATCCCTCCAAGCGCAGATTTAAATTAAGAGCCTATTGGCTCTTTTTTAATATTTATCTACTCTTATAATTATTAACTATGAAAACTATAGCTGATTTGTATTTTACTTAATCAAATTAAGTTATAGAATTATTGTTAAGGAGAAAAAAATGAGTATATTTGAAGCAGGAATGATGGTATGCTTTGGCATAAGCTGGCCGATAGCAGCATTAAAAACATATAAATGTAAATGTGTACACGGAAAAAGCATACATTTTTCTATGTTAATATTACTCGGATATATATGTGGAATTACTCATAAAGTACTTGATGATATGGATTGGGTATTCTGGTTATATATTTTGAACACACTGTTTCTGCTTATTGATATGTACTTATACTGGATTTACAGGAATAATAAAGCTCCTAATGAATAGTAGTAGTACACTGATATTTTCTATAAAAGTAGAATAACATTACAAACCCTATAAATGCAAAAAATGCTCCCGGTATAGCTGTGTATTGATAACCTAAACCATACTTAACCGGAAGAGCTCCGACAAAAGCCCCTATAGCATTCCCCAGATTAAAAGATATTTGAGAGAAAGATGCTCCCAGCATTTCTCCCCCTCTGGCATTTTCAATAAGAAGCACCTGCTGAGGAGCAGAAACTGCAAACAGACATCCGGTACATACACACATTAAAATAATGGATGCAATTGGATTTGATGCAAAGAAGAAAATCAATAACAGAGCAATGCAAGCTGTCAGCTGCGTCATTCCGGCAACAAGAGCAGGAGAAAATTTATCAGAGAGTTTTCCTCCTAGAAAATTCCCTATACACATACCTGCTCCGGCTAATACCATAACTATTGAAACATATTTGGGCATAATTCCTGAAACTTTTACAAGCAGAGGATTTATATAACTGTACCAGCAAAAAATTCCGCCATTTCCCATTACAACAGCAACTATTAAAAGCCATGGTCCTATACTTTTTAAAAAATTAAACTGACCTCTAAAACCATTATCCGGCAAAGGTTTCAAATATGGTATAAGCTTAATTATTGAATATACTATAACAAACCCGAACAGTCCTATTAAAAGAAAAGTTAATCTCCAGGACAAATTATGACTTATAAATGTTCCAAAAGGAATTCCCAAAAGATTTGCAACCGTCATACCTGCAATCATTGTAGCTACTGCTTGATTTTCCTTTCCATGTTCACAAAGCCGTCCTGCAGATATCGCACCAACACCGAAAAATGCTCCATGAGGAAGCCCTGCAATAAATCTTATTGCACAAAATAAATGATAATTACCTACAAAAGCAGTTGCTAAGTTTGCAATAGTAAAAATAGACATCAACCATAATAAAATTGTTTTAAGCGGTTTAGTACGTGCAATAACTACAAGAAGTACAGCTCCTGCCACGACCCCAAGTGCATACATTGATATAAAACTGCCTGCTTGTGGTATGGAAACCTTCATTGCAAGCGCAGTGTCAGGTAATATTCCCATCATAACATATTCTGTTAGTCCCAGTCCAAATGTTCCTAATGCCAGAGGCAAAAGGCACGTACTTTTTCTCATAATTCATTCTCCGCTACAAATCTTCCGGTAATGTAAATTTCTCGTCATTTACCTCTCTTAAAAAGTTCGTCCAGCTGTTATAATATTCAGCCAGTGCTTGTGTATATCCTATTATAATCGATTTATACGATTGTTTCATAACAATTAAAGAAGTTATGTCAGATTTACCAGCCTCATAGCTGTTTTTTGAAGTTTCTATTAACTCTTCAGAGCCTGTTATAATCTTTTTTTCATAATGATTCAGGTTATCAGCAGCAGTTAAAAACCTGTCATAGGCGGCACTAACATCTTTTACTGCTCTATTTTTCGAAGATTCATATTTTAATTCAGCCTGTTTAAGCTTTAATGCCGCATTTTGAATTTCTGGAGAATAATTGTAAAAAAGAGGAATATTAACCAGACTGGCACCTGCATAAGCACCATTATTAAAATTTCCGCTATCAGTATACGAACCTACCTGATACGCATAGCCTCCTGTAAGCTGGATATCGGGTATACGCTGACGTGCGGTTACGGTCAAATTTTTCTCTGCAACATCAATTTCCTGCTTTGCAATTTGAATATCATATCTGTTTCGGATAGCGTTCTGAACGATTTCATCAAACGATGGAAAATCAAAATTCGGAGGCGGAGTCATCATTTCCTGAAAATTGTTTTCTTCAGAAAAAATGTTATCCATACTGTCATATACAATATTATCCGGATTATTTATAACTTTATTAAAATCCGACAGAGCTTTTTTTACATTTACTCTTGCCGAATTTACCTGTGTAATCATTTGATTTAGTGCTATTTCTGCTTGAATAACATCAATATCAGGAGCATTATGATTTTTAACACGGACCTTTGCTATTTTCAAAAGCTCTTCCTGTAGTTCCTCCTGCTGCTCAAGTGTATCAAGAATTGATTTTGCTTCTACCAGATTAATATAAGCTTCTCTTACATCCATTTTTAAATCAAATATTGTATAATCAATATTTTTTTCAACAAGTTTTAAATTAGACTCTGCAAGATTCTTACGAGCTTTTCTTTTCGCTATTTCAATATTTTCACTTACGCCAAGCTGCTTTGGTTCACTGTTTCCAGCCGCACCCAAGAAATAAAAAGCATCAAAAGAAGGGTTTTGAAGTCTGTTTGCTGTTTTTATGTTATTCTTCGCTATATTACGTTCAAGTTTTGCGGCCTGTAAATCAATATTATTTTCTAAAGCAGCATCAATCGCCTGATTCAGGTAAACTTTCTTTACATCCTGAACAGCAAAAAGCTTAGGCTGCATAAGCATTAAAAATATTAGCACCGAAAGAAGTTTCTTCATATATAAAAATTATACCAGAAACCTTCAGCATATAAAATCTGATAAATTTATATTCTGCTTACACCTAAAGCAAATAAAGAAAGTAAAAGTGAACCGAATAGTGCGCTTAAAAAGCCTTCAACTTCAAATCCGGGTGCAATCCAACCTGCAAGCATCAGCATTAATGCATTTATTACAAGACTGAAAAGTCCTAGTGTCAGGATATTAACCGGAAGAGTTATGAGTTGTAAAAGAGGTTTGATAAAAGTATTAATAAGTGCAATTATAATGCATACAAACATTGCGCTTATAAAATTATCTACTTCAATTCCTGGTACAATCCAAGACACAAAAATTATTAAGATTGCATACACAACCCATCTTATTAAAATATTTATCATATTATAAACCTCCTGATTTATATCTATAATAAATTAGTTGTTTAGAAAAACATCAGGAAATGTATCTAGTCTAGAATGGTAAATCTTCATTAAACTCGGTAATGTTATTAATATACTCCTGCTTTGAAAAAGCATTTCTCTTACCTTCTTCAATTTTATTCCAAAGAGCTTCTATTGCCGTCTTCTGCTTATCCAGAAGTTCATTTAAAGCCTGTGCCTGCTCAGCATTCAAACTTATATCTTTAACCTTATTATTAAATTTACTAACATTTCGGCTAATAACCCGTTGTGCAGGTTTATGCAGCTGACTCAAAAGAACTATATCATCGTCTGTTACCGGAGTTTCTGTATAGATTTTCTCTGCTTCGCTTATTGCTTCATTAATTTGCGGCATTATTTTTTTATGCTTATTAATTAAATATTCAATTTTATTTTTTGCCTCCGCATAAGCCTCAATAGTCAGAGAATCATTCTTTACTTTTTCTTCTAAAGAGGCTGTCTGTCGCAAAATATTACTATAATAGAGATATGGAAATCCTAAATTAAAATCAGCTCTTTCAAGCTTTTTATCTTTTGCATAAATCGAAGGTGCAAGTTTAGCGAAAGTCATATTCTTTAAACCATTTTTGATATCTCTTTTTAGATTTTTGAAAGCCTCTGGTGCTTCACCTAAAAAATCTGGAACTTCAAATATACCGCTCTGTCTTATATTAACAGCCATTAAGGCTGCATCCTCTCCCGCATACCATTTTTTAGATTTTTCTTCTAAATAGTTAAATTCTGATTGATTTGCACTCCATTCACCAAGTCTTAACCTCTTTGCTTCTTTAAACTCAGCAGGATCAAAATCGGGAAGCACAAAAAATGGAGTTCGTATTAGATTGCGTCTTTTGCAAACTTTTTCCATCAATTCTTCCGTATTGGGATTATATTCCTTCAAAAAAGGTTTAATCACAGTTTCTATTTCTTTTGCAGCTTTTTTATTAATTAACGCCCCATTAAAATTCACTCTGTTGTTTATTGGTAAAATTTTCATAAACATATACTCCTTAATATACTAAATATACCACAAATAAAAGTTATACTTTTGTCGCATTTAATTACAAGATATTTGGTTCATAATTCATATGTTCACATAAGAAAGGAGTTAACTCATGCATAAAGACGAAAAAGAACCTAAAGAAACATTAGGAGAAAAAGTAAAAGATAAGGCTCATGAAATTAAGGAAGATTTAAAAGAAGATGCCGAAAAAATGAAAGAGGGCGTAAAAAAAGGCGCTCATGATGTTAAAGAAAAAGCACACGAACTAAAAGAAAAAGCCGCTGAAAAAATGGACGAAATGAAAGAAAAACACAAAAAGGCATAAACATTAAAAAAGAAACACCAGCCGGTGTTTCTTTTTTAGTTATTCGTCTATTAAACCTAAATTATCATTTTCCGTAGCAATTTCTAACAGACGATATGAAAGGTATGCACCGAGAGCTACCGCTTTCAAATCAATGCTTTCATCATGTTTTGCAACTTCAAGAATAGCACTGTTTACTTCAGGATTTTCTTCCTTCAAATACTGAACCATGTTTTTTCTCCAGCTCTGCACATCCTGAAATGCTTCTGAAAAAACTTCTGATGAAATATCTTCTGTTATGATTGGCAACATACTTCTCTTCTCCTATTTATTATTAGATTATATACTATCTTCAAAAAAGATACAATACACTATATATATTAAGAATTCTTCTTTAACTTCTTTTTAGTGCATTCTTTTTTCAATTCAACTTCTCCATCAGCAATATTTCTGCCTATAGATTTCTCAAGCGTAGCTTTTGCTGCATTATAATCATACATTGTCTGATAATATGTCAGCATCGCATTCTGATACTGAACCTGTGCATCTTTAAGCTCTATAGGATTTCCAACCCCGACTTTATACCTGCCATATGAAAGTTCGTAATTTTCTTTTGCCTGCTTTAATCCCAAAAATGCCACTGGAATTTTATTCTTTTTCTCTGTTAAAGAGTAGTATGATTCCTGAATCTCGTAATAAATATTATTTTTAGTATTTATCGCATTAGATTGTTCACGAGAATACAAGGCCTGAGCTTCTTTAATTTCATTTTTTATAAGCATTCCGTTTATTGTCGGGAAGTTCAAATAGCCGCCGTAGTTATAACCGTAATTAGATGTTGGGTGGCTTCCGCCGATTTGATATTGCCCCTCTATTGTCAATTGTGGAAAGTAAGATTTTTTAACAAGTTTTACATTCTGCTTTGCTTCTTCTACCTTAACTTCTGCCAGCTGAAATTCTGGTCTGGATGTTTGTGCCGTTTTTATAGCACTATCAAGAGTAATATCACACGGTTCATACCTTAATGTTTCAGTTACTTTATATTTATTTGAATAAGGAAGCCCCATGGTATTATTTAACTTTGCCATAGCAATATCAACAGCATTTTCCGCCTGGATTAAATTCAGCTTTGCATTACTAAGATTAACTTCTGCAATAGTTACATCAACTTTTGGTTTTGTTCCGACTTTATAGAATGCCTTTGCCTGATCATAAAAAGCTGCATATTTTGCTACCATATCTTCTGCGACTTTTTTTGCTTCTATTGCATACTGAAGATAGTAATAAGATTTCTTAACTTCACACAGAACATCATTAACTGTTCCGGTCAGAGTAATTTTATAGCCCTGACTATCTAATTTTCTTATTGTCACCTGATTTTGCGTAACCCCAAAATCATAGAGCATCTGAGAAGCACTTATCTGACCTAAAACCCAGTAATTAAAAGTCAAATTTCTTCCTAACGCATCAGATAACTGGAGCTGTTTAATTTTGGTATATCCAGTTTGCCAGCCAAACTGTGGGAAATAAGCTGCCCAAGCCTGCCTAATTCTTGCATCTGATGCAAAAACATCCTGCATTGCAGCTTGTATGCGAGGATTATTGCCCAATGCAAACTTCATACATTCTTCAAGACTTATATCAACAGTATTCTCAACACTACCCTGAATAAGCAGAGAATTATCACTTTCTTTTTTAGGTTCGACATCTCTGCTGTCCGGATACTCTTCTTTTTGTATTGCATTACCCAAATCACTATCTTTATGCCAGAAAGCAGCCTGAGAACTTATCTGGGTAATCATTAAGAATATTATAGATATTATAAACAATCTTAATTTTTTCATTGATTTTTCCTTCGATTATTGATAAATTCTTCGGCTTTTTCTTTAACAACATTTGTCATTACGAAAAATGCCGGAACAAGAATACTTCCGAGGAATGCAACGGCGAGCATCCCCCCAAACACAGATACACCTATAGAATGTCTGCTTCCAGCACCTGCACCGTGAGCAAATACCAGAGGAAGAAGCCCCAGAATAAACGCTATATTTGTCATCATAACAGCTCTAAACCTTAATTTGGCAGCCTGCATCGCAGCATCTATATAATTTAAACCGGGCTGTCCATTTACCCCTTCCATTGCATCCTTAGCAAACTCAACAATCAGGATAGCTTGCTTTGTACTCAAACCGATTAACATAACCAAACCTACCTGAGCATAAATATCAAGCGAAAGTCCTGACACATATTGGAAGAAAATAGCACCTAATAATGCCACTGGAGAAATCATCAATACCGCAGCCGGAAGCATCCAGCTTTCATATAACGCAACCAGAAAGAGGTACACAAATGTAAGGGCTAGCGCAAGAATTGGTCCAATTTGTCCGGATGATTGCTGTTCTTGCAACGAAGTTCCAGACCAGGCAAAGTCCATATCCTTAGGCAGAATTTCATCTGAAATTCTTGTCATAGCTTTCATTGCATCACCGGAACTTACGCCTGAAGCAGGGTTTCCGTTAATAGTAATTGCTGGATACATATTAAATCTAGTTAATGAGTATGGCCCTACTATATTGGTTGTAGATATAACAGCTGACAATGGAACCATTTTTCCCTGATTATTTTTCACATAAATCTTGTTTATATCACTTAACGTTGCTCTGTATGGCGCATCTGCCTGCATATAAACACGGTAAACTCTTCCATATTTATTAAAGTCATTTACATAAACAGCGCCAAACTGAGCAGCAAGCGTTGAATATATTTCCGAAATTGAAACGCCTTGAGCCATAGCTTTATCTTCTTCAATTTTGACAACAACCTGCGGCAGAGAAGACGTAAAAGATGTATACAAACTTGAGAACGCAGCATCACCACGTGCTGTTCTAAGTAATAATTGAGCCTCATCAAACAATTGATCAGATGACCTATCGCCTTTATCAAGAAGCTGATATTCAAATCCGCCGTACATTCCCATACCGGTAATAGCTGGAGGAGAAGATACAAAACCTGTTACTTCCGGATATTTTGAGACAATAGCATTTGACTGTTTCATAATACTATTCAAAGAGAGTTTACTACTCTTTCTCTTTGACCATGGTTCAAGCTTTAAAATACAGAACGCTGAATTTTCGCCATTCATACCATTTATCTGCATAACAGATACTACGCCTGGAATTTTTACAAGCTCATCTGAAATAGTTTTTACAACATCTGCGGTTCTGGAAAGAGTTGCACCATCCTGCAGCTGAATCATTGCAAATAATGCCCCCCTGTCCTCTTCCGGCAGGAAGCCTGTAGGACAAAGCCAGAACATAATTAAAATACCTATAATTATTCCAATTAAAGTATTCATCGTCTTTTTAGGAGCACGAACAAAATATTCCACAGTTTTAAGGTATTTATCTCTTACACTATTGAACCAGTTTTCAAATTTTTGTATAAATTCAAAATCTGTTTTTTCTTCTCCTGATTTTAAAATCATCGCACATAATGCAGGAGAGAGAGTCAACGCAACAACAGTTGACAATCCAATTGAAGTCGCAATACATACTGCAAATTGACGATACATTTGCCCTGATATACCACCCATAAATGATACCGGAACAAATACAGCCATCAAAACTAGAGATGTTGCTACAACAGCTCCAAAAACTTCCTGCATAGTTATTTCTGTAGCCTCCCGAGGCTGCTTACCTTCTTGGATATGCCTTTGTGTATTTTCCAATACTACAATAGCATCGTCAACAACAAGCCCTACTGCAAGAACTAAGCCAAAGAGGATTAACAGATTTATTGAAAAACCCATTAATGCCATAAAAATAAATACCCCGATTAATGAAACCGGAATTGCGCAAAAAGGGATAAATGCAGCACGCGCAGTTCCCAAAAATAAATAAGTTACTGCACTAACGAGAATAATTGCCAGAACAATCGCACTAATAACTTCATGAATGGATTCTCGTACAAACTCTGTTGTATCGTATTGAGTAAAATATTCAATATCCGTTGGAAATTTTTTACTCAATATTTCCATTTTCTTTTCAATACGATTTACCAGATCAATGGTATTTGCTTCCGGAAGCTGTGATATTGAAATCATTGCAACATCACTTTCGCCAATTCTAACAGCAGAAGAATAGTTTTCTGCTCCAAGTTCTACACGAGCCACATCCTTTATACGAACATTAGAACCGTTAACATTTGACTTTACTATAATATTTTCAAACTCTTCTACCGTCTTCAATCTTCCCTTGGTTCTAAGAGTAAACTTCATCATCTGCGGATTATCCATTGGTTCAACACCAATATTTCCTGCAGGAGCCTGAGTATTCTGAGAAGTTATTGCAGCATTTATATCAGAAGTCGAAACACCTAAACTTGCCATTTTATCAGGTTTTAGCCAGATTCTCATAGAATAGTCGCCCGCACCGAATATCTGCACCTGACCGCAGCCTTTTGTACGAGCAAGTTCGTCTTTTATATACATCGTTGCATAGTTTGCAAGAAATAAAGAATTGTAAGTTTTATTTGGTGAAGTTAACGCAATAAACAGTGCGCCTGCACCGCCTGTTGTCTTTTTAACAGTCAAACCGTAACGCTTTACTTCCTCTGGCAGACGGGGTTGAACCAATTGCAGCTGGTTTTGAACATTTACCAGAGCCATATCTGGATCTGCTCCAACATCAAAATATAATGTTAATTTGTAAGATCCATTTTTTGATTCAGAAGACATATAAAGCATATCTTCAATACCGTTCAACTGCAACTCAATAGGAGCTGCAATTGTAGATGTAATTACATCGGAACTGGCACCGCTGTATGTAGCACTAACAATTACCTGCGGAGGAGTTATTGAAGGATACTCCTCTAAAGGCAGAGTTGTAAGTGATATTAACCCTGCTAATATAATTGCAATAGAAATTACTATAGCAAATTTAGGTCGTTTTATAAATAAATTGCCTGCCATTATTTTTTCCCTAGTTTACTTAATTTACTTTTTATTTTTCCAAACAAACTTTGCTTATTTTGCCCTTCAGATTCTTTTGGCACAGCCTGAACAATTCTCACCGGACGTCCTTGAATGACCTTTTGCAGACCCGTTGCAATTATTCTGTCGCCGGCTTTTACCCCTTCTGAAACAATCCACATATTATCCTCTGTTTCACCCATAGTTTTTATATAAACCATTTTAGGTAAGTTTTTTTCATCAAGAACAAACAGATAGCGTCCTTCTTGATTTTCCATAGTAGCGCTTTGAGGAACCACCGGCATATCGTCCTTAGATTTTGAATATATTATTACCCTGCCAAAATCACCTTGAATTAACTCATCCTTAGGGTTAGGAAAAGTTGCTCGCAAAGTTATTGTACCAGTTGTTTCTTCGACCTTATTATCGTAAAAATCCTGAACCCCTTTGATATCATATTTTCTGCCGGTGCTGAAATAAAACTCAACATCTCTTTTTGCGTTTGCACCGTCAATTCTTACCAGCTCTGCATAGTCTTTGGAATTTAACGGAAATGTAATATACATAGGATTTGAACTATTAATAGTAGTTAAAGCTCCGCTTGCAGTTGAAACAAAGTTACCAACTGTAACTGCAATAATCCCAACCCTTCCGTCTACAGGAGATTTTACATGTGTGTAGCCAAGATTCCTCTGCGCATCTCTATACGCGCTTTCTGCACTATCTAACTGCGCGGAGTATGCATCTGACTGTGCCAGAACATTATCATATTCTGACCGCGCAATATAATCCTGTTTTACAAGTTCTTTATACCGTGCAAGCTGTTTATCGTAATATTTAGACATTGATTTTGCATTATCAAGATTTGCCTTTGCCTGACTTGCTGCATACTGATATTGTTGAGGCTCTATCTCAAATAAAACCTGCCCTGCCTTTACATAATCGCCTTCTTTAAAATAACTCCTGGTTAAATATCCGCTGATACGCGCAAGAACATCTACTCTGTATTTTGAAACAACTCTTGCATTTGCCTGAAATTGGCGTGTTACATAACGGCTGCCGACTTCTGTAACTGTAACTGCTGGTATTGCGCCAAGCGCACGCTGCTTAGCAGTCTTAGCTTTGTCAAAATTTGAGATTAGCCAGCGGCCTAAAATTAAAGCCAGCACAACGACTATAATTAATATAATTTTATTTCTCATTAGCTCTCCAAGTCCTAAGTACTATTTATATTTTACGATAAGCACATTATAGTATTATGTCTAATTTTAAACATAATACTAACAAAAAATATAAGTCAAATCAAGAAACCCATATGGGGAACATTTATTATTTTTCAATACGTAAATGCCTATCCGGCTCTTCCCCTATAGAAGTACTCTGGAGATTATATTGCTCGACAAGTTCGTGCTGAAGTTTTCTAATATGAGATGGCTGTGGTGCCAGCTCAATCATTAAAGCTCCATCCAATACTTTTTTTATTGCAGATTTAGCCTCATCTAAAGCTTTTTCTGCTTCATCGCTATATCCGGTCAAAGATTCTACATCACCAGGTTGTATATCAAGAGCATCTTTCAAAACTTTTTGTATCTGTGCCATTGAGTTTGTTTTCACATAGAATATCTGAACCCTATATTCTTTGGCTGTACTTAGAATTTTTGCACCGCCTTTTGCAAAGTTTTTATGAGCTATTACAATATCGGCATCTTCCACATTTCTAATAATTTCTACATTTAAATTCAGACGTTCAATAAGTTTCTCCACAATAGTACGTGAAACTGCATACAGATATAATTTTTTAAGCGGTTTAGCCTGTTCAACATATTTCTGGCGCGAAAAAGAAAAGTTCATCTTGTTATCCGCCGGAGTCTGAAGTTCCTGTTTAGCCTCTTCTATAACAACAGGTTTATCAAGTTCTTTTTGTTCCACTTTTCTAATTTCAGGGCGGATAGGCCAGCCGCGTAAAATATAATCAACCGCCTCTGATGTATTTTTGTATACAGCAAGAGTATTTCTATCAAGAATTTCTATTACAATATCAAAAGTCGGCTGTTTTTCTCTTTCAAGAACAGTTTTTTGCGACGCTCTTCTTTTTGCCTCATCATCACCAAGTGTTACTGATTGTATGCCGCCGACCAAATCTGAAAGCGTCGGGTTTTTAATCAAACTTTCTAAACAGTTTCCGTGCGCTGTTGCAATCAGCATAACACCGCGTTCTGCAATAGTTCTTGCGGCCTGAGCCTCCGGCTCGGTTCCGATTTCATCTACTACAATAACTTCTGGTGTATGGTTTTCTACAGCCTCTATCATTATATCTTTTTGTAATTCCGGCTGAGCAACCTGCATACGTCTTGCTGACCCGACTGCCGGATGAGGAACATCTCCGTCGCCGGCGATTTCATTAGAAGTATCTACAATAACAACACGCTTACCCAGCTCATCTGCAACAAGCCTGGAAATTTCTCTAAGCTTAGTTGTCTTACCAACACCCGGAGGCCCTAGAAATAATATACTTTTTCCCTGAGTACAAATATCTTTGATACAAGCAATTGTACCAGTTACTACACGGCCGATACGACAGGTAAGGCCTACAACTTTTCCCTGCCTGTTTCTAATCGCACTTATTCTATGAAGGGTGCCAGGGATACCGGAACGGTTATCGTGTGTAAATTCCTGCAGATGGGAAGTTACAAAAGAAATATCTTCATCGTTTACAAAATCGCAATTTAATTTTTCAATCTTTCCGCCGGCATGTCTTACCTCCGGTACTCTGCCTATATCAAGTACAATTTCTATAACATCATCCAACCTGTCAGACGACAAATTTTCAACAACTTTTCGGGGCATAACTGCTAAGAGTCGTTCGAGGTCATTTTGAAATTGTAAATTGCTCATCATTCTTATATGAAATGCCTTTCTGCTTCCGCATTTGGCTGATAACTATTCAACTTTGATCTCCTATTTATATTATACCATATTTTTTTGAGTTTGCTATATTTTTATGAATAAAAAAGCGGGACTTGAAAGTTCCGCTTAAATACCTTATTCTTTATTTCTCAAATCTCTCTCTCGTTATGCTTTGCTTTCGCCTTTATCTTGGACTTTTGCAGCCTCTTCTTTCTCTTTTTCTTTATCCGCAGCCGCTTTATCTTTATCTTGTTCCTCAACATACATTGTTGCGAACTGTTCATACAAATCTGAATCTTGTAATATTTCATCTAACTCAAGATAAGCATTCTCATCTTTGTTAGCTTCAACATATTTATTGCCGTCAATATCATATTTCTGTGCCTGATTTTGAGTTAATTTATCAGCACCAATTGTTTTTACTATAAAATTCTTTAAAACATTTGCATTAATATTAGTTGACATCTTTTTGTCTCCTTATGTTTATTCATCTTACATATATTAAAAGTATATAAAAAATATCGAATTTCACAAAGACAAAAAATCTTTACAAATCTTTACAGAAGTATGAATTACAGAGCTTCCAATGCAGCTATTTTCATAAGTTTAGTATCAGGAGATTTTCCTGTCCAGATTTCAATGGCCCTCTCTGCTTGATAGATAAGCATATCTAAACCACCTACTGTCTGGAGTCCTCTTTTTTGAGCTTCTTGAATAAGAACTGTTTTAACAGGATTGTACACAATGTCATAAATAAGAGTTTCAGGATTTAATTTATCCAAATCAGTTTTTTCCAAAGGCATTTGGTCTGCCATAAAACCCTTCATTCCAATAGGCGTTGCATTTACAACTATTGAAGTTCCTTCTAGAGAACGGATATTTTGTATCTGGTATACATTGAAATTGATTTCAGGAAACTTCGCCCTGACATATTCAAGAGTTTGTCTTGAATTAATTATATTTCTGGTATAAAAATCAATTTCTTTTACCCCTTTTTCTGCAAGCCCCACTACAGCTGCTCTGGAAGCTCCGCCAGTTCCTAAAATGCTCGCATTTTTTCCTGCTAAATTAATTGTTTCGGGAATAGCTTTTTTAAACCCATAAATATCAGTATTATACCCGAAGAAAGACTTATCATCACCAACTTTTACTGTATTAACACATCCTGCAATATTTGCATAATCATCAATATCATCAAGAAATAGCGACATTGGAACTTTTAACGGAATTGTAACATTAAACCCGTTATATCCATTAGTTTTTATGAATTTAATTCTATTAATCAAATCCTCCGGAGGGGTTTCCATAACATCATATGAACCCTCAAGTCCGATGCTTTTAAGTCCGGCTTTTTGAATAACAGCCGAGATAGAGTGACCTAAAGGATAGCCTATAATTCCAAGTTTAAACATACTCTCTACCTCCAGTAGAAGTAATTATAACATAAAGTATCCTCTACGCCAAGTAGACTATAACAATTGCAGTGCTATAGATGGCGATTGGTTTGCTGCAGCAAGAAGTGTTGCAGAAGCCTGTTGTAATATCTGACTGCGAATGTAAGCACTTGACTCTTCTGCTATATCTGCATCACGTATTGTTGATTGAGTTGAAACTAGATTATCATAAGATACTTTGATTTGTTCCAGTGCACTCATTAGACGGTTTTCTAGTGCTCCTAGTTCTGTTTGCTTTAATGCAATCTTTTTTAGATAATAATCAATACTTTCAACTCCTATTTGTTTTTCACCCAAAAAGCCGAATAACTCTACACCATCCAATAACAAATCCATAGAATAGCCTATTTTACTAGACTCATTTCCATTGATACCAACCTGAAAAGACGGTGATTCAAGCGCTTGTCCGGCAAATGTTGTAATATTATTCAAGACTACTGCACCATACAATTCTCCGCCGACAGTACACCCTTTGTAACAAGAATCATAAGAACAATTATTGATGGTTAATGGCAATAAATCAAAACCTTCCTGAAGTACAAGAGCTGCAACAATTACTCCTCTCAATTCTTCATTAACATTAAATACTTGACAATTTTCTATTTGAGAAGCTCTACTCATAGTCTTCTTGGAAATATGGCAACCTCCTGTTATTCCACCGGCGCCCCCTTCTTTTGTTAAAGATTTTATAATACTGTAAGAACTACAGTTCCTAACAATTGCATTCCCCATGAGTCCAGAAATTCCTCCAGCATATTGTGTAGAGGTTACACTAACATCAGAATAACAATCCGTAACCAATGATATATTATCGTACCCTGCTAAATGTCCAAATAAGCCCCCAGCATTTCCGCAACCATTTATCTTTCCACGTTTTACATAACAATTGCTAATTGTAACATTTTCGACGTATCCAGCTAAAGCTCCGGTTGCCCCGATTGTTGTTATATCAACATCTTCTATTCCTAAATTTTTAATTTCACATCCACGTCCGCAAAACCCAAATAACCCAAGATATTCTTTCTTATTAAAACTATTCATAATATACAAATTTGAAACAACATAACCATTACCGTCAAATTTTGCACAAAAACGCGCATTTGAGCCAATACTTAACCAGCCTTCACCATTGGAGTATTCGCTCAAATCAATATCTGCGCCCAGAACAAATTCAACTCCGGTTCCTACCAAAGCATTATTTGTCATTGTTGCAAGTTTTGCTAATTCTTTTGCAGAAGATATTGAATAAGTACCGCTTGTAAGTTTTACGGTTTCATCTACTGACTCAAGAGTAGTCATAGCACTAGTATCACGGTGTACAACCTCATTCACAAATCCAGACTGAGTTTCTCTTGCCGGAGTTGTAAACAACTTATCGCCGTATTCTGTATTATTCAGAATTCTTGATATTTCAGCAGTAAGCGCACTAGCTTCCTTTTTAATAGCACTCAAAAAACCTTTTCCATAAGTACCATTTTGAACATACATTTCTAAACTTCTCAATCTGGTAAGTATATCAGAAACCTGTGACAAACTTGAGTTTGCGGTCTGAACCATATCCAACCCCATGATAGCATTATCTTCTGCAACTTGATAAGCGCTTATTTTAGTAGATAAGTTGGTATTTATTGCATAATTTGCTACATTATCCTTCGCATGGTTTATCCTAAAACCACTAGTCATCCGCTCTATGGCGACATTCAATCCATTGGCTGATAATTTCAAATTGGACTGTACTACCAAGCTAGACAGGTTAGTATTTATGTTTAACATACTAACCCTCCAAAAGCTATATCTCTAGGATGTTTTACCCCCCCCCCCTACAGCCGTAAGGGTTACAGGGTGATTGACCTGAACTATTTTCAAATTAATTATCATTGATAAGCACATATCCTTATATAACTATTATATATTAGATAAATATAATTGTCAAGTTATAGTTATTTTATATCAATAACACTTACCCCGTCGCCGCCTTCTGCATCCTCACCGACTCTGAACTTTGCGACATACGGAGATGTTGAGATAAAATCTCTAATTGCAGATTTTAATGCACCAGTACCGTGTCCGTGTATTACGTAAACAGGAGAAAGGTTAGCAAGGCTCGCCTTATCAAGATATGCTTCCAAATCATCAAGTGCCTCTTCGACTCTTTCGCCTCTTAAATCTAAAGTATTTGAAATATCAAGCCTTCTTACTGCAAAGGAGGTATCTTTTTTCATTGCCCCGAGAGGAAGATTAACTTTTTTGGCTAATTGAGGGTTATAAACAGCCAGCTTTTCTTTTTTAACCTTTGTTTTTATCATCCCCATCTGAATATAAAGAGCATTGTTTTTATCCGGCAGAGAAAGTATTGTTACCTGCTGGTTCAAATCCTTAATCATGACCTTATCATTAACCTGAACCTTATCCCAATCAAGCTCAGTATACTGCTCTTTTTCTTCCAGAGCGTGTAAATCTGAACGAAAATTTTGCTCCAGCTGTGCTAAACGTGCGTAAGATCTTCTGGCAATCTTTTCAGATTTTTCACGTCTTAGTTCGGTAAGAATGTCCTTTATCTCTCTTTTTGCCTGCTCTAACTGACCCTCAAATCTGTCTTTTATTATCTTTAAAGATTTTTTCTTTTCTTTTTTATGCTCATTCAGTTCTTTCTCATAATGTTTTTTGAGTTCATCAGCCTCTGCATTGCGGGTTTCAGCTTCTTTTAAATTTGTATCAAGTCTTTGCTGTGTATCTTGAAGTCTTTCTACTACAATACTTGAAGTATCTCGCTGGGTAATCAGCAGTTCTTTTGCTTTCCAGACCATATCATCACTCATACCCAGATTTGAAGCAATTGAAATTGCGTTACTTAAACCAGGTATACCAATTATAAGCTTATAAGTAGGAGATAAAGACTCAACATCAAATTCCACACTTGCGTTTTTAAAATAAGGATCAGTGTACTCAAGAGTCTTTAATTCACCGTAATGAGTTGTAATAATTGATTGAGCCTGTTTTTTTACAAGCTCTTTTAATATAACTTCCGCAAGAACAGCTCCTTCTTGCGGGTCAGTACCAGCACATAATTCATCAATAAGCACAAAAGTTTCACTGTCTGCTATCTCTAAAATATCAATAACATTTGTCATATGAGATGAGAAAGTTGAAAGATTTTGCAGGATGCTCTGTTCATCACCAATATCGGCAAGAATTTTTTCAAAGGGATATATATGCGCTTCAGCACAGGGTAAAAACATTCCTGACTTCATCATCAAAATAAACAATCCTACAGTTTTTAGAGCAACCGTTTTTCCGCCGGTATTAGAACCGGTAATTATTATTGATTTATAATCTTTACCTATCTCAAAATCATTTTCTACGATTTTCTCAACCCTGCCGATTAATAAAGGATGACGCATCAAATCTATTTTAATGCTTTTATCTCTATTAACACCTGGTTCCACAGCCTGAATTTTGACAGCATATCTTGCTTTGGCAAAATGAAAATCAATTTGAGCTAGCAGGTGTTCTGTTTTTATTAAATCATCCATAAACAAACGGACTTCGTTGCTTAAGACTGTTAAAATTCTTATAATTTCTGCATAAATCTTTGATTTCAGTTCTCTTATTTTGTTGTTTACAGGAACAATTTGTGCCGGCTCTATATAAAAAGTTTTATTTGTTGCAGATACATCATGTACGATGCCGCCTACTTTACTTTTAGAAGAAGCTTTGACCTGAAAAACAATTCTGTCATCTCTTAATGTATAAATATTTTCCTGCAAATGTTTTTGAAACTCAGGAGAATTCATAAGCTCCTGAACTTTCTGCTTCAAATTAGATTCCGTATCGCGTAAAGATGCATAAAGCCCTTTTAACTCAGGATTAGCATTTTGCTTTACGGTAAAATTATCATCAAATGTATTGAGGATTTTCTCTTCAAATTCTTTATTAGAAAATAAATCATCTGCAAGCTTTTGCATTGAAGCATCAAAAGGTAAGTTTTCTTTTAAGAAATTTCTTACAATTCTTGATGTTCTCATTGATTTTGCAATATCAACAAGTTCTTCCTCAACAAAGTATTCATTTCTCTCTCGAAGCTTTGCAAAATCCGGTATTTTTTCTATCGGAATATCACGTGCTAAATCCAATACATCCTTTGCCTCACGTGTTAATATAATTTGAGCCTGGATGTCTTCAGGTTTTACAAAGGGCGTAAGGTCAAGACAAAGTTTTCTTGACTGCTCTGTCTTTGCAAACTTTGCTAATTCAGCTAATATCTTATCATATTCTAGTGCTTTTTGTGATTTTTGGACAATACTCATTATAAACTGATTATATGTAATAAAAATTTTTGTGCAATAAGAAAGACGCCGGCTTTTTTAAAGCCGGCGTCTTTTGTTTCTAAAAAATTATAATTTAGAAGCAACCATTTTAGTAGTTTCAGCCAATCTTGTTGAATAACCCATTTCGTTATCATACCAAGAAATAATCTTAACCTGATTGCCGCCCATTACACGAGTTAATAAAGCGTCAACAGTTGAAGACTGAGAAGTACCGATGTAGTCAGATGAAACTAATGGTTCTTCTGTATAGCAAAGAACGTGTCCATCAGCACCTTCTTTTAATGCTGCATTAACTTCTTCAACAGTTACATCTTTAGAAAGTTCAAATACAACGTCTACTAATGAAACGTCTGGAGTAGGAACTCTCATAGCGAAACCATCCAATTTACCTTTAAGTTGAGGTAATACAAGAGCAACAGCCTTAGCAGCACCTGTCTTAGTAGGAACGATGTTTAAAGCACCAGCTCTAGCTCTGCGAGGATCTTTGTGACCTGCGTCTAAGATTCTCTGGTCACCTGTGTATGAGTGAACAGTTGTCATCAAACCTTTAACAATACCGAATTTTTCATCGATAACTTTAGCTACAGGAGCTAAGCAGTTTGTTGTACAAGAAGCCATAGAAATTACATTGTGTTTTGCAGGATCATATTCTTTTTCGTTTACGCCTAAAACAATTGTAATATCTTCGTTTGTAGCAGGAGCAGAAATGATAACTTTCTTAGCACCAGCTGCAATGTGAGCTTTTGCTTTTTCTGCATCTGTAAAGAAGCCAGTTGATTCAACAACAACTTCTACACCCATATCTTTCCAAGGTAATTGTGCAGGATCTTTTTCTGCGAAGAATTTAATCTTCTTACCATTTACAATAATACCTTCGTCATAAGCTTCAACAGTTCCATCAAACTTACCCATTACAGAGTCATGTTTGAAAAGAAGAGCTGCTTCTGCCGGTTTTAGACCAGGATCGTTGATTGCAACATATTCAATTTCATTGAAGATACCTTCTCTGATAGCTGCTCTTAAAGTGTTTCTACCGATTCTTCCGAATCCGTTAATTGCTACTTTTACCATAAGTTTAACTCCTTCTTATATTGTAGTAACTTTCTCTTAACATTTTAATGTTAATTCAAACACAAATCTTAAGCAACATTTGAATTATTAATTTTTCATTAATTTTCTATGTAACGTTTTGTAACAATAATCTCCTAAACGCTAAAGTTTCGTACAATACTTGCCGATATGTATAACATAACATTTTACATAAAATGTTATTCATCTTTAAAATAAAGATGAACAAAGCTTTAGAAATGGAGTTTCAAATAAAAAAATATAACTGAAGCTTTAGAAACCAAATAGAAATATATAAACATAACATTTTATGTAAAATGTTATGCCCAAATTGAAAAAGGAGTATGAATGCTTAACAGGTTAGAAATTTCAAAAAAGTTAGAAGAATACAGGGAAACGCATAAAGAAGCAGAAAAGCTTTCTGATACACAGATAATATCGATTTTATCAGATGAAGGCAAGATAAACTTACAGAAGAACTCTATTTTTCTAAAAGGTACAAACAATCAAAATAATGAAGGTTTAGTTGTACAGAAAAGCTCAAAAGCACAAACAATCAAGCTTAAATCCGGCAGAAAAATTGTAATACAAAATGGTACGACAATATACTATGCAGCAAACAATATAGAACTCAATAAAGAGTATTTTGAAAAGCATGAAGGGCAAATAGACATAAAACCTTCTGGAAGATATTCTGTTACAAAAGGCGGCAAAACAAAATACTTTGCTGCTGATGGTACAGAATTAAAAGAAAGTTACTTCAAACAGGTAGAAAGTACTGATAAAAAAGTAAAAAGTATTGATGGAAAAACGTATAATTTTAATAAAACATTAGAAAATAGAATTAATAATGTAAGTATAAATTTACAAAAGGCAGAAAAAAGCAATGGTTTTATTGGTTCATCATGGAATGGTTTTAAAAATCTGACAGGAATAGGTGATAGTTCTGATGAAGTAAGAGAACAACAAAAGTCAGAAAAGAAACTATTTCAGCAATTTAATAATAATGTGAAGCGCCGTCCGGAGATATTTAAAGAATTAACCGGAGCGGATTATACTCCGGGAAATATTGAAAAATTTATTAAAGGTGAAATTAAATTAAAATCCGAAATTGCATTACAAGGATACAATGAAGGTCAGGATATGGCTGTTGACATTGGAGCAGATATTGTTTCAGGCATAGCTGCAGTTGGAATTTATACTGCTTCTGTAGCTGCTGCCCCATTTTCAGGAGGAACTTCAATAGCAGTCGGAGTTGCAGCAGCAGGAGCAAGTGCAGCTGCAATAAAAACAAGTTTAAAAGCTGCTGATGCTGTATCAGGAGGCAGACAATATACTCTCAAAGATGCCGGCCATGATGCCGCAACCGGAGCTTTTTCCGGCGTTTTAGCCCCAATAACGGGCGGTTTTGGAGGAGCAGTAGGAAAAACTGTTGCGACAAAACTGGGTGTTCAGGCCGTAAAACAAGTTGGCAAGGAAATGGCAGAGGAAACGGCAAAAGGTGGAGTTAAACAAGCAGTTAAGACTGCATTAACTAACCCTGCAGGTTACGAGTACACTGGCGGTAATATCGTCAAACGCGCACTGGCATCCGGCGCAGAAATGGCTGCTGACGGTGCAGTTGGCGGTGCTGTTGATAATGCATTCAGAACAGCTTATGACGGCGGAAGTGCTGAAGAAGTTCTTAATTCGGCGCTTGAAGGCTTTGCCGGCGGTGCAATTATGTCACCTATAATCGGTGGAGGTTTTAAAGCCACTGGGAAAACAGGAGAAAAACTATTCGGAAAAGCCAATGTACATATTGACCCTAATGGCAGAAAATTAGAATATGTTAGACCTTCTAAAGTAACAAAAGAACAATTAATAAATAACACCAAGCTTAAAGATTATCCTGAATGTAAATATCTTGTCGATAGAATTGATACGCTAAATAAAAAAGACAAAAATTTAAATGCTATATTTTTAGAAATGTTTTTATCTAATAGTGCTCTATCTACAAATAAATCACTAAAAGAAGCCCTTTCTAGGGAGAATTTCTATATTTATTCTGATAACAGTTTAAAATTTTTGCAAGATTTTATTAATTATCCGGAATTACACAGTAATAAATATATAAGCGAGAGTCTAGCAGATATAGCACGTTACTATAACTACAAGAACTGTATTAAACAGGTTGAAGGATACATAGAAAAATTTATACAAAAAGACATGACAGTTATTGATGATATATTATCAGATAACATTCATTTTTTTAATTATTATAACGAAATACCCAAAAGTTTTATAAATAAAGAGATAGAAGATTTGACTCCTGAGGAAATAGATAAATTAATAGAAGTATTTTTAGGCCATAGCTTTGCTCCTCCACGTCAAAAATTTTTAAAGGGAATTTTTCCAGCGGTTCCAACCTCAGATAACGAATTTTTATCTTTCGCAAACAGAATAGTAAAACTAAGCCATAGTAATGAGTCATTAATAAACACTAATAAATTAGACAATGTAGATAATATCGTATCGATTTTACCCGGCACTAAAGTTTCAAAAGAATCAATTGAAAATTTAAAACAAATTCGACAATCTAAACTATATAAAAATTTAAGTGATTATGATAAACAAATACTTTCTATTGCTACTTTATTACAAGATGTAGACATATCCCCTAAAAGACTTGTTGATATTTTACAAAATTCAGGATTTAGCAAGGTAGATTCTGAAAAAACTATTAATGTATTGAAAGCAGCAAACCTAGTAGCTGATTTTATGAAAACAAATAAAAACCAAGTAGAATATCTTGAACCACTGAATTCCAAAATAACTACTAATCAAAGAAAAGAATTTTTTGATAATGTTGCCTTTATACTTAAAGAAGACAATACTTTTCAACTTGCAAAAATACTTTATAGTTCAAAAGAAATAGATGATTTTACAAGATATCTTGATAAAATGTTAGAAAAAAGAATTAAAGAAATAAATCGGAAGATTTTATGTTACCCCAAACTTCACCAGCCGAGTATCATAAAAAAGCAAAAACGATAACAATAAAAAAAGAACGCTCGGGTAAAGAGTATAAAGTACGAATAGTGAAACGTTCAGAAATACCTAATTTTCATGCTTATGTACATACTCCTGAAAATGTAGCTTTGCAAAAAGATGCTAGTATATTACAAAATACTGCAAAATTTATACTAGCTAGTAATGATAACTTGAGTAAAAGGGTATTATGTGCTTGTTATGTTGATGGAACAAGTAAAAGTTTTGTAAATAAACGATTTTGGGAAGGCTATGGCAGTGGTTTTATTTTACAAGTACCAAATAACAAACAATATGTAGGTGCAGGTTCTGATATGGAATCGACAGCAAAAGATCGAAACCATTTACTTTCAGTTTACTATAATAAAAATGATTTAATTAATCATGGGCAGAGCGTCCCAAAAGGCACAAAAACATCTGATTTGAAAGGTATAATATCTTATAATATTAAAAATATTTTAAATATTAGCGATGACGAATATATAAAACGAATGGATAAAATTAAAAATACACTAGGCGATGAAATATTATCACTGGAACGAATGAGTGTAATAGATTCTGAAATGGCAGATGCATATAAACAATTCTTAGAGCGTAGAATAGAAAAAGATGCTGATTTTAACAGCGCTATCTTAAGAGATGATTATGCTTGGAATGAAATTTTAATAAGTGAGCCCAAAATTGCCGATATTTATACAACTCATCTAGATCGACTGCCTGATGAATTATTAGAACTAGCTGCCAATCCTGAGAATGATTTTGTTATAGTTTTAATGTATGAAGCGGGGCAATAAATTGCCCCGCCACTTTACAAATTAGAATTAATCCTTTTTCTTTGCAGGGATTCTCATTGCATAGAAAGAACGAATTACATAAACAAGAGCAATTACCAGAATTACCGCTCCGGCAATCTTAGCATGAGCCTTGAATGCAGGATTGATAGCAATTTCCATTGCCAGCAAACCAAACAGAGTCGTAAATTTGATAATCGGGTTCATAGCAACTGATGAAGTATCCTTGAAAGGGTCCCCCACTGTATCACCAACGACTGTAGCTGCGTGGAGTTCAGTTCCTTTTTCATTCATATCAACTTCAACAATCTTCTTTGCATTATCCCAGCATCCGCCGGCGTTTGCCATAAATACAGCCTGAAATAGGCCAAATACAGCAATTGCAATCAGATAGCTTACAAAGAATGATACAGGTGCTGCATTATCACCAACAGGGGCAGATAAGCATGCTAGAGCCAGAGCAAAGCCAAACAAGGCTATAAATATATTATACATACCTTTCTGAGCATATTGGGTACAAATCTTTACTACTTCTTTTGAGTTAGCAAGATTAGCACACTTATCATCAGCTTCACCAAGTTTAATATTATTCTTAATAAATTCTGTTGCAGAGTAAGCACCTGTTGTTACAGCCTGCATGGAAGCTCCTGAGAACCAGTAGATAACGGCTCCGCCCGCTATAAATCCTAGCAGTGTATACGGATTTAACAGGTTCAAAATCATCTCTGGCTGAATTCCAAGAGTTTCCTTAATTACAAGAATTAATGAGAATATCATGGTTGTAGCACCAACTACAGCTGTACCAATTAATACCGGTTTTGAAGTAGCTTTGAATGTATTGCCTGCACCGTCATTTTCTTCCAAGTATGTCTTTGCATTCTCAAAATCGGGTTTGAAGCCGTAATATTTTTCAATACCTTCTGCAACATTAGGAATTTCTTCAATTAACGACAGTTCATATACTGATTGAGCATTGTCCGTTACAGGACCATAACTATCTACAGCAATTGTTACAGGCCCCATACCAAGGAAACCAAATGCTACAAGACCAAATGCAAATACTGAAGGATAAATCATCACTTCGTTTGGAATATACTGACTTGCAAAATAAGCCAATCCCATAAGAAGAACAACAATTGCACCAATCCAGAAGCCAGAGAAGTTGCCTGATACTATACCTGAAAGTATTGTAAGTGATGCACCACCTTCTTTAGAAGCAACTACTACCTCGTGGGTATGTTTTGCTTTAGGACTTGTAAACACCTTAGTAGCTTCCGGAATGAGAGCTGCACCCAACGTTCCGCAAGAAATTATTATTGAAAGCACAAGCCATAAGTTTTCACCCATTTCGCTTAATAGATAATAACTTACACCGAAAGTCATTATGATTGATAAGATTGAAGTTATCCATACAAGACTTGTAAGCGGCGCTTCAAAATCAAATTTCTTTTCAGGTACTGCAAACATTTTTGTAATAGCACCATTAATCCAGTATGCAATTACAGATGTAATAATCATTAAGAATCTCATCGTGAAAATCCAGGCAAGTAATTGCACCTGAAAATCTTTAAATACACCTAACAGAATGAAACTAACCAGAGCAACTCCTGTTACACCATAAGTTTCAAACCCGTCAGCAGTAGGTCCGATAGAATCTCCGGCATTATCCCCTGTGCAGTCTGCAATAACACCAGGGTTACGAGGATCATCTTCTTTAATACCAAACTGAATTTTCATTAAGTCAGATCCGATATCAGCTATTTTTGTAAAAATACCGCCCGCAACACGAAGTGCAGAAGCACCTAGAGATTCACCTATTGCAAACCCTATAAAACAAGCTCCGGCAAGCTCTCCAGGAACAAATAAAAGTATTACAAGCATCATTATAAGTTCTACTGATACAAGTAAAACACCAATACTCATACCGGCTTTAAGCGGAATGTTTAAAATTTGCAGCGGGTTGCCTTTTAGTGCGGTAAATGCTGTTCTTGAGTTTGCAAGTGTATTCATTCTTATGCCAAACCAGGCAACAAGATATGAACCAAGAATACCTAAAATAGACCATCCTAAAATGATAAGAACAGATTTCAATTCCATTCCTTGCAAATACCAGAAATAAAATGCTATACACAAACCAATTAAAACTTCTAAAGCAATTAAAAACTTACCCTGTTGAACAAGATATGTCTTGCAAGTTTCAAAAATAGTATTGCCTACAGCGTTCATAGCCTCATGAACTTCAACTTTTTTCACCTTTAAAAACTCTATAAGACCGAATATAACACCAATAACAGAAACAATTAACCCTACAACCAGAAGATTGTAACTAAACGGATTTTCTGCTTTGATGTTCGGAACTACAAGAGAGGCCTCTCCGGCAAAAGCCGGTGCCGTTAAAATCATTGCAGTTAGTACTGCAAACAATGATTTTAACATTGATTGTTTTTGTAACATAACTCTCTCCTTTTAATGTTAAAACTCAAACACTAATAAAGGTATTATATAAAATTTGTAGAAATAATACAACCATAATAAGAATATTTAATTTGACAAACCATTATGCTCTTGTTATAAATATATATATTAAAACAAGCGTGGGCATGTGGTGGAATGGTAGACACGCTAGTCTTAGGAACTAGTGCTAACGCGTGGGAGTTCGAGTCTCTTCATGCCCAGTTTAAGAGAAAAGACTATTTTATATAGTCTTTTTTGTTTTTATTACTTAATTTCAGGGGGGGGGGCGCATAAAAATATATTTTTATAATATCCATTTTGCCTTCTTTTTCAGTAATATATAGTGTTTCGGGGGGTTGTTTTTAATATATATGTTTATAATACTCGAACACTGCCATGAAAAGAGATAAAATAAAACAAAAAATTGATGTCGGCAAAATTTCGGAAGAAGAAGGAAAAATGATTGCTAAAGAACTTTTAGAAATTCTCAAAAGAGATTGGAATAATCCTCAAATAAGAGCTGATTATGAAAAATGGTTAAAAAATAAATATAAAAATTTGTAATAAAATAAATTATAGATTTATTTATACATTTTAATAAGTTCATCAAATGTTATATTTATTCCACATAACTCAAGAAGATTTTTACGTTTGTCATATAATTTCTTTAGAAGTTCTGTAGGGTTATCTCCATAATGCAACAAATTATGACAATGGCTACATAGCGAAACTAAATTTTCTTCCGTATCTAATGAAAATTCAAACTTTTTATAATATCTTGTAGGAATTAGATGGTGAACTTCAGTATAATTTCTATTTGAATTTTTTCTTTTAAATAATTTATTTCCACAATTTGCTTCACATTGAAAATCTGCCTTAATTAAAGCATTGATGACTTTTCTTTTATCCCTTTGTAATACTTTTTTACCCTGTTTTACTGTAGTTTCAATTATTTTTTGAGGAGCACAGTTATATTCAAAATTATCAATAATGCTGTTATTTAAAAGTATATCAATTTCCTTATTGATTAATACTTTCATTTTTATATCTTCATCAATGTTGTGATTTCTAAGACCCCAATGCCCTCTGGCATATTTTATAAAAATATCTGATTTATTAGGTTTTTTATTTCTTATAGAATCAGTTGAGTTTTCTTCAATAGTTGCCTGAATACTTTGCTCAGATTTGTTTGTCCAACTTAAACCCTTGCTTATTCTTAATTCCTTTACAACTGGATATAAGTCTTTATATTTTGCATCCCCACCTAATTGCTCGAATGCTTCTATTATAGTATATAGCCAAGTATCTTTTTTCATAACCATGATTTTCTTTTACCATAAAATAGCGACTTTGTACATTTTTAATTCACAATTTTTATTTCACAAAATATAAGTCGATTTTTTATATCTACACTTATGTTTTTTAATATTGATTTTGTTCGAGCGTTGCGTGAATAACTCCATATTAAAAACAGGATAATTAATTATCCTGTTTTTTTCTGCTGTTTTTGTATTAAACCAAACATTTCAATCACGTACTGTTAATATGATTATTGTCTAAAAAGAGGTATTGTCTTTAGGTTCTAGCCCGGCGTTTTTATGTTAAGATTTATTTATGTCAAATATATTCCTAAAAACAGAGAGATTTATTTTAAGATACCTAACTCAAGAAGATTTCGAAGAATTAAAAGAGATATTACAAGACAAAGATGTTATGTATGCATGGGAATATGAATTTTCGGATAATGATGTTCAAAATTGGATTGATAAAAACTTAGAACTTTATAAAAAATACAATCTCGGCTACTTTTTAATGGTTGAAAATATATCAGGTAAGATTTTGGGGCAGGCAGCCTTAATGCCCGAGATAATAGACCAGCATAAATATTATGAAATTGGATATATTTTAAAAAAAGAATATTGGCATAAAGGTTTTGCTACTGAAGCCGCAAAAGCCCTAAAAAACTATGCATTTAATAATCTAAACTTGAATGAAATTATATTTGAAATTCGTCCAAATAATATATCTTCTCGTAAAATTGCCGAGAACCTGAATGCAAAAATCACCGGCAAATTTATCAAAAATGTCAGTAATAAAAAAATGCTGCATTTGATTTATAAATTAACACGATGCTCGTAATGAAAAACTCCAAGAATCAAAGAGCCAACACCGCAAAAATTATTTTTACAAGTTTTATAAAAATTATGAAAACAAACAGCATCTCATTTAAAGGAATAAATATATCAAATGCAAATCTTCTCGGACATAAGATGAGTATTTACAAACTTACGCAAAAAGATGCACCCCTTATTGAAAAATTGGGAAAAGAAGTAGATTTAAAAGAACTCATTCCAAATATTGATAAAAATAATTTTGAAATATTCAATGCTATTTTACAAGGCAGCTTTAGACACGCATTAGACAAAAACAAACACAGTATGCTGCTCACTTGCGATGATAAACCCTGTGGAATAATGGTAAATTTAAACAAAAATGCCTGTCATTTTGTAAACTACATATGCACTTGGCCAATAGAGCCTGACAAAAAAGCTCCATTCGGTGCTCAAACACTCTTTGAAGAAATGTTCAAAAATTTTCTTAATTCTCAAGCCAAATTTATAGAACTTTATGCAATAAGATTTGGAGATGCTATCTCCAAATACATGAGAATTGGGTTTACCCCAAGAGGTGGAGATAATGACGTAGAATTGATGAAAATCTCTAGAGAAAAAGTCCTGGAAAGCTATAAAAGACTAAAAGAACGAATAAATCTTGAACCAGCAAATAATAAAGAAGATATAGATTTATTAAAAGAGCTAAAGTATTAAGTTTTGTAAATGTTTTTAACACGTCTGAAATCACATCATTATTATATACTTTATATACATGTAAGACTAAGATGGGACATAGAAAATGACACCGACATTAGGCATGTACAGTATGAATATGAATGGATGGCAAGGCTTGTTTCAGCAAGGTCTTGGTATGCTCGGCGGAAGTTCTATGGGCTATGGCAATTATAGCAGTTTTGGAGGAAGCGGTATTTTCACAAACTGCTTTGGCGAACCTAATTATGATGCAATGGCTGGCTATGGAGTAGCTAATGCACTATTAGGAGTCGCTGGACAAGCAATTGCAGCAAATCGAAAAGAAAAGGCACCTGAAGTTAATTACACACAAGAACTTTCTAAGATAAGCAAGGAAATTGAAACAAAAGAAATAGATAAAGCAGAACAAACTGATATTATAAATACTAAAACCGACGAAATTAAAACTGCAACAGATACAAAAACAAAGCTTACGGGAGATTTAAAAACAGCAGAAAGCAATTTGAATGCTTACAAAAAAGAATTAAATGATGCAACCTCATTAACTGAAGAACAGCGTAATACTATTGAGTCAAAAATTGCACAAGCTGAAAAAGATGTAAAAGCAATTGAAGAAAAAATTGCAGCTCAAGATGACATAATTAATAAAGCAACCGAGGCAAAACGCAATGCAGAAACAAAAGAAGCTGCTTTACAAAGTGAAATAGATGAATTAAAGAAAAAGCAAGCAGAATACCAGAAAAATCTTAATACAAAAACTCTTGATGATGCTGACGGCAATGTCTTGCAAAGAGCCAGAAAAAGCTGCATGGATGAAACATATAACGAACAAAATCAAGCATCAAAAGCCGACATCAGAAGAGCTTTCAATACCTTTATAAAAGCAGATAATGACGATGATAAACGAACTGCTGCTGAAAAAATTAAAGAAATGTATGGTTCTAATTCAAAATTAGCAGATGATTTTGCTAAGCCATACAGTATAGTTGAACAATGGTTAAAAGACCACCCTTCAAATGATTAAGTATTGTAACAAAATATATTGATACTAAAATTCATAAAAAGTTAAATACTTTATATATATGTAAGATAAAAATGAGAGTATAAAATGGGTTACTACACAGAAATAAGCAATAGCCAATACGCAGCGAAAGACACCGCACTCTATAATCGTCTGAATGGAGTTAACGGTCATACTTTCCTTGGAACATTTCTGGTAAGCAATACGACAAATATTTTCGGGATGGCAGCACAAGCCATAGGCAATAATGGGTCTGAAAAAGGTGATGTCACCGGCCCTGAAACAGAAACTGACACTGTAGACACAGATGCCAGCAGCAAAAACATTTCGAACTTTACTGCAGCAATGAAGGCTTTCGGAAAGAATCCGACTAAAGAAACAGCACAAGCATTAAAAAAAGCATATGAAGCTGATCCGGAAAATCCTACAATTAAAAGGTATTGGAAAAACTATGAGTCTAAAGTTAATGAAAAACTAAAGGAAGCATAATACAAGTTTATAACCCATCTTACATCTTACACTAATTTTCAGCCTGCTCACGCAGGCTTTTTTTTGTTTTATGAAAAATAATCCAGCATCTTTTTCTCGGGCTGTCCTTAAAATAATTGGTTTAAAGTTTCTTTGAGCCATTGCCCCTGCGTCGCATTTGGCGGTAGATGCGATTTTACATTATTACAATTTACAGTACCAACAACCTCAACGCTCTGAAGAGGAATGTTGTCCTCATAGACATATTCTAGCGCGTGTCCATTTTTAGTGAAATCCTTATTAAAACAAACTTCTTCCCCTTCAAAACAATGCTGTTTTGTAGCAGAGGAGTGCCGGTTTTTGTTAAAAAGTACATTTTGGGATCTTATTTTTAATGAATAATGATCTAATTTAGATGCATGTATCCTCAGCATAACTAGATCCGACTTACCTTTTGAAGCCTGCTTAAGAAGAAGGTAGCCGAGATTTCCGCGTGAAGCCCAATCTCTGTTACACCTCCAGTTCTTAAGAAAGTTTTTCAATTCAATCATAAAGTTTCCATCAAGTTTACCAAAACATCCATCCTTAGTTGTTTTAAGCATACCACTTTCCTGAATTTTTTTATAATTTTCTGCATTGGTCAGGTGATATAAATACTTAGAAACTTTATGACGCCCAAGCTGGTTAACCTCATCTTTAGACAGCAGACTTTTTAATCTTACAGCTCTTGATAAATTAATCATATTCCGCCCCCCCTAGTATTCCTCATAAAAATAGTTATCCCTTAATTATATAAAGTATTTTTTAGAAAAAATTTTGCCCAATTATAACGAACTGTTACAATTGGGCAAAAACGTTAATGTCGCAAAAAGAAGCCGGTTTAAAAAACCGGCTTCTTTTATTACTAACCTCTTATACCTAATTCTTTAATTAAGCTTCTGTAACCTTCAAGATTCTTTTCTTTTAAGAATGAAAGAAGTCTTTTTCTTTTACCTACCATCATTAAAAGACCGCGTTTTGTAGCAAAGTCCTTTTTGTTAGATTTCATATGTTCAGTAAGTTCTGAAATCTTTTTAGTTAACATAGCAATTTGTACTTCTGCAGAACCAGTGTCCTTTGCATTAGCACCGAATTTTTCGATAATTTCTTGTTTGTTCTTTAAGTTCATTTTTTCTTCCTTTTCTATTTGCTCCTTAGTAAGGCGTAGGTACCACCCCAGCCCCCACCGGGCACGTGTACTCAGAATCTTACTCACGTAAGAGTCCACAGGGGTAAATATAATATAAACAAACTCAAAATGCAAGCTTATCCTATTGCGTGGTATGAACCTATTACATAAAACATTTTTACCAGCGGCATAATTTCTTCAAAAGCCTTTTTTATTTTTTCATCAAGAATATGCCCTTCAAAATCTATGTAAAACACATATTCTCCAAGCTCCTTTTTGGAAGGGCGGGAGTCAATGTAAGACATATTTATATCGTGAGCATCAAGTATTGTTAAAATCTTACTCAGCGCACCTGCTTTATTCTCGGTAGAAAATGTAATACTTGTTTTATCATTACCTGTTTGAGGTGATAAAAACTTACCAAGCAGAATAAAACGGGTCTGGTTGTTTGTTTCATCATTAATATTTTCTTCTATTACCGGAATATGATACATTTCTGCACACTCAAGACTGCCAATTGCAGCTATAGACTTATCAGATGGAACAAGTGAACGTATACCGGCTGATGTAGAAAGAGTTGCTTCTTCAATCAATGAATCCGGAAAATTTTCTTGCAGATATCTTTTACACTGTGCAAGAGCCTGAGGATGAGAACGAACAACTTTTATATCAGATTTATGTTCTGCAAACCCGACAAGCGCATGTTCTACACCCATTGTTGTTTCTGCAATAATTTTAAAGTCTTCTTTCTTAAGCGAAGATAAATTATCAAGAGTTTCCCTTACGATGCCTTCTATAGAGTTTTCTATAGGAATTACAGCAGCAATGTCTTCACTATTCTCATCTTTTAATGCTCGAATAATGCTGGAAATAGATTTCAAATTTGTACTTACACAATTAAGATTGAAAGAATCAATAAATGTATTTTTTGCAAAATCACTATAAGATCCTCTCGGGCCTAAAAATAAAAGTTTTCTTATTCTTGATGTATCTAATAATTCCGGTGCCATAATTATCCTTTTATAAACTATCTGTCGTTAGAAAAATCTCTTTGTAATATGTTATTAACTCTCTTAGTAGCCTTATCAATCTCGCCGGTCTTGTAATACAATCTGGCGATTAGCATTTCCCTTGAAGTAGTCGGTGCAGCATTGTATGCTCTTTGAGCGTATGACAAAGCGGTTCCGTAACGTTTTACTATTCCGTATACATCGGCCATTTCTTCATAGCATCTTGCTTTCACATTTGCATCAGTACTATTTTCTGCAATAGCTTTATACTCTTCCAAGGCTTTTACATACTGTTTTTCGTCTTTATTTTTACGTGCACTTAAGAATTGCAATTCCAGCTGTTGTTCCGCAGACAAACTCTGGTTGTTTTCCTGCACAGGTTCTACAGCTTGCGCTGGCAGCGCTTCATTATCATCAATAGGTTTTAATTCTTCAGTTGCATTAACAGAAGATTGAATATCTACATTTAAGCCTCTGTTCTGCTGAGGTTCGTATTGTTGTTCTGCCGGCTGCTCTTCCTGATTTTGCTCTTCGGAGTCCGTAGGTCTAGGCATTGTGTTCATAACATTATTTATATCAACTGCTGCTTGCTTTTGAGGTTGATTGTTTTCCATATTAGCCTGTGCATCTGAAAGATCATTAAACGCTTTTACAATTAATAAAAAGAAGCAGGCCAGTATTACCAGTGTAATTATTAAAAACTTCTTTGAACCAAGGTCAAAATAATTATTATTCATAAATCAAACTCCTAACTTTTCTTTATTTAATTCTACACCAAAAGCAAACATTGCAAAATCATATTTTACAGGATCCTCCGGACAGAATTCCCGAAGTTTTTCGGTTAGCTCTAATACAGCTTTGAAATCATTACTTTTTCGATTTAAAAGTCCCATACTTCTGGACACCCTTGCCACATGGACGTCAAGAGGAATTAATAAGTCCTTAGGATGCATAAATTTCCAAATACCTAAATCTACTTCTGAGGAGCGCACCATCCAGCGTAAATACATATTCATCCGTTTCATTGCGCCTCCGTTTGCTGGATTAGGTATCATATGATAAAAGCCGTGCTCAGCAGTTTTCGGAGCATTAGAATAAAAATAGTCAACAACTGTCTGCAAAAAATTTTCAGACTTAAAAGCATAACTAAATAGCTCTTCCAGTCCTTTTGATGAGCTGTAAAGCTTATTTAGGATTTCAAACACAGGTATTATATCGTAATCTTTTGCAAATCTATATTCCATTCCTTTGAGATTAGCAAAATCACCATTTTTTACATAATTTGCAATATCATTATCAGCTCTGGCGAATAAATCATTGAGCTTTGAAATAAACATTTTGCGATTACCATATGCAAAAAGAGATGCTATAAAGCCTGCTAATTCTGCATCTTCTTTACCATTATCATTAAAGCGGTGCAAAAATTGTATCGGGTCATCTTTTATAAAATCTTTTGTTTCATATTTCGCAGCGAGCGCGTCTAATTCTTCTTTTGTAATCATCTTATCTTCTTAAAAAACTCTTCTAATATTTTATTACATTTATCTTCTTCAATACCACCATACACTTTAATTTTTGAATTAGCAAGAGGCGGAGGTAAATACTGAGGGTTTGATAATAAAATACCGTATTCCGGATTATAAGCCCCAAAGTAGAGTGTTTTTATACCAGACTGAATTATTGCCCAACTGCACATCGGACAAGGTTCAAGCGTAACATACATTTCACATCCGGTTAATCTTGAAGTATTAAGTTTTTTCTGAGCTTCTCTAATAGCAAGCATTTCAGCATGTGCTGTTACATCTTTATCTAATTCACGCCGATTATGAGCAGCAGCTATAATTTGCCCATCTTTTTTTATAACACAGCCGACAGGAACATCTATTTCACACCTAAGCGCCTGTTCTATTGCACTCTGCATTAATTATACTTTACTCCCCTCTCCCCAGATTTCATCGTCATAATAACCGAGTTCAAGGTGGCCCAAAATAACGGTATCTCCATTTTTTAACCCGTGTTTATGCAATTCCTCAAATACCCCCATACTTTTCAGGATATTTTGAAGTCTTACAACCTGTTCAGTATTTCTTGCATCTGTAACTTTTGCAAGCCGGTTTATTTTCCCTCCTGATATTAAATACGTTTCTTTATCTAGTTTTGTTATTTCGAACGCACTGTCATCATTGTCATATGCACCTAAATCTTCTTCGACATCTATATTAAACTCAGGTTTTGGAATCTCATCAACCTTTTGTGAAACAAAGTACAGAAGTTCATTTACACCTTCTTTAGTTACAGCAGATATAGGGAAAATATCACTTGCAAGAGGTTTAAACTCTGAGATAAATTTATCTAAATCCTCTGCGGCAACAGCATCAATTTTATTCAGCACCAGAATTTGATACAGGTTTGCCAGACTTTCAGAATGTTTTTTTAGTTCATTATTAATTATTTTATAATTTTCTACAGGGTTTTCAGCTGTCAAATCTACAACATGAATTAAAAACCTGCATCTTTCAACGTGTCTTAAAAATTCATGCCCAAGCCCTATACCTTCAGACGCACCTTCAATAAGTCCCGGAATATCGGCAAGAACATAAGAGCCTCCATCAGCTTTTTTAACTACCCCTAGATGAGGAACAAGGGTAGTAAATGGATAGTCTGCTATTTTTGGTCTTGCAGAGCTTACGGCACTGATGAAAGTTGACTTTCCGGCATTTGGCATACCCAGCAGCCCTATATCAGCGATTAATTTTAACTCTAACTCAAGTACTCTCTCAATACCTGGTTCACCAGGTTCACAAAACTGCGGAGCCCTCTTTTGAGCAGTTGCAAATCTTGCATTTCCGCGTCCGCCTCTGCCTCCTTTTGCTACAAGAACGGTTTGTTCATTTTCAGTTAAATCTGCAATAATTTTTCCGGTTTTCGAGTCTTTTACAACAGTTCCTAAAGGAACTTTTATATATAAATCCTTTGCACATGCTCCATGCATACCTTTTATTCCGCCATTTTCACCCGATGGAGCTTTAAAAACTGATTTGAGTTTAAAATCAAGAAGCGTAGACATATTTTCATCGGCAACGAAATAAATATCACCGCCTCTTCCTCCGTCACCTCCGGCTGGCCCGCCTTTATCAACATATTTTTCTCGACGCCAAGCAACCATACCGTTTCCGCCGTGACCGGATATTATTCTTATTTTTGCTTTATCTAAAAACTTCATATTTTTCACCATTTGTGCGGGGGACATCCCGCATTCAATTCATTTTATTTTGTACTATAATATTACTATGAACAAGACAAAGTATAAATTATTCAGTAACGAACCTGTTACATTAAATGAAAATTCATTAATTATGGCAATAGAATCCAGCTGTGATGAAACGGCCTGTGCTATTGTAAAAGGCGGACGAGAAGTAATTGCCAATGTAGTTGCATCACAAATAAAAATTCACGAAGAATTTGGCGGGGTAATCCCTGAGATTGCAGCAAGAGAACATCTTGAAGCAATAAATGTTGTCATTGATGAAACATTTAAGCAGGCAGGTGTAACAGGAAAAGATGTCACAGCTTTTGCAAGTACAGTAGGTCCGGGGCTTGTCGGCTGTCTTCTGGTAGGAATGAATGCTGCTAAAACCCTTGCATTAGCATATGATAAACCTTTTATCGGAGTTAACCACCTAAATGCACATCTGGCAGCAAATTTTATTGACACAAATCTGGAACCTCCGTTTATTGCACTTCTTGTAAGCGGCGGTCATACACAAATTATAAAAGTAAGTTCTTTCTCTGAAATGGAAATTATTGGAGAAACTATTGATGATGCAGTAGGAGAAGCTTATGATAAAGTTGCGCGCCTAATCGGACTGCCTTATCCCGGAGGACCTAAGCTGGATAAGCTGGCACAAATTGGAAATCCGCACGCATTCAAGCTTCCAGAAGCTAAAGTCGGCGGGTATGATTTTAGTTTCAGCGGGCTTAAAACTGCTGTACTCAGACTTGTTAAAAGCTTTGACGGAAAAGAAATGCCTGTTAATGATATTTGTGCAAGTTTTCAGGAATGTGTTTCTTCAACACTTTTTAAAAAGGTTAAACACGCTCTGGAGGAAACAGGATATAAGCAGGTTGTTCTCGCCGGCGGGGTTGCTGCAAACTCTGAAATAAGGAAAAAGATTTTCAGCTTAAAAGATGAAGGTTATGATGTTTACGCTCCAATTATGAAATACTGTACTGACAATGCTTCTATGGTTGCATCATCTGCATACTTCTTTAATAACACATTTGATGATATTAATGTTGAGGTATTTTCCCGTGCTTAGGCCAGCTCAGGAGTTTTGTGAAGTTCGTAGAAAATTTTTGAATGCTCGGTAAAGCTTTCAGGGTTAGCGCTTACGAACATCTTCTCATAACCGGCTGTTTGCGAATTGTTTAAAAGACCTAAACTTTCAAAATCATTCTTTATGTATTCAACAAAAATTTTCGCAGGATCTATAAATAGCTCCTTGGGAGCAAACTTTGTTAACAAAGACATCAAATAAGGGTAATGAGTACATCCAAGAATTATTTTATCAGGTGCAAATTTGAGCATCTCCTCTACATGCATCTCTACAGCAGCTATAGATTCCGGATTATCATAATTCCCGCTCTCCACTATCGGAACCCAATCAGGGCAGGCAAGTTCACATACTTCCAGAACAGAATTATACTTCATTAATTCTTTTTTATACGCTCCAGAGTTTACAGTAGCCTGAGTTGCAAAAACACCTATTCTATTCACTTTCATAGAAGCAATAACTTTGGCACAGGATTGAATTATCGGATAAATTTTAAACCCGTACTCTTCTTTGATTATATCGTATGCTTGTGCAGAAGATGTATTACAAGCAATTACAACAGCTTTTACACCTTTTAACTTATAAAAATCAAGAATCGTTCTTGCATAGCTGACAAGCTCTTCTTTTGTCTTATCACCATAAGGCATATGTGCTAAATCACCGTAGTACAAAGTATTTTCTACAGGTAAAAGGTGTTTAAATCTTGCATATACGGATAAACCTCCGACTCCTGAATCAAAAAATCCTACAGGTCTGTTATTTAGATTGTTGTGATTTAATGTACTCAATTATACCCTCAGCTATTGCTTTTGCAGTTTTCTGCTTTCTTGAATCTGTTACAAGTGCAGTACGCTCCTCATCATTAGAAATGAAGCCCATTTCTACAAGGATTGCAGGAACAGTCGTATGATTTATAACATAAAACTTAGACTTAAACAAGCCTCTATCTTTTGTATCTATACCTTTAATTAAATGAGCATGAACTGTTTTGGCCAGCTCTTTGCTGTAATCGTGATAATAATGCGTTTCTATACCCTTAGGTTCAACTGCAACTGCGGAGTTAACATGAATGCTGACAAATATTTCCGGCGCTTCATTCTCTGAAAATTCCACTCTTTCCTGAAGCGATACATATTTATCATCTACACGCGTAAGCGCAACTTTATACCCTTTCGACTTTAATATTGATGCCACTCTTTGCGTAACATCCAGAGTAATATCTTTTTCATTGATACCTTCTCTTATTGCACCATAATCGCTTCCCCCGTGGCCTGCATCAAGAACAACTTTACCTTTTGTAGAAGGCTTTTTAACAGGAGCAGTAACAACTGGAGTATCCTTAACATTAACAACCCCTTGAGTAATAGTAATTTTTATTGCTTTGCCATCTACACTCTGGTCAATTTTTACAACATCACTCTCATTTAAGCTCATTGATGCTCTGACGCCTATCTGCGGAAGCAAAGAAAAGGTCAGTTCTTTATAGTACGTATTTTGAAGAGTTTTAATTAAATCTAGCTCATTATAGCTTTTTACATTGAATAGATAAATATTTAAACCCTTATCATCTCTAAGAATAGAGTGCACTACAGGGTTAGTAAAAGATAAAATCAGTTCATTTGTTTTATTATCTATCTTACGCACATACCCTTTACCTAAATTTGCCACACAGTTTACTAAATCAGTGTGTTTTAATTTATCTGCATTAATAAAAAGCAAAGACTGTGCATCCGCAGAAAACACAGGAATATATTTTTCCGGTTTGTCTGTTGTGACAACAAGCCTTGCTTTGTTATATTCAAATTGGCCTATTTTTGCCACATCCTTACACGAACCATCAGGACAAATTTTAAGCTCTTTATTCCTAATTTTTGTATCAACAAAAGTATTAGGAATATCTATAACAACACGCTTTGGGCTGTCCAGATAAAACATTTTTGAAGCAGTAATCTGCCCCAGCCCGCTTACAAGCAAACCTCCGTTTTTTATATAATATCCATTTATATAATACTTGGTTCGAAGCTTTAAATCTGAAGATAAATCTATAGAAACAACAGAATCATATGTTTTTCCGTCAGAATTATTAAGTGTAGAATTTTCAAATGCCTGCTGGATATCAGCAATAACCGAGTTTGATGCATTTACCGTATTCTGGGGGATTGTAACCTTTTGCACAACCTGAGAATTTACTGCAACGCTTGAATAAGTCAAATTCTCAGCTCTCTCTTCATATATTGGGTTAAAATAATCATTCGTTAAGGCTAATTTTCCGCATTTTACAACAATATTTCCATTTACATTAATCAACTTGATTTTTGAAGTATCAACCCCTTCTTCAAACGTAATAACAGCCCTAACTACATCCGGATTTGTTGTAAATTGAGAGAGTTTAATCTCTTTAATATTCGATTTTTCAAATATTAGCTGCTGTTTACCGCCTATTAACACAGAATTTTCTATATCAAAATAAATCCTGTTAGGATTTTCTAGCTTTGAATACTTAAATTCTTTTTGGAGCCCCTCTGAAGATTCCATAATATTAAGATAAACCAGCGCAGAATTATCATCATAATTCAACGACATAACTTTAGAAGGCTCTGCAAATACTGCACAAGTCTGAAATAAAAATACTATAAATAATATTATAAGAAAAAATATTCTCTTCATTTTTAAAACAGAACTCCGCCCAAATCCTCAATATAATTCTATCAAAATCGAAAATAAAAGTAAATTAGGAAAGGAGTATAAGTAAAACAAAAGCTTGCAGAATAAACTGCAAGCTAAAATTTTTACGAGAGAAAGAGAGAAATTATAACTAAATCTTTTTTAACCGTGCAAAAGACGGTCTATTTCATAAACTTTTAAAATGAAGGCTTCTGTCTGCTCCTTAAGCCACAATGCAAAAATTTTGATTTCATCTCTGAAACTATAACATCCGGGCCACATTGCATACATAATCTATACTCCTTATAATGTGCTTAACCTTACATCATGTATAACGGCATTTTTCAAAAAAACTTTAGGATTTTAAAAGACATTGTTACAAATCGTTACATCATTAAGTTATGTAACAGATTTTTTAAAGCCTGAAATTTGCAAAAATTTATATACTTTATACATATGAGGTATTAAGATGGGCACAAATGTAAGTAATAATGTAAATACAACTGAAAGAACTTATAAACCGCAAGCTTCACAGAGCGGACAGAAAACATCTGCTCAAAATTCAATTTATGATGCGAAGCAGCCTCAAACTCCTGATAATGGAAGCACTGAAAATAAAAATATCTCAACTGAAATAGATAAAATTCTTGAAAAAATTTGTGAAAAATTCAAGAAATACGGACTAACTGTAGAAGATTTAAAGAAAAATCCGTTAATTCAAAAGGTTTGCAATCTAACAGATGAACAGCTTGCAAAAATTCCTGATAAAGAAAAAGCTGTAAAAATGTATGTAGAATGTCTTGAAACAGCAATTAAAGATTCAATAGTTGATGGAAAAATCGACTTAAATCAGGTTTCAAAACTTAGCAATGATTATTTTATTGCAGTTTCTACCGGATGGACAATTGAAGGCTTTAAAAAGCATAACAGCACACACGAAAAGCATTCATTAATAGATAGGTTAATTGCTTCTGGCTGCTTACCAAAAGATGCAACATTAGAAAATACCCCAGAGCCTCAAATAAAGAGAGCAATCAGAAGATATTTCAGACAAATTATTAAATATGCAGAAAGCAATCCTAGTGAAAAAGATATTAAACTACAGCTGCAAACATTTGGCAGATTGTTAATCAACTCTTCTGAGCTGGAAAAAGCCCTCTTCCTTGAAGTTGTGCAAACATTATATCAAAGAAACAGACTAAAAGGTTTAGAAGCATTATTTGCCAGCTGTAAAACAGATAAAACAAGACAAGCAGTTGCAGCAGAAGCTGGTTCTCCTGAATACATAAAAGAACTTACCACCACCCCGGATGCTGACGGTCAAGTTATGAGCGAAGATGATGTAACAGCCGCAAGTGCACTGATTGCAGAAAACCAGTCTGAAGAAGATAGAACACAGGCTCATGAAGACTATGACAACGCACGTGCTGAATGGTTTGAAAAGAATAAAGATGCTTTAGAAGCTCTTGATCAAAAACTTAAAAAGGCTGAAGCTGAAGGCGTTGAGCCAGAATTAACAGATGCTGAAAAACAGTTATTAATTGAAAGACAAAACTTTATCAAAGCTGTATCTGCCGGTGAATTTATAGGTGTTCAAGAAAATAAATTCTTATCAGATGAATTTAAAGAACTTCACTTGAGCGACTTAAATAAAGATGCTTATGAAGTTCCTGATTACAAAGATATTCTAAATCAGATTAACGAATATATCGAAAAAAATCCTAATGCCTTGACAACTACCAGCAAAGAACAGTTTACAAAGACAATGGATAAAGCCACAAACGGTAATTATTCAACTGTAGCTTCAGGAAGTGATGCCGAACTAAAAGCTCCTGTACAGACAAATACAGAAAAAGAAGATACAACTCCTGATTTAGGATTTGCAACTAGAGAAAATGTTGATACTTCAAGATTGACAGCTCTACGTCAGCAAATTATGACAACAGATAACAAACAGAGTTTTAAAGTTGAAAAAAATAATACAACAAATCCTATCAAAACAGCAAATACTTTAAATGAAAAAATGAGCGAAGCTGCTAATAATCAGGATAGATTAGCTATAATTAAAGAATTTTTCGAAAAATCTCCTATGTTGAAAAAGGCATTAGAAAAATATGTCATCGGAGCTACAGATTCATTGACTATTCTTAACGCTCTTCCAACAAATGCCAGAAAATACCTTGCGCAAAAATTAACTCAAAAAGGGTTATTAAAAGAAGAAGATATCGAAAAATTGAAATTATCAATTAACGAAAAACAGCTTCTTATAACTATGTATCGCAAAATACAAAAACCAGAAGAAGTTTAAATTTTCTCAGGCAGCCGGCGATAAACTCGCCGGCTGCCTTCATATTTCTTAATATTAAAGCAATTTTTCTTGTTATCTATACTTTATATATTTAACGAGGAAGAATTATGAGCTTTTTATCTGGGATTAAAAATTTCATAAAGACAGAAATTTTAGGTATTGAAGAAACAAATACTGATATTCAGAACGTAAAAAAAAAGGATAACACACCAGTTATTGAATGTGAAACAGAAAAGCCTGTAGATAAATATGAAAAAGGAGATTCTGATAAAAGTGAAGCTAAAATTGATAAAGGTATGAGCAAGAAGGCTCTAGAAGAAAACCTTAACAATATTCCAAGTAAAAACTTTGATATCAAGAAAATGCTTAAAAACGGGCTGATTGAAAAGGTTGCAGGGATAACCAAAGAAGATTTTAATAAACTTTCTGACAAAGAAAAAAATCTCATTATTTCTGCTGTAAAATATTCTGTTGTAAAATTTGATGCCTTGAAAAGCCAGGGAAAAATTAATGCAAATGCCAGCGAAGAAGAGTTAATAACTGCATTTGCTAATGTTTTATTTGAAGCACTGGAAAGCGGCGATTTTGAAAACTCTAAAGACTTTGAAAACGCTATAGGAGATATTGTAAAAGATTTAGGCGAGAATTTTGACAAACGCTCAAATAAAGAACAAAAAAGACTTTTAAAAGAACGCCGTTTAATTGCAGAACAAAATCTTAAGAGCGAACTTGAGGCAATAAAAGAGCTGCCGGAAGAAGAAAGAGCTGCGGCAGAAAAACGTATTAGAAGACGTTATCGTCATATATTCCGCGGCCGTTTTTTAGATATTACAGCTCAAATGAATTCTGAATGCGGCGTAAATGCTATAATTTTATTAGATTCTAAAGACATGGCTTTTGGAGCTAAAACAGTTTTGAGAACCAGATGTAATCAGGAAGAAAAGACCAGAACTGCTGATTATGCAAATTATGAATTTACAAGAGGGTTAATTAAAGATTATAACGAAATTGGAAATCCTGTAGAAGCAGAAGTGCTTAAATGTTATACACAGACATTTATGGAACAAAAATCAGCAGATGCTGTTATTAAATACCAGCAAAATTACAAAGAAGACAGAAATAAATACGAAACAGCACTAAAAAAACAACGGAACGGGCTGACGTTAACTGATGAAGAAAAAGAGCTTTTAGCCGTAATGAAAAGCGAATACTACACAGCAACAGCTCAAGGTATCGGTCAGGGTGCTCTACATAACGTTAATATGACATCCGGGCAAAAGGCCGAATTTCTTTCTAAATGGGAAGAAGATGCTAAACAATACAGTGACTATCATCAGGTTGTCCAGAATGTAAAAAAAGAAATCGACAAAAATCCGGAATATAAAGAGGTAAAAACAAAGCTTGCAGAAATTAAACAGGAAAAGAGTGCAATTATCCCGCACAAAGTAAAACATATAGAAAAATCTAATCCTGAAGAAAAAGCAGCTGAACTGACAGTCGTAAAAACATATTCAGAGCAAAGAGCAAAAGCTGTCGTATCTAATCCTCAGATAAAGGTAAAAAATCGTTCAAACCCGGTTATAATTGCCAGAGATATTCAAGATTGTGGTATCCAGGAGGCTATAAAGACATACGGAAGTGATGCAATACAGGTAATATTAGATAACTCAAGCTTTAAACACCTGCGTTCAAAACTTACCACTATAATAAGATCTTATGATTTAAAAAGTCTTATTGATATTACTACAAACTGTTCCGACAGTTCATTTATCTACATATGCAGTATCGTAAACAAAGATTTTATCCCTAAATTAAAAGAAAATAGGGAACACACAAAAGGTTTATGCTATGCTGCTGACAAGCAGGTAAAAAATATTGAAGGTGAATATGCAAATATTTAAAAAACTGTTATACAATATACTGGCAATTCAGGAAAAATTACTCAGAGCTCAGCTTTCAAAAACAATTGGCGTAAAAAATAACTCAAAAAAGAAACGCCACTACTTTGGAGGGTGTACTATCGACTTAAGTACTCTTGCTGAAAATGAAAAACAAAAACTTGAAGAAGAGATGACCTTAATCTTGAAAAAATATAATTATGAGCCGTATGAAATATTAAAATACATTGAAAAACAGGGTACTAAAGTATTTTATCTTGATAATGCCTCAAAATTTCTCACCCCTTTAGGTGAAAATGAGGGATTTATCTACCCTGCAAAGGGAAGCAAAGCACTTTACCTATCACTTGCTATAAATAAAAAGATTGCATTTAAAACAGATGAAATGTTTGTTTTATCAAAAGGTGCCATTAATAAATACTATTTCTTGTATCATTTTTATAACTGGTATGCTTTCAAAAATAATATAATGGGCTTAGATAGAGAAGCCCAGGAACTTCTTAATAAATACCTGTTTGAAACGACAGACACTAAAAATCTTCAGCTTGCAGATATCTACAAACTCAAAGATGCTATACGTCAGGATAAAGCAGCCATAGAATTTGTTATAAAGCTATGCCGGAATTACGAAGGAACAAAACAGGCACTCAAAAAAATGCATGAAGCAGGAAGTGCCAGATTATAAATATTCCTTAATCCATGAAGTAATGATTTTAGCAAGGGAATTATCACTCTTAAGCATAAGCATACCTGTTGAATTTGCTTCTGATGTATATGTTGCAAAAGTTGACTGAGCAAATTTCTTAAGATATTTTTCTGCCTCAGCACCTGAAACATCGTTTGTACCGGATATTGAAAAAATATCCATATTCAGATTGGCAAGCTTCACAGGAACATATAAACCTCTTGTTTTAACCACCGGAGAAAGCAGTACAATAGTTTTAGGCTTATTGGCAATCTTATCTGCTGCCAGAATTGCAGTACTTGCACCAATATCAGCACCTACAATAGCCCAGTTATTAAAAAATGTTTTTTTGCTATTTTCAGCCTTTACAAACTCTACAACCTTAATAACATCATCAGGATATTTTGCATAAGCTGAATTTGTCATACTTTTCCACGACGTTCTTACAAGTCTTGAGTTATAAACACTTTTTCCGTGCCCTCTTAAATCAATTTTTAATACTGCATATCCGCTGTTAGTTAATTCCTTAGGCAGAGTTTCCCACCACTGGGAAGAATATCCCAGTGAGTGTAATAGAACCACTGTAGAATAATCCTTTTTACCCTTCACCTTCGGATACTCTAGAGTTGCTTTTATACCAAACCCGTCTACAGACTGCACTGAAATATCTTTTTTAACTGTTGAAGCAGAAAAAACCGGGTTTATTATTAGTAAAAACAATGTTAAAATAAGAATAATTCTTTTCATACATCCTCATTATAACACATGAAATTCATTGTTACAAATTGTTACAAAAAGGCAATTATTTAAATAGAATATACTTTATATATATAAGAGAGTAAAAATAAGGAAAGCTTATGGCAATAGTATTAGACACAAATATGAAATTATTTGCAGAGAGAATGAATATCACCTCTTCCAGAATGATTCAGGATTATGGTCTAAAAACTGTTGACGAAATCATAGAAGCTGAGGCAGCACAGGGGAACACTCAGGCTATTAATTATGCCAGAGAAATGTACAATTCTCCAGCCAAATTAATAAAAATATTCAAACTCACTGATGTAGAAAACAAGTTTGTAATCCTTCATAATATGGACGACAGAACAAGACAAATGGTTCTTCCTATGCTTGAAAAAGAAGATCTGGTAATGGGTCTGTACTTCTTTACGCAGGAAAAACTGCTTTCTATGCTTATGGAAGTTGATATTGAAGAGCTTGTTAATGTTATTATGGGAGCATTTCCGCTTCAAGAAGTAGTTATGATGTTTACCGAAGATGACCTTGCCGAGTTCTTCCAGAACGAAAAGCTTGAAAAATATGATGTTATAAATCAGTTAAAGTGTATGCCTCCGGAAGTTATGCAGAAATTTGTTGAAGGCGTTACAGGCAGACCATCAGAAGAAACAAATCCTCTTGATTTAATCAAAAGCATAGAAGAACTTCCAATTGATCAATACAGAGATTTTATGTCAGCCATTGATCCGGACGTACAAAGACAGCTGACATTCCAGCTTACCAAACAGAAACCTGAATACTTACAGCTGTTCAGCAATGAAACTTACGTAAATATGTTATCAACAATGATGAAAACAGAAATGGTAAAACCTATGGTATTTCTTGAAAAAGACACACTTGTTGATATGATTTCAATCCTTCCGGAAGATTTAATGTCAATTGTCGCAGCTCAGGTTGATACTAAACAATTCGCAGAATTTTTGCTTGAAGACCATCTTGACCTTCTTGAAGGCGCATTAATGATTTAGAACTCTTTTTTATAAATTTGGTATAACTGTTCCGTTTTTAAATCTGGTGAATTTTTAATAGCATTTGCTATATTTGCAAGTGAAACAGTTTTTATTCCGGATGCATTACTTTCATTGTCATTATAAATAAGCGCCAACACTTCAAAAGCTTTTTTTAACAATGCGGTTTTATTATCCAGTTTTGCATTATAAGTATTTTGGATAAACGCAGGAGCATAATATAAAAGAGTTCCGCCGTTTTTTATTCCGTCTTTTGAGAGCCCTTCAATTAAATTATTTTTTGTATCCGTATCCAATTCATCAAAAGCTTTCTTTACGTTAATCAGATCTTCCTGCTTTGTTAATCTTGACATCAGAATTAACTTTACAATTGCACGCTCTTTTGGGGTTCTCATTGGTAATCCGAAATCATTTGCTTTTTTCATCAAAAACGAATCGTATACTTCATTTTCACTTTTTGAGTTTTGTTCATTTATAGACTCAATCCCCTGCATATAACTGTTATACACCGGATTTGTCATTACAAGTGAACCTTTTGGATTAATATGGCCGGCCACGCCCGCAACATCATATAAAAGATGTACAATATAAAGCTGTTTTGACTCCGGTGTTACATTCTTGAATTTTGTTAAATTACCTTCCAAACATTCAGCAAAAACGAACTGCCCAAGATTAAAATCAGCCTCTAATGCATTAAGAATTTCTTTCTGATATTTTTGTGAGAGTCTGTTAAATGAAGGAATCTTTTTCGGCATGTATTTTAGCCCGATTAAAAGAGCTTCATCATGATCTTTTGCTTTAATTCCAGCTTGTCCTTCCACATCCGATACAAAGTTTTTGATTTTACCCAGGTCATTTATAACGGTATACGCAAGCATTGCATCCACATCTTCCGGTGTTTTTAAAACACTTAAAGTATAATTTCTGAGTTCTTCGAAGTTATCGGGTGTTAATTTTATCTCATCATTCTGGCATTGCGTAAAGCTTTCATAATCATTGTTTAGAACATATTTAAGACATTGTATACCCGCCATTGTTCTGTCAAATTCAATATGCTTCTTCCCGAATAAAAATTTTGAGATTGAATCCGTATTATTACTGCTTTTCCCTTCCGGTGTTGCATTCACGTCATTTGTAAGCCAATATAGTTCAGGATATTTTTTCAGAAGCATTTCTGCAGACTTAACATCATCTCTTTCGTTTAAAAATTTATTTATAAAAGCATTCTCTTTTTTGTTTGTTTGATTAACTCCTAAATAAGCCAGTGCAGTTGTTGTTCCTAGAGCAACAGTTTTTACAGCCGGTTTAATATTTTTTCCTGTAAAAGCAGGGCAAGAATCTTGATTGTACGCTTTTATATTATTTTGATTAAATTTTACAGAAAAAATATTTAGCTCCATCTGATTTTCCCTTTCAACTTCCACAAAAACATAAAAACGCAAGCCCGGTAAAATTTGCTATAATATTTACAAATCTTTGCATAAAAAGCAATTTCTATTAATTTGCTGTTTTTATATATTAGTGTATCAAATAAGGAGTTAGTATGAATAATATTTGTGTTTCCGGAGCCAACGTAAATTTTAAAGCAAAACCTATAAAACCTGCAAATATTAAACAATCATTCGTTAATACAAGTAATGATTTTATGGAGTTAAGTACAACAAAAAACAAAAGTTTTTTGTACAAACTTACGAAAATTTTTAAAACACCGAGCGGAGCTGCTGCCGGAACTGCAGCAGCGGGAGGAATCGCAGTTCTTGCTGGCTCACAGGACTATACAAATCCGTACGAATTGAGTTTTCCTGAAGATGATAAGATAACATTTCCGAATGGAGAAGTGAAAAATTTGACAGATTTTGTTAATAACAACAGCATTGAATATACAAGGATAGAACGAAAGCCGCAAAAGATTGTAGTTCTTGAAGGTGGAGATAAAAAGTCTGAAATATATCTTGAAAAATATAACAAGACTCTTAACAAAGGTCGGTTTGGAACGAAACTTTCCAATGGACAAAGAGCTGTATTAGAATTCAATGAAGACGGAGAGATGAGTCTTAACACCGGGCGCTTATATCCAGCAATAGCTAGTGAAAGCTTAAACAGCGGAAAGAGCAGAATAATTGATTGGAAAAAAGCTCCGGCAGGCGAAAGTATTTCAGTAAATTATAATATTCCTTATAAGGCGACTTTTATTCCAAAAGGGACTTCTATAAATACTAAAACAGATTATAGAAGAGAAATTGATGCAAATGAAGATTCCATTTTAGTTGCAAATAGAACTTTCAGCGGAGACCCCCAAATAGATATAATATCCGTCAAAAATTTTGTCGAATATTATACACCAACTCCTTATGAAGGTTCTAAACGAATGTTTGATAAATTAAAAGGGATGGTTAAGTACCCTGAAATTGCAACACCCGCTGGAAATAAATATGAAGTTCACGGAAAATCATACCGTTCCGGAAATGTTGTATTAACTAAAAAAAGAACTACCGATAACTTGAGAAATGAATATTATTATGAGTATATGGATTTGTCAGGAGAAGAGTTGGATAAATTAAATAAAATTTATAAAGATTTTATTGTTTCCCACCCTGATTACAAAGATAAAAAAGCGCATATGACTTTACTTATAAAGGACGGCGTATTTAATAAAAATCAAACTTTCGATGTTTATTCTTTATACTTTGATAACGTTGAACCGGCTTATATGGGTGTATATAGTGGAAATTCAATCATATGGGAACAAACAGAAAGTCAGCTGGAGTTTATAAAAAAAATTCATGATTTAAAATAACGTAATACTAGCAAAATACTGCTCTCACATAGTAATTATCGTCTTCTCTCAGCATGGTCTGAATTGAATTAAAGTTTTCTGACAAAATTGAAATCTGAGCAGCTTTTTCTCTGACAGTGTATTCAGACTGAGAAGCGGAACGTTTGAGAATGCTGAGCATTGTTTGAGTATCAACCATTTCATAGAAAAATCTTAAAGCCTCAAGACACCAGTATAATTTAAACAATTGTTTGTTTATCACATACTTTTTGTCACGGAATATGAATTTATCCAGCTCATCCAGAGCTTGAACAGTAAATGTAAGGATAAAATTAACATATTCACTTACAAATTCATCAAACGGCTTAAGCAATTTGACACTGTCAACAACCAGCCTGCAAATATTTGCATTAATATCAATTGTCGCATCTGCAAATATTTTAGGAGGCATCTTACAAAATAATTTTCTGGACTCTAAATCAGAAGATATTATCTGGAAAATTTTTAGAGCTGCAGCTTCTCGAATTTTTCCGTCACATCCTGTTAAGACAGACACAAGCGCTCTGGCATCATTTTCAGAGTTAACATAATCAAATTTCAAAGCTGCAATTTGTTTTTGTGGTATATTTCCATTTTTAAGCAGCTCAAGCAGCTCTTCATGAGAGAACTCGTTCTCACACAGATAACAAGCCTGTTCAAAATTTGTATCTAAATCTTTATAAAAACCCGTGTTCAAATTTTTATCCTATTTATTGTATAATAACATTTTAGCATAATGTATAATGAATTCGGCATAAAAAATAGTTTTAATGTATGATAAGGAAAATCAAGAACCTTGTATAATATTCCTTAAGGAGACTATCATGAATATATTTGAAACAATACTGAGTAAAATATTAATATTTGAAAAAGAGCCCCAAAAAATAGGATTATCACAGCTTAAGGCTCAGCCGGTAATTAGAAAGGCCGAACCTTCAATAAAGAATAAAGATGTAAAATTATCTGACCTTATGCGCAGAGCTGGTTAAAACTACTAAATTACAGCAGCTGCAACGCAAGTGCTACACACGTAGAGAACTGAAACGCTGCTTTGCTGGACTACAAGTCGGACTTGCAACTCCAAGACAGCTCTTTTATTTACCCTACAATAACTGTAACGCTATAGCAGGCGTCTGGTTTGCTGTTGCCATAAGAGTCGCTGCAGCTTGCTGCAAAATCTGATTTCTGATATATGCGCTTGACTCTTCTGCAATATCTGCATCACGAATTGTTGATTGTGTTGAAACCAAATTGTCATACGCAGCACTTATCTCTTCTAAAGCGCTTTCTAAACGGTTTTCTATAGCACCGAGCGCTGAAGAATCGTGCCACAGTTTCTCCAAGAATTTATCAATAGCATCCAATGTACTCTCAACTTCTACCCCGCTTGTTACAGAATATTCAAGGCTACTTAAATTCAAATCAGGTATAGAAAATTCCAGTTGACTTGATTTCTGAGAATGTATTCCTATCTGTAAAACAAATGAAGAACTAAGATTAACTCCAACTACATTATTCAGAATTGCATTAGGTGAGTAACAGGGAGCATTCAATGAATCTGCCAGATTATAAATACAATTCTCTACAGTATATATAGAATTCGTTGCATTGCCGGCAATCATACCAATATAGTCCTTGCCTGATACATTGCCTAATGCCGCACAATTACGTATCAAACAACCATCCTGTGCATTTGCCGTAATTCCTCCTGCTATACATCCAGCTGTAAGAGGGTTTATTTCTCCGCCTTTATCCGTCACTACTACATCACCAATCGCAAATGAATATTCTATTACAGAATCTTTTGCTGCATAAGCAGCCAACCCTCCTGCTTGCGAACCCATACTTATTGCATTTGTCGTAGAATAAGAATATCCTATATAGCCGGGCTTCGATTCTGAGTTATTCCCTAAGACTCCTGTTAACCCGCCTGCATCATAACAAGTAGTTGTTACAGACCCTCCAATAGAATAACAATTCGTAACTTTAAAGCAAGAACCGGCTATTGAACCTACCCAACCACTTTCAGAATGAATAAAAGGATTTATCATCCCTAAATTTTTTATCTCAGACCCTAAACCAGCATTCCCAAAAAGTCCAACACCTAAATCATATTTTTTATTAAATACAATTTTTAGGTTAGATACCACATACCCGTTACCATCAAAAGTACCATAAAAAGGAAGATTTCTATTTTTTCCAATCGGAGTCCAGCTATCATAAGCGCTTAAATCAATATTATTTGCCAGCACAAATTCCGTATTTTCTCCAATTTTACCAGCATTTGTCATAGCTGCAAGCTGTGCGAGCTCCTCTGCAGTCGAGATTGAATAAGTACCGCTTGTAAGAATTGTATTTTCATCAACACTTTCCAGAGTAGTCATGTTGCTTGTGTCACGTTTGACAATGTCTTTTAGAAAACCTCTTGAGTTGGGTTTAAGAGTTGTGCCATCAGGAAGGCTTATACCTTTTGAGAGATTGTGTGTTGAGTCAAAGAGTTTAATCCCATTGTATTCAGTCGAGGATTTTATACGATAGATTTCATTAATAATTGAGGCTGCTTCCTGGTTGATTGCAGAAATAGATTTTGAGCCATAGGTATCGTTTTGAGCTTGAATTGCAAGCATGCGAAGACGAGAAGTTAAATCTGACACATTTGAGAGGGCGCTGGAGGCTGTTTGTACCATGTCTAAGCCTGCCCTGACATTGTCTTCTGCCATTTGGTAAGCATTAATTTGGGTTGAAAGTTTGGTATTTATTGCATAATTCGCAGCATTGTCTTTCGCATGATTTATCTTAGAACCCGTTGTCAGGCGCTCGATTGCTGTATTTAATCCGTTGGTTGATGCTTTTAAACCAGATTGGACTATTAAGCTTGATAGATTGGTGTTAATTTTCATGTTAACACCTCGCTTAAAAGCCTTAATAAACTAGAGTGTTTTACCCCCCCCCCCTACAGCTGTAAGGGTTTCAGGGTAATTCTTTATACCTGTTTTAAACATATCCATATATATAATATATTCCACATTTAATGATTTTATAACACGAAATTAACAAAATGTTACATTATGCCTTAATATTTCGTAAAAAAACCTTTTTTAAAAATGTATTTAGATATAAAATAGTATTACTCCAACGATTACGAATTAAGAAAGGACTTTCATATGGTGCTTGAAATGACTTACCCTCAGCTGGAACGAGCAGTTAATCCGACTCACGATATAAGACTTTTTTCAGGTCGCTCTAACCCGAAATTAGCTCAAGAAATAGCAGATTATCTTGGCACAACGGTCGGCCCGATGGTTATTAAAAACTTTGCTGATGGTGAAATCTATGTTCAAGTCAAAGAAAGTATCAGAGGCGATGATGTTTTTATCGTTCAACCGCTTTGCAATCCGGTTAACGAAAACCTCATGGAACTCCTTATAATGATAGATGCATTTAAAAGAGCAAGCGCTAAAACAATTACAGCAGTAATTCCTTACTACGGCTACGCACGTCAGGATAGAAAAACATCCGGTAGAGAAGCTATTACTGCAAAACTCGTTGCAGACCTGCTTACAACTGCAGGGGCAAACAGAGTTCTCGCAATGGATTTACATACAGGTCAAATACAAGGATTCTTTAATATTCTGGTTGATCATATATTTGCAACTCCAATACTTGTAGATTATGTAAAAAGCTTAGGACTTAACCCTGACGAAATGGTAGCAGTAAGCCCTGATATGGGAGGCGCAAACCGCACAAGACACTTTGCAAAAAATCTAGATATCCCTATGGCAATTATTGATAAAAGACGCGATAGACATAATGAAGCAATTGCAGCACACATTATTGGAGATGTGGAAAACAAAGTGTGTCTTATGTTTGATGACATAATCGATACAGCAGGAACTATCTGCGAAGCCTCTAAACTACTGAAAAGCAAAGGTGCAAAAGCAGTATATGTAGGAGCTACACATGCAGTTCTTTCCGGACCGGCAATTGAGCGTTTGAAGACTGCACCTATCGAAGAATGTATTGTAACCAATACTATTCCTTGGAACAGCGAAGATTTACCATCAAATGTGAAACAGCTTTCAGTTGCTCCGTTGTTAGGGCAAGCAATATCTCGCATACACGATGATGAGTCTGTTAGCTCACTATTCGGTTTTGAAAAAGAAATGAAAGTTTAAATAAACTAAACTTCTTTTATTAAGATATTAACATCAACATCTAATACTCTAGCAATATCAATGACTTTCAAGATTGTAGGGTTAATTTTACCAGTTTCAATCAAACTCACTGAATTTCTGGAAATATTAGTCAGTTCAGCAAGGCGTTCTTGAGAAAGATTTTTTCTCAAGCGCTCACTTTTGATATTAATTCCAAGATTTTTTAAACGTATTTTTTCTGACATAACATTTATATTTTCTTGTATTGCTAAGTTAATTTCCATAAAATATAATCACAATTTATACATTATATTAAAAACTATAAAAGGAAGCCAGCAAATTACATGACTTCCTTTTTATATATAAGGGCAGACTTAGAGCCGCCCTTTACCGCGTTTGATCTCTAGGACAAGTTCCTCTAAACTTAACAATAACCTGCTAAGTGGATCTAGGCGGCGCTTCTAATTTATCTCAAGTTTTTTACCTTTTGCAGTTTCTGTATCCTGCTTAGGAATTTTTACGCATAAAACACCATTTTTATATTCAGCTTTTGCCTCAGATGCTTTAATTGGCTGATCAAAAGATATTGTACGCTGGTATTTACCATATCTGAATTCACAGGTATGATATTTTTCGTTTATCTCTTTTTCTTCTTTCTGTTCTTTTTCTTCTTCTATTTCTGCAGTAATTGTCATAAAATCATTATCCAATTCTACATCAATATCATTTTTTTCTACACCTGGAAGCTGAACTTTTACTTTATATTCTTTGTCATTTTGTTTAATTTCTACTGCTGGACGCCAGATTGAATTTTTCTTGATTGTTAGTGGATTTGAGAAACTCGGATGCAAAAAAGTATCTCTTAGAAAATTATTCAATTCATTATGTATACTATCAAAATATAAGTCAGGTTCTCTTATCATTAGTTCTGTTTTCATCTGTCACATTCTCCTTTTGACTACACTCATAATATAAAGGAGTTCAAAAAAAGTTACATTAGACAAAACGGCTATGTTGAGATTATCAACATAGCCGTATATATATCAGTAATAAATTTATTCTTCTAAACTACCAGCTGTTTTACCCCATTTTCTTATTGTTGCATTCAGCATATTTTCGTGGTGTTTTTCTCTGTATATCTGGCATAAAAGTTTATATGCGTGTTTATTATACGGATCCTGATTCAAAATTGTTTCTAATTGTTCAATTGCAGAATTTGAACGTTTTGTATAATAATCAATAAGCGCCGGCAGAGTTTCTGTCAGGTCATTCATATCTGTTGCGCTTGCAATTTCTGCACAGCTCTTTGCCTTATCAAATTCTTCAGCATCAAGATACATTACCGCAACTTCATAATAAACTTCTGATTTACTTCTTCTGTCTGTTTTCATCTGAGCTACAGCCTGATATTCTTCAGCAGCCTTATCGTATTGAGCTCTTTTTCTGTACTGTTCGGCAAGTGCAAGCTTTGTTTCAATATCATTTGCAACTACTTCATCTGGATTCATAGTATCATTTACAGGAACATTCAGAGTCGCTAGAATTTCTGGTACAGTGAAAAATTGAGATTTTTCTTCTGCTGTAAGAGGTTTATTGGTTACATCTGGAACAACTGAATATAACAAAGCCAGTGATTTTAAATCTCTTGCAGTGATTTCTGTATTAAATTTTGTTCCAATTGGATACATAACATCATATATACTAGGGCTTTTACCATTTAAACCTAGAGAATGGCCTATTTCCTGCAATGCAGAAGAGAAGAGTTGTTTTGAATCAAGATTATGCTTCTTTTCATCAGTCTTTTTAAAATTAATAGTAGAGCCTTCAATAATATCACCTTTAACTTCAAAAGACTGCGCACCTATAGAAGGGCTGTCACTCGGGTTTTTGAAATAACATTTCATATCAGCTTCTTCAGGGGTTTCTACAAACATAAAGCTTACAAGCCCTTCGCTTGCTCTCTGCCATGTTTGATAAGCACTCATTACTACTTCTCTATAGTAGTCAGGTAAATCTGTACTGTCTTCAATATATACTTTTAAAGGGAATGAAGCCTTATTCCATCTAACAATTTTCCCATTAGCAGCAATTTCTCTGAAATAACTATCAATAATTGCAGCTTTAATTGTTTTTTCACCCATTGATTTATCATAACCCAGTACTATTGCATATGAGTTTTTGAAATTAAATTTCGCAGATTGGGAATCAATTTTACTGTTAATGCTTAATAATGAAGCAGCTCCGGCTGCAAACAGGAATGTACAAATAACTATCTTTTTCATATTTTCAGAAAACCTCATTTTCTTTTAACTTTTACATTATATACTAAAAACCGTAAATTTAAATTTTTGCGCTTACAAAGCTATTAGTTTTTCCAAGCATTGCAGCCATTGATGTATAAGACTTTAATGCTGTATACAATTTCAAAGCAGAATCTTTGGAAACACCTTTATCTTCAAGTTTTTCTATAAATTCCTTTGCAGTAGCAGTCTTATCGCTTTTTATACCAAGATAATTGTTTATTGCAGAATTAAATTTATTTGCAGAAGAATTTCCATATAGAGCTGTCATTGTGGTTCTATATGTATTCATATCTGTATATTCTTTCAGGGTTATATCGTACTCACCCTTTTGAAAATTTTCCAGCGTTTCTTTATCAAGAACTTTTGGCAAGTCTTTTAGCTGTTTGTTTATATTATCAAGCTTTTCCGATACACCTGCAGGATAGAAACCTGTATTTATACTTTCAATTGCTGTCATTTTTCTAACCTTTATTAGTCATTATACAACATTTTTGTTAAATTTACAATTCTTATCAGACTTGAAAGTTTAAATATTTTAATGTAAACTTAACAACATTAAGGAGGTTATATGCACGAATATGTATTCAAAATGAAAAAGGGCGATATAGAGATTGAATTAAAGTCTGATGATTTAGAATTTGTTGAAGAACAGCTCAACAAATGGAGAGAAGAACTCCTTCAAGATAAGTAAGTGTTTTTCAGATAATGCAGTGAAGGTTAAAGATGTCAGTTTATTCATTTAAAATTACAAAAGGCCGTTATCAGCTTTCTCTTACAACAACAGATAAAGAGCTGGTAGTTGACCAGTTTGCCAGATGGGTGCGTCAAGCCTCTGAATATGTACAAAAACATAAAGTACAGCAGTGCAAAGAGATTGTTAAATCTCAAATTAATGCTGAACAGGAGATTACGCAGAAAAAAATTGATGAGCAGCTTAAACGTATGCCCAAAACAGAACCTGTAGAAGAACTTCCAAAGGAAGACACTAACAAAAACCTTGATATATTTTACGCTCCTCATAGCAGCAATAATGAAGAGTTTAAGACTACGGTAACCCAAACAGAACCGCAGGTTGAAATGAGCGGCGGATTTGATAATATTCTGGAAAAATCAATTCAGGCTCCGCAGACAGAATTATCCTTCAAGCCAAGTCCATCAATAAAAAAAGATAATGCTTTTATTAATTTTATTTCTGCAAAACCTATTGAAAAAAAGATTGATTACCTTCTTATGACAGCTTATTACTTTACACAGTATGAGCAGAAACCAAGATTTACTCTAAAACAGCTAAACGCCAAACTTATGCAGAATATAGCTGTTATTATTGATCACAGCGTACTTCAGGAGGCTATAAACAGAGATTATATTGAATGTCTGCCTGATTTGACCGGCCTTGTAGGAGCTTCGGAATACAGACTTACTGCATATGGCGAGAAAGTGCTTTTAGATGCCTGAGAAAATTGCAGTTGCATTATCCGGCGGAGTTGACAGCAGCGTTACAGCTTTTCTTTTAAAGGAAAAAGGATATAACGTTGTTGGAGTTACAGCTAAAACAACTGACTCACCTGCCGCCGAAAAAGTTATACAAAACGCCTCGGAGGTTGCAAAAAAACTTCAAATACCATTTTATCCGCTGGATGTTACAGATATTTTTAAAGAAAAAGTCATTAATTATTTTGAAAATTCTTACAAATCAGGAATGACCCCGAATCCTTGCATTATGTGCAATAAATATATGAAATGGGGAACTCTTTTTGATTTTGCAATAAATGAGCTAAATGCAGATTATATTGCGACAGGACACTATGCAAAAATAAAAAAAACAAACGGGCTATTCAAGTTATATCCGGCTTCTGATGAGCATAAAGATCAGCTTTACTTCTTGTTTATACTGGAGCAAGAGCATTTAAAAAAGACATTATTTCCTTTATCCGAATATACCAAAAGTGAAGTCAGAAAGCTTGCTTATGATAATGATTTACCGAGCAAATCTTCTAAAGAGAGTCAGGATATTTGTTTTATACAGTCACCAATGACAACCAAGAAATACCTTAACAGCTTAATTCCTCCTCTTAAAGGTTATTTTGTTGAAGAATCTACCGGAAAGAAACTAGGAGAACACACTGGTTTCTGGCAGTTTACAATCGGACAGAGAAAAGGTATAGGGCTTGCAGCTCCGGAAGCTTTATACGTAACCTCTATTGATGCTGCAACAAATACAGTTTATGTCGGATATAAAGATAAACTTTTCTCCGATAGATTGGTTTTAAAAAACGTAAACTGGAATTATCCAATAAACAAAGAAAAGTTTGAAGCAATGGTTAAAATCCGATACAACATGAAAGCTGTGCCGGCCGAAGTTGAAATATTTGGTTCTGATGCTGTTGTGGCTTTCCCACAAATAGTTTCGGCTGTTGCAGCCGGTCAAGCCTGTGTTATTTATGATAAACAGGACGGCCATCTTATTGGCGGTGCATTTATACAGCAGGGGTAAATATAAGGGGTAAACGCAAGGGGCATAATCATTGTTGTACGTAAAGCAAACTTACAACAACTGTAATGCTATAGCTGGTGTTTGGTTTGCTGTAGCCATAAGCGTGGTGGCAGCCTGCTGTAAAATCTGGTTTCTTATATAAGCGCTGCTCTCTTCTGCAATATCTGCATCGCGAATGGTTGATTGAGTTGAAACAAGATTGTCATACGCTACGCCGACTTGTTCAAGCACGCTTTCCAAACGATTTTGCAATGCTCCGAGTTCTAATTCTTTGGATGAAATAGAAGCAATCATTTCATCTATTTTCTCAAGAGATTTTTCATCATCAAGACCTAAATAACAAAGATCTTTTAGACCTTCTATTGTAAATGACAAATCCTGATATATTCCTGCGGAATCTTCTCCGGATATTCCTACTTGAAATGTGACAAATGCCGGTGAATAAAGAGGGCGAGAAGAGGTATCATAAATATCAGGAAGAGGTAAATCCAAACCATAATCAGGGAGCAGCCCTTTTGCTACCATCTTATTTAGCTCAGATGAACTAAGCCCGACTCCTTTGCCGGTATCATTCTGTCCGGTTGACTCCATATTATAATAAATATTTGATATACTGCATTTTTCTGGATTATGTATTGTAAACTGACCTATCAAACCGCCGCTGTTTGTTCCGGAAGAAACTTCTCCTACTGCATAACAATTAGTCATATTCAGAGTTCCGGAAACTGAAAAGCTGCCTATTAAACCTCCAATAGTTCCATTTTTAGCGGAGGATGTTACACCAGAAGTTGATACACAATTATTTAAACTGCCTTTCACACCAGCATTTAGCCCGCCACCGCCAATTAGACCGCCGGCTCCAGTCATTGATGAAATATTCCCCTCACTATAGCAGTTTTCTATACTGAATGTTTCATTGCCATCAAGGTACCCGATTAATCCACCGACAATACCCCATCCCTTTACGTCTACATCGGTATAACAGTCCTTAATCACAACCCCTTTAGCATTTCCAATAAGACCACCCACTGAATTTTTTCCACTGATACTACCTGTAGCATAACAATTGGTTAATTTCTGTCCGCCAAAGGCTCCTGCACAATCTACATTCACGTCTATATTAACATTTTCAAGACCTAAATTTTTGATAGTAGAACCATAATTAAAAAAAGCTGGTACTGTTGTTGACGAAAAGTTTGATATTACATATCCATTTCCATCAAAATTAACCCAATTAGCGCACACATGAGTACCTGTAAACCCTGAATAATCAACATCATTCGCAAGAACAAGCTCGGTGGATTTAAGGGTGCCATTCTTAATCATTGAAAATGCTTTTTCTATCTCTTCTACGCTAGACACTGAATAACTCCCGCCTGTCGTTACAACATTTTCATCTAGACTTGATACACTGGTCATTTTTGATGTATCTCTATGCACTACTTCTACCATAAATTCATACTTCTTCTCTGTCGTTCCATCAGGAAAGGTTATATCAGCAGGCTGCTCAAGACCACCAAATAAGCTTATGCCATTATATTCCGCATTATTTTTTGTACGGTAAAGCTCATTGATTATTGAAACGGCTTCTGCATTTACGGCATCTATTGACTTATTTCCATAAGTGCCATTCTGAACCTGCATTGAAAGACTGCGAAGACGAGATGAATAATCTGACATTACGGATAGAGCGCCTAGAGCAGTGTTAACCATATTAAGAGCCTGACTTGCATTATCTTCCGCTACCTCATACCCACTGATTTTTGTTGAAAGTTTTGTATTTATTGAATAATTCGCAGCATTGTCTTTCGCATGATTTATCTTAAAACCTGTGGTCATGCGCTCGATTGCTGTATTTAATCCATTGGTTGATGATTTTAAGCCCGATTGGACTATTAAGCTTGATAGATTGGTGTTAATTTTCATTTTAACACCTCGCTTAAAAGCCCTAATAAACTAGAGTGTCCCTCCCCCCCCCCCTACAGCTGTAAGGGTTTCAGGGCAATTCATTATACCTGATTTTCGTATAAAGCTACTCATTAAAACATATCCTTATGTATATTATATTCCACATGTAAATACTTTTATAACCTTTTATTACAAAATCGTTACATTTTGCAGGATATAAGGTGGATTCAAATACTACTTTACATTCTGTCTTAATAATTGTATTATTATAATAGATTGGAGGAATTTTGGCAGAAAAGTTCAAAATACAAGGTGGAGAGACTCTTAAAGGTGAAGTTTCAGTAGGCGGAGCAAAAAATGCTGTATTGAAACACCTAGCAGCCACTATTCTTGTTAACGGAAAAACAAAAATATATAACGTACCTCATCTTACTGATGTAGATATTATGCTGAATGTTCTTTCTGATTTGGGGGCAAAATATACTTACGATAAAGAAGAAAAATCAGTCGTAGTAGATGCCTCAAATATAACTTCAATCACTGCAAAATATGAACTTGTAAGTAAAATGAGAGCATCATTTATTATACTTGGTGCCTTAATGTCACGCTGTAAAGAAGCAATTGTTGCCCTTCCAGGCGGGTGTGCTATTGGTGAAAGAAGAGTCGATTTCCATATAAAAGGTTTAGAAGCTCTAGGCGCTAAAATAAAAATTGAAAATGGCTACGTTCATGCAAAAGCTTCCAAATTAGTCGGAGCTGATATTTATCTTGATATTCCTTCAGTTGGTGCTACAGAAAATTTAATGCTTGCTGCAGTTCTGGCAGAAGGGTCTACCAGAATTCAAAATGCCGCTCAAGAACCTGAAATTATTGATTTAGCCAATTTCTTAAATACAATTGGCGCGGATGTAAGCGGAGCTGGAACTTCTGAGATATTGATTAACGGGGTTAAGGCAGAAAATTTACATTCAGCTGAGTACACAACAATTCCGGATAGAATCGAAGCGGGAACATTTATGGCTGCTGTAGTTGCTACTAGAGGTAAAGCTATTATTAAAAATGTTTACCCTGCACATTTAACATTCTTTAATGATAAATTAATCAAAATGGGCGCAAGCATCAAGCTTGTTGAACCAACAACTATAGAGGTGAGTTGTAAAGGGCGTTTATCATCTATTAACTTTGTAACACAGCCTTATCCAGGTTTTCCAACTGATTTGCAGGCTATCGCAATGACACTTTTGACAACTGCAAACGGAGTCGGAATTATTACAGAAAGCTTGTATGAAAATCGTTTTATGCAGGTGCCTGATTTGAGAAGAATGGGTGCTGATATTCATCAGGATAGAAACCACGCTATTGTAAAAGGTGTAAAAAACCTTACCGGTGCTACAGTTGCAGCCAGCGACTTAAGAGCTGGAGCAGCACTTGTTATTGCCGGACTTATGGCAAATGGACAAACTATTGTTGAAAAATTGCACCACATTGATAGAGGTTATGAAGAGTTTGAACATAAGTTGACAAAACTCGGCGCTAAGATTTGCCGCTATGATGATTCTACGGAGGCAAAGATTATACAAGAGATAAGAGGGAGCATTTAAATGAGTCCTGCATACAAAAGATGGTATGACCATGATCCGAAACTTTTGGAAGTTATTGAATTGTTAAAAAACTATCAGGATGAACTTAAAGAACATGCGGTTGTTTTTTTAGATAAATTAGAACAAAAAGTTTCAAAGGAAGCACTTGATCGTTTTTACGATTTGGTAAGACCTGTTAACGGCTGCCGCTGGTATGACAAGGATCCTATTATCTCCAAAACAGTCGAAATCTTAAGAGTTGTGCCTCCGGAAGTTCAGAATGCCTGTGCAGAAAGATTTATTGCAGCTTTAAAGGAAATGGGCATTGAATACGAAAGCCCAAAGTTTTAAGAAATAAATTAAGAGGGAAATGTAAACATTTGTAAAACTTTGACTAATATTATTAAAGTTTTTGCAAAATGTACCGTTTAAGAACATGTATACTATTTTGTTAAAAAGGAGTGTTCAATGACGGAAGGTTTTAGAATTGACGGACATTTTATCCCTATTTCTTACGATACAAACAATGACAGAAAACTTCAGTCTACAGAATTGAGCATATTTTGTAGAGATAATGACTTAAAATATGATAATAAAACTAATAAAATAATTTCTGCTGCCGGCGATTATTCTGATTATGATAGCGAAAATAAATTGGACGATGAAAAATATTCTCTAGAAAATTTAAAAAAAAGATACCCTGAGGCTAAATATACTATTGATAATTCTAATGGAACAATTACTGTAATTAACAAAGAAACCGGTAAAAAAGTTATAACTATAGTAAAAGATAAAGATGGTACTTTCATTGATATGTATGATGACAATGGTAAATCCGTATATTTCAGGAATTATGATAAAAACGGAAATTTACTATTCTACGACAAAGACAATCAAAGACATTATCCGTTAGCAGAAAATATTTATAAAGCAGTCTCTGTAAAAAAAGGCGGATGTATTGCAACTACCGATGTAAATAAGTTAGTTATGAATGTGAAGAGAATTACTCCAGAAAATATTCTTGATTTAGCAACATATTATGAAGAAGAGTATGGAGAAAGTCTTATTGAGGCTATTGAGAATGAGTGGGGACTTGATAAAAATATTAAACAAAAACTAATTCAGCATATTAATAAGTGTGCTTATGAGGCAATGCAAGGAAACAAGAATTCTCCTAATTGTAAAATTGATAAAGATTTTAAACAGGGAGATACTGGTGACTGCTGGTTTTTGGCAAGTATTGCAGCTGTACAACGTTCACCCAAGGGACAAGAAATTCTTAATAGTATGATAACTGATAACCATGATGGAACTTATACAGTTAAATTTAAAGGTGCTAATAAGGAATATAAAGTAGACTCTCTTGAAATATTAACCGCTAAAAATTTAGCAAAAGGTGATTTAGACGTAAAAATATTAGAGATCGCTGCTAAAAAACATTTTAGTATAATGGGAATAAATGGTGGAAATCCAGCAACCGGACTAGAGTTATTATGCGGGACCGGTGATAAATGGAAAAATGTTGTAAGAGCATATAGTTCAAAACCTGACCCAAAAGAAATCAAAAAATTATTAAACAATAAAAATATAGCTATGACAGCCTCAATTAATCCTTTTTCGAAATTATGGGGTTACATTGTGAAAGATATTCCAAAAGATGCAGACTATAAAGAGGATGTGGGTACTGCACACGCTTATGCAGTAGTTGACATTGATGATAACAATATCTATTTAAAAAATCCTTGGAGTACTGATAAAACAATAGCAATTCCTCTTGATATTTTTAATGAATATTGGGGTATGGTTCAATATACAGAAATAACATAAATTGTATGATAAAATATTTTTATAATGAAAATAGAACAAAGTTCGTTTTTTGACAAATTTGTCAGAAATATAAAAAAAGGTAAGAGTTTTACACTAACAGGCCTGACGATTTTTAGCCGCCTGTTACTTTTAAAGTACATTTTCAAGCTTTCCGGTAAAAAGGTTTTATTTATCACCTCTACCGAACAGTCTGCTTTAAAGTATTCTTCTGATTTGGAAAGACTTTTTGAACTTAACTCAGAAACTCTGCCATATCAGAATACTTCTCCATATGAGGTTGTCACCGGCAATTTATACGATTATGCAAGACAGGTTAATACTCTTTTAAATCTGCCTGATATTGTTATTGCACCTGCTAAGGTTTTGTTGGAAAAATTTCCATCCAACGCTTTTTTTGAAAATAATTCTTTTAAACTAAAAGTAGGAGAAAGCATAGACCAGAAAGATCTTCTGAGCAGGCTTATAAAATTAGGGTATAAACGCTCTACAATGGTTTCTGATATCGGGGAATTTAGTATAAGGGGAGATATTGCAGACATTTATTCACTGGAAGAAAATCCGGTCCGAGTCGAGTTTTGGGGCGATGAAATCATTGATATAAGATTTTTCAATAATGAAACCCAGAAATCTATAGAAAAGATTAAAGAAATCACTATCGAACCTCTATATAAGTTTATTTTACCGGACAGTACTCCAAAAGATTTTCCCAAAGAGCTTCAAGAGCAGCTTGATAATGAGGGATATTTTGAGGGAGTTAACGTATATCAGTCTTATTTTAACAATGATTTAGTAAGTGTTTTAGATTATTTTAAGGATTATATAATTGTATTTGACGAATATGCAGAAGTAAGTGCCAAATACCAGCAAATTGATGACAATTTCGTTAATAATTATAACGAAGGTTTAAAAACACAAAACATTCATCCGCTAAAAGAAATAAATCACTTCACACTGGCAGAAACGCTCAACAGAACTGCCGGTATGCAAAAGATTTATTTTAATAATTTTCTGTCTGATGAAAACAACGAAGTTATTGATATAGACGCAAGAAATGTTCAGGTATTTGATGCTGATATGGATGAAGCTGCAAAGTTTTTAAAAGAGCATAAAGGGTATCAAATTACTATAGCAACTGATTATCAGGAGAGAGTGAAAGAGGTTCTTTCTGATTACGACATTTTTGATATTAATTTTATAAAAAATATTACTTCTCAGGGTACAGAAATACAAGACGGTAAGATACTGCTTCTTACAGATAGAGAACTTTTTAATAAGCGTCAAAAGGAAGTTCCGAGCAACAGAAAAAGACATTACAAAGAAAAAGCCGAATATATTGAGAGTATTAATGATATCAAAGAAGGGGAGTATGTTGTACACTCGATTCACGGTGTTGGTGTGTATAAGGGGCTTACCAAGCAGGAATTTGACGGGCAGTTAAAAGATTACCTGACTATAGAATATGCAAACAAAGATAAGCTCCATATTCCAGCCGAACAAATTAACATGCTATGCCGGTACAGAGGTTCCGGACAGGTCAAGCCTAAGCTTTCTAGAATGGGCGGCAGTGATTGGGAAAATACCAAGACAAGAGTCAAAAAAGAAGTTGAAACAATTGCTTATGACTTACTAAGACTTTATGCAAGAAGAAAAATGAAAACCGGCATTGAGTTTGCGCCGGATTCTCCGCTGCAGCTAGAGATGGAAGATACTTTTGAATACATAGAAACCCCGGATCAGTTAAAATCAATTAATCAGATTAAGGCTGATATGGAAAGTCCAAACCCTATGGATCGACTTGTCTGCGGCGATGTAGGATTTGGCAAAACAGAAGTTGCAATGAGAGCTATGTTTAAAGCAGTAACTTCGCTTAAGCAGGTAGCCGTAATTGTCCCGACGACAGTCCTTGCATTACAGCATTACCAGACTGTTTCAGAAAGATTTAAGCCGTTTGGAATTGATGTAGAACTACTTTGCAGATTTAGAAGTGCTAAAGAAAAGAAAGAAACTTTAAAAAATCTTGCCACAGGCAAATGTGATGTTGTAATAGCTACTCACAGCTTATTGCAGGACAACGTTATATTTAAAGACTTAGGGCTTCTTGTAATTGATGAAGAACACAGGTTTGGCGTAAGGCACAAAGAAAAGTTAAAAGAGTTCAGAGAAAATATTGATATAATTTCAATGTCTGCAACACCTATTCCTAGAACCCTTTACATGTCGCTTTCCGGAATTAAAGATATTTCCGTCATAAATACACCTCCGCAAAACAGGCTTCCTATTAAAACATTTGTCGGAGAGTACAATGAGCAGACTGTTAAAAACGCTATTGTAAATGAACTTGATAGAGATGGTCAGGTATTCTATTTATACAACAGAGTGGAAACAATTGAAGAGTTCAAGCTTGAATTGCAAAAGCTTGTGCCAAATGCTAGAATAGCCGTCGGGCATGGACAATTAAGCGAAAAACACCTTGAGGACGTAATTATAGGTTTTGATAATCATGATTATGACATTCTGTTGTGCACAACAATAATAGAAAATGGTCTTGATATTCCAAATGCAAATACAATGATAATTCATGAAGCAGATAAGCTCGGATTAGCGCAGCTCTATCAGCTTAGAGGAAGAGTCGGAAGAAGTGAAAAACAAGCTTACTGCTACTGCTTCTATAAGAAAAATAAAGAACTTTCACAGGAGGCAACAGAAAGACTTAAAGCAATAAGGGAGTTTACTACTCTTGGAAGCGGCTATCGTATTGCAATGCGTGATGTTGAAATAAGAGGAGTCGGAAATATTTTAGGCACTAAGCAGCATGGACATATGATTAATGTCGGGTTTGATACTTACTGCCAGCTTCTGGAAGAAACAGTTAATGAGCTTAAGGGCGAGAAAGTTAAAGCTAACAAGCCTACTATTGTTGATATAAATATTACAGCTTATATTCCTGATGAATGGGTCGGTTCAGGAGAACAAAAAATGATTGAATATAAACGGCTTTCGGATGTAAAAAATGAAACAGAGCTTGATTATATTATTTCTGAATGGAAAGACCGTTTTTCAAGAATACCGGAAGAGGTAGAAAACCTTATCAAACTTATCAAAATAAGACTTCTTGCAACGGACTGCGGAATTACAATTATCCGTGAGGCCGGAAATGATATACGCGTGTATTCTCCATTCACTCCGTATGAGTGGAACATTATTAAGCAGGGCTTAGATAAAACTATATTAAGAAGAGTTAAATTTACAGTCGCCCCAAAAACCTGTGAGGATGGGAAATCAATACTCCTTGTTAACAATCAGAACTTAACATTCGAAGAAATGTTTAACATTTTATCTGGTTTGTTTTATTATATAAAAGAAACCATAAATAAATATCAGTAGAGAGTTTATATAAGGAGTATTAAATGAAAAAATTACTGACATGCTTAGCATTATCAACAGTGCTGTTTTCCGGCTGTACATTAATGCAAAAATCAGAAGGTATTATTAAAGTTAATGATACTGTAATTACTCAATCAGAATTTGATAAGGCTTTTGATGAAGGAATTGATAAATCTTTCTTGAAGCAATTTGGCGGTTCAAAAAACTTTGTAAAATCAGATGAAAATCCAATGTTCGGGATTTTCAAAGATAAAATTGTTCATGAGCTTATAATAAAATCTCTTCTTGATGAAGAAATTGCAAAACGCGGTATTACCGCTACTGAAGAAGATGTTCAGAACGAAATAAAAACTATTATTGATAAAGTCGGCTCAAAAGAAGAATTAAACAGACTTCTTAAACAAAGAGGCGTTTCTAATTCTCAATTTACTGATGATTTAAAAACTCAAATCAAAATCAGAAAATTAGTAAATTCAGTTGAAAAAATTAAAGTTACAGACGCAGATGCTCAAAAGTACTACGATACACATAAAAACGAATTTGTTCATGGTGAACAGGTAAGAGCTTCACATATTCTTGTTTCTGCAAACACACTTGAAATAATTCAGCAAATCAGAGCTAAAAATCCGAATATTGATACTACAGAGTTAAATCAAAAGCTTGATGAACAAATTGCATCTCAAAAAGCTAAAGCAGAAGCTATCCTAGCAGAAGTTAAGAAAAGTCCGGAAAGCTTCGCTGAAATTGCACAAAAGAAATCTGACGACAAAGCAAGCGGAGAACGCGGCGGAGAACTCGGATTCTTTACAAAAGAAGCTATGGTTCCTGAATTTGCTAATGCAGCGTTCAGCATGAAACCTAATACTGTAAGCGAAACATTAGTTCAATCTCCGTATGGTTTCCACATTATCAAAGTTACTGACAGAATGGAAGCTGGTTCTACTCCATTTGCTAAGGTAAAAGATGAGATAAAATTCTATCTGGAAACACAAAAACAAATCGAAGTTTTGAAAAAACTTACAGAAGGTTTGATGAAAAATGCCAAGATTGAATATCTAAATGAATCTTATAACCCGAAAAAAGCAGTAAAAGAAGCAAATCCTGCACCGGTCAAAAAAGAAGAAAAGAAAAAATAATAAAAAAGAGCGGTTTTAAAACCGCTCTTTTTTTATTTAACAACCTGTTTAATCTTACCGTATATTTTTCCCTTCTTTGAAGAATCAATAATATCCATAATAATATCTTCCATTATGCTTATTTCTTCCTTTTGAGCTTCTGGTAAAGATTTTCTCCAGGCAGAAAGAGATTTCCTAAAATCATCCCCGTCAACCATACAATCATCTGTTCCAATAAGCTTTGAATACTTTTGCGTAAACCAATCATTAAATTTTTTGTAGCATTCTGTAATTAAATCAGAAGCCATTTGTGCATTTTTTAAAATAACATTCATATCGGTGAATACAAGTTCCTGATATTTTCCTGATTTGATATTCGCTGCATTTGAAATTTTCCCTGTATTATAACCAAATCCGCAATATTCAATTCCTCGTTTTGCGGCAGCACTTGCCTGAGCCAAATCTTGAGAAATACCTACAGAACCATCCATGTCAAAAAACATCTTTTCGCATGAATATCCGCCGTAAGTACACACAAGCCCTGTAAACATAGCTTCAAACGGGTAGTCAGTATTATCTGTTTTATTTTCAAAAACGGCACCAAGGAAATTACCTCTCGGATCAAGAGTTATAAAATTAACATTTTCAGAATTATGCCATGGCTTACCTTTACGCTGCATGATATCATTCATTACTTCAAGATTTGTTGCATGCCCGCATTCGTGAGAAGTGGTAACTATTTTATTATACATAGGCATTTCTGGACGTGATGTCCTTCCTGTCAGCATTTGTAGATATGCCTCTATAAACTCGCCTATTGATGCCTTGCTTTTATTTCGTTCATACATAATCTGCTCGGCTTTTTCTATAAGAGATTTTATCTCCACAAACGACATATGCTCGGTAAGTTTTACAAGCTTATCCATCATGTGTTCTTTATCTTCAAGCTTTCTATATGCTAGAGGCAGTTTTGATTCTTTTATTCTATTCTCAAGAATTTCTTTTCTAGAAGCTTTATTAAATGCAGGAGAATCGACAGCTATATGTTGATTAAACCCTCGAACAACCTCCGGAATCAAATCAGCATAATCTTTTTCCGTAGAACCTATTACAAGAATGCTTACATCCTCAGAAACAGCTTTTTGCATTTCATCCGTAAGCTGTGCCATTGCCTGTCTGTAACCAGGCAAGTACGGGCCGGAGAAAGCAAATTCTTCAAAATTGTTAATAAACATAATAGCTGTTTTATACTGATTCTGCCGGGCAGCTTTTTTAGCTTCTGTAAAAATTCTGCTCATAGCATTCTTAGGTGTTTCTATAGAAACACCTTCGTTGTCTCTCTCAGAGACAGCGAAGTCCGAAGAACTTATTGAAAGGAACGGAACTTTTGCTTCTCCCGCTATTGTTTCAGCAGTGTATTTTCGCCCAGAACCAGCTTCAGGGTCTTTCGAATATATTAAAAGACCTTTTGTACCTATTTTACCTGTTTTTATTTGTCTTATTATAGCCTCAATGTCCTTTTTTGTAGTTTCTTTTCCATACATTGAGGCAAGAGTTTTACCGGTATCATATATAACTTCCGGCTGCTTTGCAGATTTATCAAATAGTTCATTGGCAATCTGTGCAAATTCATCTACTTCTTTAGCTGTAATCTTTTTCTTTGAATTAGCATAATATCCGGAAACACGTTTCATTAAGTCAACAGCTTTATCAGGAAAAATTCCTTTCATCCGGCCTGCATGATAAATAACTCTATCCTTTGCATCTGATGTGAAAGGAAGAGGGACATCTTTAAGCATCTTTTTATTCAATAATGCTTGTGCTTCATACGACTGAACCGGAGGTATTGAATATGATAAAAAGTTATCAAACAAAGATTTCAATGTAGGGTCTTTTACAAGTTTGTAATAAACATCACTGCTCTGGAAAAATACAATTTTTAACTTATCATCAGTACTGGCAATTGCCTGACTTAGGCCATTTGTATAGCTAATTTCACCATTAGCCTGCATAGAATTTACAAGAAGTCTGTCCAAATCTACCAGAAATATTTTCTGCATTTCAGGATTTAGTGTTTTTTGATTCATTACCTCATCCATAAGTTCGGTATCTTTTATATCATTAGACATTGCAAAGATATGTGTATTTTCAGTGTTAAAATTTCCATGCTTTTCTGCATTCAATGTATTTACTATACTTGCAGTAATTCTTTCTGCTTCTTTTGCATCATCATAAGTAACATTTAAGTTTGACCCAAGAGCCAGTTTATTCCATACTTCTATAGCCCTATTATCATATATTTTCATATAATTAGGTTTAATGTCCTCAATGTTTTTATAAAGACCGTAACTCAGAGCTCCCTGCAAAAATTGCTGTGTATATGTGCCCCCTTTTTTAGAAATCTCATTTATAGCAGTACCAAGAAGCATGTAAGAATCGACTGCATGAGTTTTTTCCTCAACAGCCTTCAATTCTTCTTCCATAGAAGCAGAAAGCTTTACATTTTCGACCTTTGCTTCTACTGGAATAGTATCCATATACGCTGCATTATCCTCACGCAAATCATTGATTAAGTCATTCATATAATCTCTTGCACCAGCAGTTTGCAGCATATTATTTTTATTGCTTAATGTTGATACAGACTCAACAACACCGGTAGATAACAATTCTTCATCAAGCTGTGAAAGGTTTTCGTCAGTTTCTTCTATAGATGCCTGAATTATATGTGCAGCTGAAATTTCTGAATGTCCAAAACTTTCAGCAATTTCTTTTGCTCTGTCAAATAAACGCTGTGCGTCATCTGTAAAATTAATCTTACTGCTGTCCTTTGCCTTAAAGGAAATATAACTCTTAGGAACGCCTAAAAGCTTATTATTTTCAGTATTTAACACAGCAGGGCTGTCTTTTTCAGCATCTTTTTTCAGGGAAGGTGCAGAAACCTTTGACATTGAGTCAATCAAACCTATACTTAATATCACGTAAAATTCTCCTTAAAATATATTATCTCAAACCCTATAAATTTAAATTTTGCTATCTCGCCGTAAAAAATTTACAATTATTAATAGTTGTCTGCTTCAATAATATTACATGGTATAATATTTTTATAATTTTTTTTAAAGGAGAAGGTTAATGAACACAGCAACTATCATTGGAAGAGCCGGTCAGGACGCTGAAATTAAATATTTTGAATCAGGAAAAGTTAAAACAACATTTTCGCTGGCTGTTGGCCGCTGGGATTCTAAAACAAAAGAAGAAGTAACAGATTGGTATAATATCGAAGTTTGGGATAAACAGGCTGAATTTGCAGGCGAATATATTAAAAAAGGCCGTCAGGTAGTTGTTGACGGCAGAATTTCCATTAGCAAATGGACAGATCAGACAGGCGAGGAAAGAGAAAGATTTCTTATTGTAGCAAATAATGTTAGATTATTAGGTTCAAAAAGAGACGCAGAGTAATGATTTTTACTGATATTGTTGGAATAATAGCAGACGACCTGACAGGAGCAAATGATACAGCTCTGCAATTTCACTTAAGAGGTGCCAATACAAGAATATTGCTCGATGGAGAATATATACCTCAAAAAAATGAAGAAACAGAAGTATGGGCATTGTCAACTGAATCAAGAAACATCGATGAATGGGAAGCTGTTGAAAAAGTTGAACGGGCTGTTAAATCTTTTCTTGAAAACTTTTCGTTTGAGTACTATTACAAAAAAATAGATTCCACACTAAGAGGACATATTGCATTAGAGACTCTTACTATGCTTGACATTCTGGGTTATGACGCTGCTATTATTATACCAGCATTTCCGCAGGAAGGGAGAATTACAGTTGGAGGCTACCATCTCTTAAAAGGTGTGCCTATTGGTAGAACTGAAATTGCAATGGATCCGCATTCTCCAATATTAGAATCCCATATACCAACACTTCTGCGTTCACAACTAAAAGAAAAACAAAAAGAGCTTGTTGGTACTATTGATTTGAAAACAATAATGAACGGAGCAGGCCCTATCTTAATAAAAATCAACGAGCTTATAAAAGACGGAAAAAAGCTTATTATTGCAGACTCTACATCTATTACAGACATTGAACAGCTTGCTCTTGCAATAAAAAAATGTGACAAAAAGCTTCTTCCGGCCGGAACTGCTGCCGGAGCTCAAGTTTTGGGCAAAAGCTGGCTTTCTGGTATTGAAAAAGAAAGAGAGCCTGTAAAATTACCCAAATTGCCAAAGTTTATTGTTTCAGGAACTGCTACAAACATAACAGCAGAACAAATACATAAACTTGAGCAATCTGATGATTACAATGATGTTAATTTTATACCTCTAGAAACATCAGATATTTTAGAAGGAGTTAATAATGACATTGTAGAAAGAATTATAAATAACCTTAACAGCGGAGTAACAGTTGCAGTACATACTTCGCATTTGATAGCAAACTTTGACGGCTTTTCTGACGATTCATTTAATGCAGAATTAACCAAAGAAAAGCTTTCATCAATGATTACGGACTATCTTGCAGAGCTTGCACGCAGAGTTCTTGAGCAGATTAATGTAATTCTCATAACTCTGGGCGGAGAAACATCATACAAATGCTGCAAAAGTATAAATTCAAATGAACTTAAACTCATTGATGAAGTTGCACCGGCAATTTCATTATGCGTTGATACACACGGAAGGTGGATTGTTACCAAATCCGGCAATCTTGGCAACACAAGGACTTTAATAGAAATATTAGATTATTTTAAACATCATGAATAATTATCAAAATAAAATTGTAATAACAACCGGAGATCCAAACGGGATTGGAGCGGAAATAACAATAAAAGCATTAAATTTATTGAACCTTCCGTCCAAAGATATTGTATTGGTTTCTAACTCTAAAATTCTCAACAGTTATGGCGTGTTAAATAATAATTATGAAATTGTAGAACTGGATTATCCGCATAAGATTGTACCTGGAGAAGTTTCGGAATATGCCGGAGATTTTGCATTTAGGGCATTAAAAAAAGCTTGCGAATTAAAGCCTAAATTTATTGTTACCGCTCCGACATCAAAGGAAGCTATGAATCTGGCCGGTCACGCTTATGAAGGTCAAACAGAAGTTCTTGAACATTTTCTTGCTCATGACGGGCAAAAAGCAGAAATGCTATTTGTATCTAAAGATTTTCGAGTTTTATTACTAACAAGGCATTGCGCATTAAAAGATGTAAGCAGTCTTATTACCAGAGAGATTATAATCGAAAAAACAGAACGTTTAAGAAGCTTTTTCCAGAACAAATTAATGATAAAAAAACCTTCTTTTGCCTTGTGTGCACTTAATCCTCATGCTGGAGAAAGCGGTATTATCGGCAAAGAAGAAGATGAAAAAATTCTTCCGGCCATAGAAGCCGTCAGAAAACGAGGTATTAATATAACTAATCCGCTTCCTGCTGATACATTATTTGTAAAAGCGGTGCAGAATTATATAAAAGCTGATAAACTACCATATGATTGCTATATAGCCTGTTACCATGACCAGGGCTTAATCCCTATAAAAGCAATTGCTTCTGAAAAAACAGTAAATATGACAATCGGCCTTGATATTATAAGGACCTCACCAAGTCATGGTACTGCATTTGATATTGCAGGGAAAAATATAGCTAATCCTGAATCGATGATTGAAGCTATCAAATATTGTCTTTATTAATATTTAAATTGCTAAGCAATAATCCTGCCGTAACGGCAGGATTATTGCTGTTTTCTTAGTTTTGTATTCGTTTTTTGAATACTATTTGTATTACAATTTGTTAAAATTTGTTACATTGTGTAACAAATTGTTCAATTTTACTAAAGTTTTTCAAAAAAATACCGTAATAGATAACATATACGTTTTAAATAATGGATGTGCATCAAAAGAAAGGAGCGCAAATGTCAATGAATGTTAATGGGAATGGATACAATCCATACCTGCAAAGAATCAGTTCTTCTTCAAAAACAACCGGAGCAAACAATGTAGATAGTACCGGAGAAACTAAAGAAGAAAAAATTAAAAAATTAACAGAGAAAATTAAGACATTAACAGATTCTATTACAAATTTAAAGGCTCAGGCTGAAAGTTATGAAATGCAAGCTGAAAATGTCAAAAACAGTGTATCTTCTATAACAGCAGCTGCTGAAAGCGTTCAAACACTTGTCAGTCAATTAGATAGTTCAATAAGTGAATTAGAAAGCCGTAAAAGTCAAGTAGAGGCAAATAAACAAACTGCACAGGAAAACGTTAATAAAGCGAAAGAAAACGTTGAACAAAAGAAAGAAGCTTTAGAAAATGCCGAAACTAATGTTACAGAAAAGCAAGCAGCATTAGAAACAGCAGAAGCCGCAGTTACAGAAAAAGAAGAAGCGGTAGAGAATGCAAAAACAGCTTTAGAAGAAAAAGAAACTGCATATCAAGAAGCTCAAGATAAACTTGCAGAATTAGATGAAAACTACAAGCAAGCAGTAGAAGCAACACGTGCAGCACAGGAGAAGGTTAACAGCGCTCAAGAAGCAGTTAACTCTGCACAGTCAGCTTTGAGTTCAGCACAGGCTACTTTAAGCAGCACCCCGTCTACAATACCTGAAACACGTACAGGAACAAGTGCAGATGGTACAACATATACCTACACCGTTCAGGTGCCAAACCCTGCATATGCAGCAGCTCAGCAGGCAGTAAAAGAAGCCGAAGCTAACCTTGCCGAAAAAGAAAAGGAACTTCAGGCTGCACAGGAAGAATTACAAAAATGTAAAGATGCAGAACAAAAAGCACTTGATGCTGTAAATACACAGAAAGAAGAAGTTGCACAGGCAAAGCAGGCTGTTGAAGATGCTCAGCAGCAGCTTGAAGAAGCAGAACAGGCCTTAAAAACTGCAGAAGAGGAACTTGAAAAAGCTCAGCAAGAAGTCGAAAAAGCCGAACAAGAGCTTCAAAAAGCTCAGGAAGCAGTTACACAGGCAGAAGCTGATCTTGAAACTGCAAATCAACAATTAGAAGAAGCTTATGCAGCTCTGGAAGCTATAAATGAAGAGTTGAACCAGATTAATGAACAATTGGCTCAGAAACAATCTGAAAAAGCTCAATTATCTCAGCAGCTTGGAAAACTTCAAGGACAGCTCTCAGCTATAGATCAACAGGCTGCCCTTTATAAGCAGATGGCAGAAGCTTTACAGCCAACCATTGAAGCAATGGAAGCTGAGTTAGAAGCAGCCTGGGAAGAACTTAACCAGCTTAAAGGTGAAGAATTAGATGAAGAAGCTCAGGCTGAAATTGATAAAGCAAAACAAGAAGCACTTGCGGCTCAGGAAGCAGCCCGAGCAGCACAAAAAGCTGCACAAGAAGCGCTTGCGGCAAAAGCTACCAGTGAATTTCAGTTAGCAGCACAGGCTGTTGCATTACAGCGCGCATCTGCAATATTAAATAGATTAAAAGCAATGTACAACTATGACGGCACATCTGAAATTAACATTGATCAGGAACAATACGATGCTCTTCAGAAAAAGCTTAGAAAAGGTGAAGGTCTGACAGACTTAGAAAATCTTCAAATGGCAACATTTGAATTAATGCAGGCTACCAAACAGCTTATACAAGATGCTACTGAAAAATTCAGCAAAACAGCCAATGTTGACACAACAAAAGTAAAACAGATGACCGATACAACAGGCCGTTTAATGTTCAAAGATGAAGACGGTAAAATTGTATACAAAACCGTTGATGAAGAAGGCAAAACCGTTTACCAGTACGAAGATGGCAAAGAATACGAAGGAGAAGAAAAAGACCTTAAGGCTGTTATGGGTGCGCCGGTCATCGAAGATAAGGGCGAAGTCTATACAGATGCAAACGGTAAAAAAGTATACAAAAATACCGATCAAAACGGCAATGAAGAATTCACATATGAAGACGGAAGCTTATTCACAGGTCACTACAGTGAATTGACACAGAAGATACAAGAATACAACGGCAAAGATTCTCTTATGGAAGAAATCAACGCTAAATTTGACGAAATGGATGCAGAAATGACTGCTGCAGAAGAAGAAAGAGCAGCTGATAATGATACTGCCGTAGACGAACCTGTTACTTATCCAGAATCAAAAGCTGTTGATACCGAAAAAAGAGATGCAGAAGCTAAAGAACTTGGATTAACACCTTCTGACAGAGATGGCGCTTACCTGAAAGAAACTGCATTTGGAACCTTCTTATATGTATGGGATCCTGAAACAGAAGAATTTAAAGAATTCCCTGCTGGCGAAGAAGGCGATGAAGAATGCGACTTCACAACTTCTGGAAATGTAATTGACCGCACTAACGACAAAGCTGTCGAGGCAGATGCAAAAATTGCATTACAGGAGGCTGGCCTAAACGTCGTACCAGGAGAACCGTTCATTGCTGAAAAAGACGGAACATATTACGAATACAACAAAGAAACCGGTAAATTCGAAGAAATGAAAGAGTAAAAACAAACCGGCGGCGATTTAAAATCGTCGCCGGTTTTATTATTCTTATTTCTGATATCTCAGATAATTTGCTATTTGCGGATGAAGCTCATTTATTTCTAAAAGACTTATTGATTCTTTCACCGATAAATCAGAATCTACTGCCAACTCGGTTATTTTTTCTTCTAAAGCATTTTTTATCTCTTTTGAATGCCCCATTTCTTTATGATAGGTATAGGCTGTATCTCCATTTGCATTACACAGCATTAATATATCTGCAAGTTCATCCGGATTATTCTTCAATACTTCAAACGCCTTTTCTAAAACTTTTATTTCAGATGTATCAAACAGAATTCCTGCACCAAAATCATCTCTGTTAACAAGCATTTTTGCAACAAGTTCAGGGTTTTCTTTAAAATAATCCATCGCAATAATAGCAGCTTCATCTGTAATAGTGGCAGGAATATTTCCTCTTATGTCTTTGGTTAACATGATTTCTTCTACATCATCACCGGATAAGCAGTGTGTAAGTGTATCAAGGCTGGTTCTAAAGTCATCTTTCACTCTGCTCGCATTAGCAGCATGATGCATTAATCCCTGCATCTCGCTATCAGTTCGTTCATAAAGCTCTTTAACTTCATTCGGCTGCATGTAGTGTAGCATTATATCAATGTGCTGCGATTTTGGGCGGGAAAGATCAATTGCAGATATCATTTCACCTGCAAATCTCTTATTAACACTTCTCCAGTTTCTACATATATCTTGAATAGCATCAACCTCTTCTCTAGAAAATGCGGAATTCAAAAGTATCTGCAACTCATCAGAATCTGCCTTGTTTAGATAATCAGCGTCCAGTTTTTCAAAATCAAAGTTTTTTTCATCTGGAGTAAAGAATTTTGCAGCTTCAGCTATTGGCAATCCAAGATAAGTAGCATCAGATGTTTCCACATTAACTTTATCGCCTTTGCTTTCCAGGATTTGATTATACAAAGCTTCTTTAACTTTAATATTATTAGAATTTGAAGATGATGGTTTTTCTGCTCTTGCTTTCATAAATTTAATAAGATTTTTATTGAGTTTATTTTTTTCTAAAAGCTCAATAGATTTGTCAATAGGAATATCACCAAAAGCAGCAGTTCTAGTAAGTTTATTCTGCATTTCATGTTTCATGTCTTTATCATTATTTGCTAAATATGCAGTTCTTCCTTGATTATCAGTTTTCAAAAAAGTTTCTGCAATATGTTCGCAAGTACATGTATCGAAAAATCTTTTCAATGGTTCAAGGTTTCCTTCTACATGAAAAATAGTTTTTCCGTTTTTATCTTGAGCACTTGTTGTTTCAATAAAACTCAAATCGTCCATTTTTAATAATTCTTCTTTGGAAGGAAGTCTTTCTGCTCTTGCAATAGCAGATAGTTCCTTTTCATCAGCTTCCTTATCAGCATCCGCCGCATATAATTTTGCAGCGGCCATGGCCGGAACAGTATAAACCAATCCCCTCGCCGACTTAATCTCCAGATTTGTTAATGGTTCTAGCTTGTTAAGCATTTGTTTTACAAGAGGTTTTGGTACTCTTGCCTGAAAATTTGGTCTTGAGTGAGGTTTAGCGCTTGTGATTGGTAATATGTGCATAATTAATTCTCCTTTTCAGTATTATAAAAACCATAAAAAATAAATTTACTATGCCAGAAAGGCTTCTGCAATCGATTTTTTATAATCCGGTCTTAAAATACCTTTTTCTGTAATAATACCTGCGATAAGTTCATGCGGCGTCACATCAAACCCTGGATTGATAATATTTACTCCTTCTGCACATATTCTTTTGCCGTTAATATGCGTAACTTCTTCATGCGAACGTTCTTCAATAGGGATTTCCGCTCCAGTAGCAATTGATATATCAATTGTAGATAAAGGAGCTGCTATATAGAATGGAATATTATGGTATTTTGCAGCAATTGCGACGGTGTAAGTTCCGATTTTGTTTGCAGTATCACCGTTTGCTGCAATTCTATCTGCGCCGACTACTACCATATCAATCATACCTTTTTTCATAAAATATGAACACATTCCATCAGTAATAAGAGTTACAGGAATACCGTCCATTGCAAGCTCAAAGGTTGTAATCCTTGCTCCCTGCTGACGCGGTCTTGTTTCATCAGCAAAAACCTGAATTGTATTGTCTTTTGCAAAAGCAGAACGAACAACCCCGAGAGCAGTGCCATAACCTACTGTTGCCAGAGCACCTGCATTACAGTGGGTTAAAATAGTTGCCCCCTTAGGAACAACCTCAGCCCCGAAATCGCCAATTTTTTTATTGATCTCTATATCTTCATTTTCAAGCTTTATACCGTTTACCTTGAGCTCTTCAATAATACCTTTAATATCAGATTTAGAATTTCTAATCACTTCGATTTGTTTTTCACAAGCCCACATAAGATTTACAGCTGTTGGGCGTGATGTTTTCATATATTCCGCTTTTTCTATAAGCTTCTTTACAAACTCTTCTCTTGAAAGATTTTCTTTTGCAAGAGATTGAGCGTATAAAATTACCCCGTGAGCGCCTGCAATACCGATAGCCGGAGCACCTCTTACAATCATATTTCTAATAGCATCAAACATCTCATGGCCTGATGTAATATTCACAAACTTGTATTCATAAGGAATGACTGTCTGATCAACCATTTTTGAATATGTATCCACCCATTCAATTGTCTTTATCTTCGATTTAAATTCCATTTTCTTATCTCCTTTATACAAATAAACTTAACACAAAAGCTCATTAAGTATTGTAAATTCTAAAAATTTAGCAAATTTTATTTTTAGAAGTTTTATTAACATAGAAAGGAAAAGATTATGATAACAAACTACAGCTATCCCAGCTTCAAATCCAAACTACCTCCTGCCCTGCCAAAATCAAAAAATACTACTTTTGATTTCTGGCCTGAGTTTAAAAACTTATGCAAAAAAGAAGGCAAAGAAAAAGAGCTACATAAACTTTTGGACAGGCTTGAAAGAAATGGGGACAATAACATTTTGGCTCTTGATTACAAACCAAAAAATAAATACGACATAACTAATTATTATTTTCTTCTATACAAAGACACCGAAAATTTAATGATAGACAGAAATTCAAAAGACCAAGGACAACGACTTTTTAGTTCAAGACCTATTGCAGGCCATGAATGGATTCAAAATGAGAGAGGAACCATTCATGATATGCAACAGAGAACAGATTTTAGATCTTTAACTGACGCATTATTAGACACACTGGATAGAATTCTAACAAAAGGGTCAAAAGAAAATAAAAACATATTTATTGAAAATCAACATAAGATAAAACTAGATAAAGGTACAATAAAATCTCTTGAATAAACAAGACCGGCTTATAAGCCGGTCTTGTTTTATAAAACACTGAATATGTCGTTTACAATAATCAGAAATTGAACAATTAGAGCCATTTCTATAATTTCATTAAAACGTTTTAATTTACCCTGAGTATCATTTTTCTGCATCAACTTAACAATAATAGTTGTAATAAACAATAATACAAATAAAATAATTGAAATTATCATAATACCAATCCTTTCTTTTTACCTTATCTCAAAATCTACACTTGAATTCTGGTTATTTTCTTTTTTAACACCGGTTATAAGTTCGTAAACATATGCAGTCACCAGCCCTGAAAATGCGTTAAACAAGGCACTTATACCACCCATAAATATTATCAGAAAAATCATTACAATAAATGAACCGAAACTGCCGAGAAAAAATCTCATAAAGCCTTGTGTATAAGAAGGAATAAGCCATCCAAGAAGCATACTTATAGGAGTAAAAACTACAGCAAAAGCCAGAAAAGAAACAAATCCTATAACAGCTCCGAATATACAGCCTTCTCTTACACTTATAATACCAATTAGTTCATTTTGTTTTAAATAAGCCAATACAAATGCAGAGAGGCATAAAATCAATAGCATAAAGCTAATAAAACTCACATATGGAATTATTGTAATAAATCCCAGTATCGCACCTGCAAATGCACTGAGTATTGATAATTGTTTTAGTAGTAATAAATTCATAAACACCTCTTTATTCTGCAGAAATGTATCCTCTCAAAGCAGTGTAAGCTGCAACATACGGAGAGGCCAGATAAATAAATCCCTTAGTATTTCCCATTCTGCCCTGAAAATTTCTATTCTGAGTTGCAAGACAAACCTCACCATCGCCTAAGATTCCGGCATGAACACCTACACAAGGTCCGCAGCCCGGAGCCATAATTGCAGCATTTGCCTCCACAAAAATATCAATCAATCCTTCTTTTAAAGCCTGTTTAAATACATCTTTAGAAGCAGGACAAATCAACATTCTTACATCAGGATGAACAGTTTTGCCTTTTAGAATATCCGCAACAACTCTCAAATCTTCTATTCTGCCGTTTGTACAGGTTCCAACATAAACCTGATTAACTTTAACATCCTTGAGTTCTTCCACTCTTTTGGTATTGTCGACAGTATGAGGACAAGAAACCGTATGAGGCACATCCTCCGCATTAATTTCAATAATTCTTTCGTAATTAGCATCTATATCCGGCAGAATTTGTCTGAATTTTTCCTCTCTGCCTCTTTGTGCAAGAAATTCCTTAGTCTTGTCATCTGCCACAAACAAGCCGCATTTAGCACCGGATTCTACTGCCATATTGGCGAGAGTAAATCGTTCAGACATCGTCATATTTTCTATTGTTTCGCCGCAAAACTCAAGAGCTTTGTAAGTCGCCCCATCTGCTCCAATCATACCGATTAAATGCAGCATTAAATCTTTTGAACAAACACCTTTTCTAAATTTTCCTCTAACAACGATTTTAAATGTAGCAGGAACTTTAAGCCAGGTTTTGCCGAGTGCCATAGCAACAGCAACATCAGTAGACCCCATGCCTGTAGCAAAAGCACCCAGTGCACCTGATGTACAGGTATGAGAATCAGCCCCTACAAGAACTTCACCCGGATTAACAAATGTTTCAATTAATCTCTGATGGCATACGCCGGCACCAACATCAGAAAGAACAGCACCGTATTCTTTGTGAAACTCTCTCAAAACCATATGAGTATTAGAAAGTTCTTTTCTTGGACTAGGGGCCGCATGGTCAATAAATAAAACAGTTCTTTCTGGATTATTAAGTTTAGTTTTGCCCAGCTTCTTGAATTCCTGTACAGTTAAAGGCCCTGTACCATCTTGAACTGCTGTAACATCAACTTTTGAGATAACTAATTCTCCTGCATGAACTTCTTTGCCGGCATGTTCTGAAATTATTTTTTCTACTAATGTTAATCCCATTTTATGTCCCCTCAATCTTTCCCCTGCAACTTTATATATAAATTTTAACACAATAATTGATTTTTGTTATATTATAAGAATATAAAATTGTTTTTTATATAGGGATGAGAGGAGTTTAAGCTTGGCTATAAATAAGAAATGTGTGCTATTTTACACAGCTCTAGCTGTATTCAGTATATTTTTAGCTTGTCTTTCTACAAATTATGATTTTGATTTATTTGCAAGATTAATTGTAGGCGAGCGATTTATTGAACAAGGTATACTGCCTTTTAAAGACTTTTTATCATACACTCCTACACACCCGTGGTATGACCATGAATGGGGGTCTGGTGTTGTATTCTATTTCTTAATAAAACACCTGGGTCCATTTGGCCTTGTTGCTTTTCAGGCTGCTGTTATGTTTTTCACTTCGGTGTTTGTTGTTAAAACTCAGAGATTACAAAAGCATGCTCTGCCTTCGTCTTTGATATTTATGGGAATATTCCTTGCGTTATTTCTGAAGCTTAACTCCAGCTTGGTTCGCTGTCAGCTATTCAGCTTCTTATTCTTTAGTATTTTCTTATATATTCTGGAAAGTACCAGAAGAGGAAAACACAAAAATCTCATCTGGATATTTCCACCGCTTGTTATATTATGGAACAATGTTCATGGCGGAGTTGTATCAGGACTGGGATTGATTGCTATGTACTTTGCTGGAGCAGTCATTGAAAGAAAGCCGTGGAAAAAATACCTTGCAGTTCTTATTACATCAGGACTGGCACTCGTCATTAACCCATACGGCCCTAAATACTTGAACTTCTTATTCTCAGCAGCAACAAAGCATCGTAAATATATTGTAGAATGGTGGCCGTTTTTTGCATACAGACATATTTTGTATTACATTTTGCCAAGCTTGTTCGGAATTTTTGGATTCCTATCTGCAATTAGAACAAAGAAAATTGATGTTACGAAAATAATAGTTCTGGCTGTTACTTTATACTGCGGACTTGCTCATGTAAAATTACTCTCAATAACAGTTATTGCAGCAGCTGCACTATGCTACAACGATATGGCAGTTTTTTTTCTCAGGTTCAAAAAAGGGCTTAAAAAGTTTGAAAAGAGTCTTTATCCTGCAATATTTGTCCTAGCCTTAATGATACCGTTATTTTCACCTACAGCTGCAAGGTGTGATGAAGAAAAATTTCCACTCTACGAAATGGAATTTCTTAAGATTAACAATATAAAAGGAAATCTTGTAACACCATTTGCTCTTGGCAGTTACGCTACTTATAAACTCTATCCGGACATACTAATATTTATGGATGGAAGGTATGAAGAAGTTTATAATGATGAAGAATTTAAAGTTCTCAAACAATATGATCTGGTAGACAAAAACTGGAAAGACATCTTTACAAAATACCCGACAGATATACTTATGCCTTATAAAGAATCCGGTACATATACTATACTTAAACAGGAGCCAGACTGGGTACATATTTTTGACGGCAGAATCTGCGGAATTTTTGTAAAAAAAGGAAAAGAAAATTTCTCATACTTTGAACCTGAATACGATATGAATTACTACAGAAAAACAATGTTTAAACATGGAGATTTTACAAATGACTAACCCGTTAAAGTATACATGTCTTTTCGGCGGAGGAGCAATTCGCGGTATGGCCTATATTGGAACCATACGAGCACTGGAGGAGCTGGGGATTGAATACGATATTATAGGCGGTTCTTCTGTTGGCTCTATTATTGCAGCTCTTGTTGCCTGCGGATACAAATCATATGAGCTTGAAAATTTGTTTATGAAGGTAAATTTTGATTTATTCAAAGATATCCATCTGGGATTTGGAAAGGCTTTTGCTATAAGTAAAGGGGAAATTTTCCTTGATTGGCTTAATGAACTGCTAGCCAAAAAAGTTGTAAATGTTAAAAGAAAAAATGTTACTTTTAAAGATATAGAAAAAAAGCTGGTTATTATAACAACTAATCTGACCAAATTTTGTACACAGGAATTTTCTGACACTGAAACTCCTGATTTTGAAATAGCTCAGGCTATTAAAATTTCATCAAGCATGCCCGGACTTATGGCTCCATACAAATACAATGACTCATTCCTTGTAGATGGAGATTTACAAAAAGCCTCACCTATGTGGAGGCTTTCTGAAACACTTAAAAATTCAGAGAGCAGAATTCTTGAATTTAGGCTTGAAGGTGATTATAACAAAGATGAAAAAAATCCGATTTCATTTATCAACACTATTTATAGCTGTGTTACAGATATCGCAACTGATTTTGTAACAGAATTATACGGAAGCAATGACCGCTTTGACTGCATTAGAATAAATACAGGTGATATTTTCTTTGCGGATTTTAATCTAAACAAAGACGAACGCCGAAAGCTAATAGATATTGGCTATAACCAGACAATGGACTACTTTAAAAAAGTTTTACCGGAAAAGAAGCAAAAATTAGTAGAAGTTTATTCTCTAATACTTACCTACCTAAAAAAAGCACAAAAAGGAGTAAAAAGTAATAACGTCGAAGAAACGCAATGGTGGTTTGGTGATATATTTACAACGATGTGCGAAAACAAAGAGATTATTGACCCTGTTATTTATAAAAAGATTGTAGACTTAAAAAATGATCTTGTGAAAGGCACATCAACAGTTCTGTTTTTCCACACTTGCTTTAAAGGTGCAAAAAGGCTTGATGCACAGATTCGTGATGTAATTTTAGCCGTAAATACACGGATTGCAGACTTAAAACTTTATTTACAGCTTAGCGCAGAACTACAAACTTCCACGAAGTGACTCGGAATTATAATAACTGTATTGCTATAGCGGGTGTTTGGTTTGCAGTTGCAAGAAGTGTGGCAGATGCCTGCTGGAGAATCTGCTGTCTGATATATTCACTTGAAACTTCCGCGATATCAGCATCTCGAATTGTTGATTGCATTGAGATTAAATTATCCTGTTTCGTGTTAATCTCTTCCAAAACACTCAAAAGTCTATTCTGCACAGAACCGATTTGTACCTGACGTTCAGATAGTATATTAAAAACTTTATCAATTTGAGATATAGATTTTTCATCTTCTATACAGCCTAATATAGAATCAATTAAAGAAATGTCTGAAACACCTAAAGCTATTGAGATATTTGAAGCATTTGAAGAATTTATTCCTACTTGAATATTAGTTATTCGCTCAAGAAACACTCCCAGTATTGAACTTAATTTTGCAGTTTCTGCTCCATATCCAATTTCTGCAACTCCTTCATTATCTCCTTTATTATACATAACATTTGTTATTGTTGTACCATTTGCTCGTCCAACAATTGTTCCGGCTCTATCCGCCCCTGTCACAAATCCATAACTCGAACAATTTTCAATTTTTCCATAATTAGTATTTGCATAACCTACTAACCCTCCAGCATAATATCCAGATGCTGTTACATCCCCTTCTGCAAAACAATTTAATGTGGTGTGTGAACTAACCCCAATAAGACCACCGACACTTTCGTTCCCGAACACATCACCAAGTGCATAAGAATTCTTAACTGTAACCTTAGAATCCCCTATTAAACCACCGACATCCTTGTACCCTCTAACATCCACATCAGTCCAGCAAGAATCTACATTAGTATAAGCAAGAGAACCTGCTATGCCGCCACACCTGTTTCCATTTGATTTAATGCTGCCGTCCTTAACATAGCAATTTATCAAACCATTCATTTGCCCCTGTCCTACAATACCTCCTGTATCATTTTTACCAGTAATATCGACATTTTCTAATCCAAGATTTCTGACTTCGACATGCGCCCCTCCTATCAAAGCAACATTTGCTTCATTAGGACGATTAATATAAAGGTTTCTTATAACATACCCGTTCCCGTTTACCATACCTTTGAAACCGCCATACTTAGCTATAGGTTCAAAACCTTCGCCTGTTGAATATGCTGACATATCTATATCATTTGCCAGAACAAAACGTCCGCCTTTTATTTGACTATTGTTTGACATTTTAGACAGTTTAACAAGTTCTTCCGCTGTTGATATTGAATATTCACCGGATGAAATAATCGCATCCTCTGCTACATCCGAAAGTTTTATCATTTTAGAAGTATCAACTTTTACAACCTCTTTTATAAATGTTCCGTCTTTTGATTTTATTGATTTTACATCTGCTCCAGCACCATCTGGAATATCAGTTATAGACTCCAACAATTTTATACCGTTATATGTTGTATTATCTTTTATACGATATAACTCAGAAATAATAGAAGCTGCTTCTGCATTTAAAGCTGCAAGAGATGCTGTATCATAGGTTTTATTACCAGCTGTTAATGCAAGAGAACGCAAACGAGATACTAAGCTTTCCATGGTAGAAAGTGTATCAGATGCGGTTGTAAGCATATCTAAAGCTTGCAAAGTATTATCTTGAGCTACCTGATACCCGCTGATTTTAGTTGATAAGTGCGTATTTATTGAAAAATTAGCAGCATTATCTTTTGCGCGGTTAATTTTAAAACCCGTTGTCATGCGCTCGATTGCTGTATTTAATCCTTTGGTTGATGATTTTAAGCTGGATTGAACTATTAAGCTTGATAGATTGGTGTTAATTTTCATTTTAACACCTCTCTTAAAAGCCCTAATAAACTAGAGTGTTTTACCCCCCCCCCCCTACAGCCGTAAGGGTTTCAGGGATATTATTTGCACCTTTTTTATACATATCCATATATATAATATATTCCACATACAGCTAATTTATAACACTTTATTACAAAATTGTAACAAAACATATAATATTAAGTTTTGTAAAACTTTCTTAAAAATCCAGATATTTTTGTAATATTTCTTAACAAAAGTATTGAAGTTTATATACTTTTGATATATTATGAGTATATAAGATTTGTTTGTGTTTCAAAAATATACATTTATAGGAGTTTAACAGTATGAAAGATCAAGTTATCAGAATGAAGTCAACAACCAACCCTGCAAGAAGCGGATTTATTTCATTTAACACAGAAGAAATGGGCGCCTACTTAAAGAAAGTTAATTCTTATAAATCTTTAGACAGCGCAGAAGAAAAAGAAATTGCCAGAAAAGCAAAAAATGGCGACAAAGAAGCTAAAAAAATTCTGGTTCAATCCAATTTAAAACTCGTTTTGACAATTGCAAGAAAAGCCATCCATGTATCAAAATTACCTATGGTGGATTTAATTCAGGAAGGTAATTTAGGTTTGATGATTGCAGTTGAAAAGTTTAACCCTGATTTAGGATACAGATTTTCAACTTACGCAAGCTGGTGGATAAAACAGGCAATGTTCAAAGCTATTTCTGAACAATCTCACTGCATGAAAATTCCGGTTTATATACAGGAAACATTATCTAAGTTTTCAAAAGTAAAAGCTGAAATGGAAAGAGCTTATAATTGTCAGGTTACAAATAAAGATGTTGCTCAAAAAATGAATCTTGAACCTGAAAAAGTCGATACCTACTTATCAGCTTACACTACTACTGTTTCAATTGAAGGCAGTTTTGATGCAAAAAACGGCAGCGAACTTAATGTTGCAGACGTTTTAGAAGATGAAACTACCAGTGTTGAAGCTTCAATTCAGTATGAAGAACTAAAAAAAGAAATCGCAAATGTGGTTTCTACACTAAAAGAACGCGAACAAAGTGTTATCAAAATGAGATTCGGGCTTGAGAATTTTGCAAGAACGACTCTTGAAGATATTGGTAAAATGTTCGGCGTAACTAAAGAATGCATCAGACAAACTGAAATGAGAGCTCTTAATAAATTGAGAGGCTGCAGCTCTTTAAACTGCTATGCTGACTAAATAATAAATACACCTTTACATTCCTTTACATACTAGCAAATTATTGCGATTTGAATTGTTTATTTATATAATGGAAAAGAAGTGTGAAGGTGTAATTTATGGTTGATATGTTTAACATCGGTTCATCCGGTTTCAAGCAAAATTCGTATGGAAATATACAAAAGATAGGTATGACTCCAAACGGAAGAACTGTATACAGAGTTATTGATTCTAACGGAGAAGAAACAGGTAAATTAAGCGTACCTCAGACAGAATCAGATAAATTTGAGTCTGCTTACAAAGATATAATGGATACTGCACCTAAAATTCAAAAATTTGTTATTGAAAACTCTTCCGAAGAAGATATTAAAAAGCGAAGAACTCTGTCACGTGTAATAGTCGGCACCGGTGGTATTATCGGCGCAGCAATACCAATAGCCTGTATAAAAAATTTATCCACCGCAAAGAGAGTTTTATCAACTGTTGCAGGCATTATCGCAGGTATATCAGCCGGTTTTGCGGCATCGCTTGCAGCCACAACCCCTCCTGGTACTTACAAATTTGCGAAAGCAAACAGAACATTCTCAAAACTTGATATTCAACCGGTTATTGAAAAATAAAATTAAAAATTCCTTTTTTTGCGTATTTTTCATTTTTATACTATAATTTTAATGGAAAATTTTAGTATAATTTAATGGAAGCATCCGGCTTTCGAGTAGCCGGAGAAAGAAGGAAAAATGGTACCGGAAACAAAAAGTTTTCAGTTAGAAATCGGCGGCAAGACCGTCACTGTAGAAACAGGTAAATACGCTCAATCAACAAATGGCAGTGTTACCGTAAGATGCGGAGATACAATGCTTTTTGTTCATTGTGTTGTAAGCAAAGAACCAAGAGTCGGGATAGACTTTTTCCCATTACTTATTGATTATGAAGAAAGAATGTCTTCAATAGGCCGCATACCTGGCGGATATAACCGTTCAGAAGGTAAAGCAAGCGACAAGGCTATACTTGTATCACGTCTTATCGACAGACCTATAAGACCGCTTTTCCCAAAAGGATATAGAAACGATATTCAGATTGTTGCACAGTTATTCAGCTATGATCAGCAAAACCAGCCTGATACACTGGCAATGTTAGGCGCATCTTGTGCATTAATGTTATCTGGAGCTCCTTTTGAAGGTCCTATCGGAGCTGTAAGAATTTCTAAACTTGACGGCCAGCTTATTGCTAACCCTACACACCAGCAAGCAGACAAATCTGACTTAGATATAGTTGTTGCAGGTACTCACGATAGTGTAATCATGGTTGAGGCTGGATGTAAATTCGTTACTGAAGACGATATTATGGAAGCTGTTGAGTTTGCTCAGGGTGAAATAAGAAAACAGTGCGATGCTCAGGTTGAATTTGCTAAAGCTTGCGGCGTTGTTAAAGAAGAATTTGTTAACCCTTATGATACAACTGAACTTAAAAATATTATTAATGAAGTTGCTCATGATATGATTTTTGATGCATATCACAACTTTGATAGAAAATACAGACAGGATAAGCTTGAAGAAGCTAAAAAGCTTGTTAAAGAAAGAGTTGAATCTCTTCCGGAAGATCATTACATCCACCAGATTATTGAAGAAACCGGCATCGACTTTGTAGCCGAAGAATTTAAAGCTGCAGAAAAGAAAATTATGCGTGCAATGATTCTGGATGAAGGAGTTAGAGCTGACGGCAGAAAACCAACCGAAGTTCGTCCTATCTGGTGTGAAGTTGGTGTTATACCGCGTGCTCACGGTTCTGCTGTGTTTACAAGAGGACAAACTCAGATTTTATCAGTAGCAACACTTGCCGGCCCTGGTATGAAACAGGAATTAGACGGTGTTGATCCGGAAACTGAAAAAACTTATATGCATAAATACATCTTCCCTGGATTCTCTGTTGGTGAAGTAAAACCTTTAAGAGGCCCTGGCAGACGTGAAGTTGGGCACGGAAACCTTGCTGAAAGAGCAAATGTTCCGGCACTTCCTTCTCAAGAAGAATTCGGTTACACTATCCGCGTGACTTCAGATGTATTGGAATCCAACGGCTCTACATCGATGGGTTCAACCTGCGGTTCTTCAATGGCTTTAATGAATGCAGGTGTTCCTGTTAAATGTATGATTGGCGGTGTTGCAATGGGTATGATTACAGAACCTGACAGAGAACCTGTTGTATTAACTGATATTCAGGGAATTGAAGACTTCCTTGGTGATATGGACTTTAAAGTTACAGGCAATGATGACGGTATTACTGCTCTTCAAATGGATATGAAAGCCAAAGGTATTGCAAATGAAACTCTGAGAAGAGCTTTAGCTCAAGCTAAGGAAGGCAGACTGCATATCTTAGGTGAAATGAGAAAGGTTATTACTAAACCTGCAGATCATTTATCACCATTTGCACCAAGCATTACAACAATGACAATTCCAACTGAAGATATCGGAACAGTTATCGGACCTGGCGGAAAACAAATCAGAGCAATTATAGAAGCTTCAGGTGCTGAAATTGATATTCAGGACAGCGGTGTAGTGACAATTACATCTAACGATCAGGAAGGCGCTGCTATTGCTAAAAAGATGATTAATGATTTGACTTTCAAACCTGAAGTTGGAATGGTTATCAAAGGCAAGGTTGTAAGAATTATTCCTATCGGCGCATTCGTTGAACTCGGCGGCGGCAAAGATGGTATGGTTCATATTTCACAAATATGCCAGGAAAGAATTGAAACAATTGAACCACATGTTAACATTGGTGATGAAGTTATCGTCAAAGTAATAAAAATTGACGATAAGGGCAGAATCAACCTTACAATTAAAGGTGTAAGCGAAGAAGACAAAGCTAAAGTCTTGAATGCTTAGTAAAGTTACCTAAATTTAATGGCTGCGGTATTAACTATCGCAGCCATTTTTTCGGCATACGACAAAAAAATGGTGGAGCCCGAAAAATTCGGACTCCGGTTTATTATGTCATATACGTTAGATTACTTCCTGCAAGTTAAAAAGTTCATTTGCTCCAAGCTTTATACTCTTAACTGCTGCCTGAACTCTATTTGAAACACCAAGTTTCTTGTAAATGGATGCTACGTGAGCTTTCGTAGTATGGTTTGAAATAAAAAGTTCATCCGATATTTCCTTATTATTTAGACCTAATAACAATAAATGCAGTACTTCCAGCTCTCTTTCAGTAAAAATTTCTTTTAACACTCACCTTTCCTCTTTTTATAACATACTAATATTTGTACAATATCATTTGCCATGCTGTCTATAAGCTCGGTGGCTACTTTTTTGAATAATAAATTAGTTTTCTTATTAAGTTTTGTAACAATTTTAAATAGTCCCGAAATTACCTATTTTTTCTATACTTTATATATATAAGATGGTATAATAGGAAGAATTACGTAAGATGGCACCAGGATACAATACAGATTTACAATCAATATTAAATAAGGCAATGAGCCAGCTCCAGTCTTTGAGCTCCGGTTCAGAAGCTTCTGGTAAATCTTCACAGCCTGAATATGTTAATTCAATATTCGGTCTGGTGCAAAATGGACAGGAAGCTTTAGAAGGAAATGATGAACAAAAAGCTAAAGCAACTGTTAACATCATTGAAGGCCTTTTGAGCATGGTATCTTTCTCGAAGAATCAGACCGCTCAAGCGAATAAAGAAGTAAAAAACAATGCAGATGATATAAATAAAAATCAGGCTGCTGCTGATAAAAAAGCTCAGGAAGTTCAAGCACAAATAGAGAAAATCACAGCTGACATTGCTGCTAATACTACAAATATTCAGGATGCAATTTCTAAAATACAAGAACTTGGCGGGGACAGCGGTGATATAGCAGAAGTTCAACAGCAGATTACAGAGCAGCTTGATATTATTGAACAAGCTAAACAAGATTTAAATAATCCTGAAAAACGCGATGAAGCATTAGAAACTATTAAAACCGCAGCAGGAGCTATCAATACATTAGTCGGCAATATCCAAAACATACAAACAACTATTGAAGCTCAAAATGCTGTTGTTGAACAGAGCGTTAATAATATTTCAGATTTGATAACAGAATCAGCTACAAAAATTTCAGAAGGCGTTGCTGATATTCAACAATATATTCAAAAAGGAACCGCTTTAGGAGCTAAATCAAGCCAGATTACAGCTCAGGGCGGAACTGATGTACCGATTGGCAATGGTGAAATTAAGCTTGGAGAAGCTATTAATTCAAACGCTTTCTCTGCTATCGGCTCAGGAGGCAAAGGCGCTCAATATATTATGGACGGAAACCAGAGAGTGTCTGCCGGCCAAACAAGAATACAGGGCGGAGCAAAAAACCTTCAGTCATTAACTGCATCCATCGGTAAAATGGGTCAGGATATATCTTCATTAAGCGAATTTACAAATGCAATCGGCAAAGTCGGCGAAGGAGCTGCAAGCCTTGCCGAACAATATACTAATGCTGTAAAACCTTATATTGAAGCTACAGGAACCTGGGATGTTGATGCTATCATCGAAGCTAATACAGAATTGCAATCACAGGTTGAATCATTTGGATCTCAAACTCCTGCTGATACCAATACTGAAAATGGCGAACAAAAAGAATTTTTAGATACAAAAAAATTCAGAGCTGCATTCGGCATCTAACTTATTAAGATTATATTAATTTTTATTAGCGAGTGTATTAACTACACTCGCTAAATTAATATTGGTGCTTGAATTTGGGGCTTCTGTATATAAAATTTATCCCCTCAACATCACTGTACACTTGCGTTGACAACAATTTTAATTTGTGTTGCAATATTGTTATAGCCGTACAGAAAAAGGAGATTTTAATATGACAACGAAAACAAAAAAGAACGTTGAAGCTCTGGAAAAATCTCTCAACTCATCAAATGTAGTTGAAACACTTGATCAGTTGGAAGCATTAATTTCCCGCGTTCACAAAGCTCAAAGAATCTTTGCAACTTTTTCTCAAGAAAAAGTTGATGCTATTTTTAAAGCAGCAGCAGGTGCAGCTGATAAGGCTCGTATTCCTCTTGCAAGAATGGCTGTTGAAGAAACCGGAATGGGCGTTTTAGAAGATAAAATTATAAAAAACCACTTTGCTTCTGAATACATCTATAACAAACACAAAAATGCAAAAACTTGCGGTATTATCAAAGAAGACAAAATCAACGGTATTAAAATTGTTGCAGAACCTTTAGGAGTTTTAGCAGGTATCGTTCCTACTACAAACCCTACTTCAACTGCAATTTTTAAATCTCTAATCGCTTTGAAGACAAGAAATGGTATTATCTTCTCTCCACACCCTAGAGCTAAAAAATGCACAATTGAAGCTGCAAAAATCGTTCTTGATGCTGCTGTAAAAGCAGGTGCTCCTGAAGATATTATCGGCTGGATTGACGTTCCATCTATTGAACTTTCAAGCGCTTTGATGAAACACCCTAACATTGATTGTATCTTGGCTACAGGCGGTCCTGGTATGGTTAAGGCTGCATACTCATCAGGCAACCCTGCTTTAGGCGTAGGCCCTGGTAATACTTCTGCAGTTATTGATGAAACTGCTGATATTAAAATGGCTGTTTCTTCTATACTTATGTCAAAATCTTTTGATAATGGTATGATTTGTGCTTCTGAACAATCTGTAGTAGTTGTTGACAGCATTTACGAAGAAGTTAAAAACGAATTTATTTACCGTGGTGCTTACCTTCTAAATGAAGACCAAAAACAAAAACTCATCGACCTTCCTCTTATCGATCCTAAGAGAGGTACTGCACACCCTGACGTTGTTGGTCAAAAACCGCACAGAATTGCAGAACTTTCAGGATTTGGGGCTGATGTTCCGGAAGATGCAAAAATATTATTAGTAGAAAGACCGGAAGTTGATTGGGAAGATCCATTCTCTAGAGAAAAATTATCACCTGTACTTACAATGTACAGAGCAAGCGACTTTGAAGATGCTGCAGAAAAAGCTTACACACTTGTAAGCAAGGGCGGCTTAGGCCACACTTCAGTTCTCTATACTGACGAACGTCATAAAGAAAGAATTGACAAGTATTCTGAAAAAATGCCGACTTGCCGTGTATTGATTAACCAGCCTTCTTCTCAGGGCGGTATCGGTGACTTATTCAACTTCAAGTTAGAGCCGTCACTAACTCTCGGCTGCGGTTCCTGGGGTGGTAACGCTGTTTCAGGTAACGTAGGCGTTGAAAACTTATTGAACTACAAGACCGTTGCTGAAAGGAGAGAAAATATGTTATGGTTTAAGGTTCCTGCTAAAGTTTACTTCAAGAGAGGCGCTATTGATCTTGCTCTTCGTGAACTTGCTGGTAAAAAACGTGCATTCATCGTAACAGATAGATTCTTATTCAACTCTGGTGCTGTAAATGCTATTACTAATGTATTGGATGAAATCGGAATTGAGCACGAAGTATTCTTCGATGTTAAGCCGGATCCAACATTATCTACAATCGATCAAGCTATGGCTATATTAAAACCGTTTGAACCTGATGTTATCATTTCATTAGGCGGCGGTTCTCCAATGGACGCAGCTAAGATTATGTGGTTACTGTATGAACAACCTGATACAAACTTTGAAGATATCGCTATGAGATTTATGGATATCAGAAAGAGAATATGCTGCATCCCTGAATTAGGCAAAAAAGCTACAATGGTTGCAGTACCAACAACTTCAGGTACAGGTTCAGAAGTTACTCCGTTTGCTATTATTACAGATGACGAAACTCACGTAAAATATGCAATCGCAGATTATGCATTAACACCAAATATGGCAATCGTTGACCCTAACTTCGTTGATGGTATGCCAAAAGGCTTGACTTCAGCTTCTGGTATTGATGCTCTCGTTCACGCACTTGAAGCTTATGTATCTTGCATGGCTACAAACTTCACTAACTCAAATGCTTTAGAAGCAACTAAGTTAGTATTCAGATATCTTGAAAGATCTTACAAAGAAGGTGCTAACGATCCTATGGCAAGAGAAAAAATGCACTATGCTGCAACTATTGCAGGTATGGCATTCGCTAACTCTTTCTTAGGATTATGCCACTCAATGGCTCACAAACTTGGTGCTATGTACCATGTACCTCACGGTGTTGCTAACGCATTATTAATCAGACAGGTTATGAAATACAATGCTTCTGATGCACCGCATAAACAAGCAATCTTCCCGCAGTACAAATTCCCTTGTGCTAAGGCTAAATACGGTCAGGTTGCTGACGAATTAGGTCTGGGTGGTAACAATGATGATGAAAAAGTTCAATTGTTAATCAATGCTGTTGATGACTTGATGACAAGAATCGAACTTCCTAAATCTATCAAAGACTTCGGTGTTGATGAAGAAACATTCATGAAGAACCTTGATGAGCTTGTTGAATTGGCATTTGACGATCAATGTACAGGTGCTAACCCTGCTTATCCGTTCATGTCAGATATCAAACAAATCTACATTGATGCTTACTACGGTAACGTATAAGAACAATATTCCAAAACGAGCGGTAAAAATACCGCTCGTTTTTTTTACAAAATAAAAAAAAAGCCTAATTTTTTCAAATCAGGCGCTAATAGATTGGGGAATTAAATTAGTTAAGTAAGATGGTTTGGTATTATTAAAAACCTATTTTTTTGTTCTGGATATAAACGTAACTCTCGATTTCATATCCATTGCAAAAAGCCTCATTTCATCCATTAGAATGTATGATTTGTCATCAGCATGATTATTCTCATTAATATAAAATTCGCGCGAAATCTGCGTAGCCATAGCATTAATATTGTACGTTTCTAATAAAGCCATACTTAATACCTCATCTTTTAATCTGATAAAAGAGCGTATTTACTTAAGGCCTTAATTTCTCTCATTTCAAGGCGTTCTTACTTAAGCTGGTTTAATATTTTTCAAATTACAAACGGTTTGAAATATACCGTTTTTATAACGGCTGTTTGCAATTTTAAAATTATTTTACCTGTCTTGCTCTCTTATATTTGTCTTACATATATATAAAGTATATAAATTTACCTCAATTTCATCAAAAGTAATCTTTGTTACATAACTTTACAAAGTTAATCACATACTCTAAGATTAAATTTGTTGTTATTACTAGTTTTTAGCCTATTTTTGTAAAGATTTGTAAATATTATTCAAAAAATCCTAAAGTTTTCAGAAAATATGCCGATATATATTATATATCATATAAGAGGTGTGTATCATGTCAAACTTCACGGTCAACGGAGTATATTCTTACACAAGCGCAAACATCTACTCTTATCTAGGCAGGGTGCCTACAAATTCTGCTGCATTAGAACGGGCTTTTGACGATTTTGATATTACCCCGACCGGCAAAACTGATGATTTAAAGAAACTAAATGCTGCGATGTATGAAGAGTATTCATCGCAGGTTCAGGAACAGATTAAAAATCAGAATAATCAGCAGGTAATACCTTGGGCAGGGTTATGTGCACAAATCGGCATACAGGCGACAGGTGATTATGACAAAGATTATGCAGCCTTTAACAACGCTATCCAATTATTAAGCCAGAGTGCAATTGACGGACAGGCTATGACATACTTTGCAGGCTTAAGAACGGAAGCACAGCAGGCTTTCGGGTTATCAAATAAACCGGGAGCACAGGATGCGCCTATTTCCTATAAAACTTATCAGGCGCAATTCCTATCATAAATGTCGGGCGGCTAATGCAGGGTTTAGCCGCCCTTTTGGTTTTTATGTTATAATTGATATATGAATATACTGGTTACAGGCGGGAGCAAAGGCATTGGCAAGGCAATTGCGGAAGGGATAGACGGACGCATTTTTACCTGTGGAAGGGATGAAGAGCGTTTGAAATCGTTTGAAAATTATTGTGTATGCGATCTTGGAACATTGGAAGGGATGAAAAAACTCGGGGATTATATTGAAGCCAACCGGATTGATATACTTATAAACAATGCAGGAGAATATATTTACTCTCATATTGAAGCAATCGGAATAAATGAAATTGAACATATTACGCGGACTAATTTGGAAGCTCCTATGTACTTGATTTCACGTGCCGTTCCCTATATGAAAAAACAAAAATGGGGCAGAATAATTAATATTGGTTCAATAAGCGGTGTTATGGGAGAAGCGGGAGCAAGCCTGTATTCTGCGACAAAATCAGGACTTATCGGAGCAACTAAAGCTTTAGCATTAGAGCTTGCTGAATATGGAATAACTGTTAATACTATAAATCCGGGCTGGGTTGATACAGATATGGGAAATACATCTGCTAATGAAGGAGATTTTTCTAAGGAAGAAATTGTTGAATGCATTCCTCAAAGAAGATTTGTTCAACCTTCTGAAATTACAGGAATGGTTAAATATCTAATTTCTGATGAAGCAAAAGGTGTAACCGGCCAGTCAATTAATTTATGTGCAGGCTTAACCTGCGGTTGTTAATAGTTAACCACGTCCTGACATAGTAAGCTCCATCATGATATTCCAAGCCTCATCAGACATATCTTTGCAATCTACAGATTTAGTTCTAATTGAATATATTGATTTGAATAACTCTGCGTCATTAATTCCTAAATCTGCATAGGAACAACAAGCAGGAACTTTATAGCGAGAAATTATAAATTTCCCGTCAGGCCCTTCCTCTGGCTTCATTCCAAAATATTCAAATATTCTTTTCATATCATGCTTTTCTATTGCTTCACCCAATTCTTTTTTAATTCCCTCTGCACCTTTTTGGGATTGTATTGCATAATCAACTTCTTTTTCCGCATCTTGATTCAATTGCAAGTTGTTTTCTTTCCTGTATTTCTCAAATATTTCGAAATAATTTAGAGGAATTTTTCCATTATTTAAAACACCTTGAATTTCTTTCACAGCACCATCTACAAACCGTACTCCTAATTTCGGCTGTCCGTTTTCCAGATAAACATGGAAATCTCCCTCGCTCAAATACGGTTCTGCATTAAAGGATTTTGTACACCAGGTCTTGTAAGAAAGTGTTTTAAGTTTATCAACATTGGCTTCAAAATTATCAGGGTTATTCTTTTTAGAAGGGATTACTACCCAGCCGGTCTTATTTGTGCCTGTATTTGTATCATTAAGCAAATGCGACCGTAAATTATTTTTATATAACTTATTAAAGCTAAAATCTTTTTTCGGCTCGGCTTGAAGTTCGCTATTCAATCTAAATACAGTATCGGCAAGAACACCTTTGGACAACATTGGCGGCAGAGTATCATTCTTTTCTGATAACTCTGAAGTTACGCCTGCTAAGATTAAAAGCCGCATCGCCCAACTATATGCATCATTTCCTTTAGTTACGTAATCAAACCAATCTTTTAAAATCCATTTTCGTTGAGTAACGGCTTCATTGCTGCGGGCGGGGAATTTTCTTTCTGTAATAACTTGCACCTGAGTCTTTGCCCAATTTTGAAAATCTGCAATTACATCAAACTTTTCTATCGGTGCTTTAAATTTTTCCACAACAGCATAATCAATCCCCTTAAACTGAGATTTTTTCATTGCTTGAAAATTCGGATTATAATACTGATTTCCAGAAATATACATAATTGACCTTTTACTTACTACACACCCTCTATAAGTAAAAACAATCGTTAAAATTGCTTTTCTATAAAGAAATGTTAAGCAGCTTTTATGATACAATATCATAAAGGAAGGGACAAAAATATGTATACAAAAGCCGAATTATTAAACTTATACAATATGGACTTAGACTCTCTTTTAAATGAGTCTAAAAAATACTTAAAAGACGAAGTTGAGTTTTGTTCTATCATAAATGCGCGTAATGGCAAATGCTCTCAAAATTGCAAATATTGCGCACAAAGTTCACATTACAACACAGAAATCGAGTCTTATCCGTTGATGGAGGTAAATGAAGTTCTGGAAGCCGCTCGTGACAGCCAAAAGAACGGAGCTGACAGGGTCGCTATTGTAACCTCCGGCAAAACTCCTGATGAAAGCGATTTTGACACAATGCTGGATATGATTAAAGCTTTAAATAAAGAGGGGATTAAAAGCTGTGCCAGCATTGGGATTTTAAATGAAAACCAGGCAAAAAAGCTTGCTGAAACAGGTCTTGTTAGATTTCATCATAATATTAACACATGCCGGTCATATCATCCGGAAATTTGCACGACTCATACTTATGAGGACAGAATCAACACTGCAAAACTCGTAAAAAAATATGGAATGGAACTGTGCTGCGGTGTTATTATTGGTATGGGCGAAAGCATTGAACAGCGGATTGAAATGGCGCTGGAGCTTGCTGAAATTAATCCTGACAGTATTCCTGTAAACATTCTTACACCTATTCCAAATACTCCTTTTGCAGATTATGGTGATAAGATTGATGAAGAAAATATTCTCAGAACACTTGCCATATTTAAGATAGCCTGCCCTGAAGCTTCTATAAGAATTGCCGGCGGTAAAAAAGCCAGATTGTCTGAAGAAACTATCGAAAAGGCTTTTAGATATTGCGCAGATTCTACAATTGTAGGAAATTACCTTACAACAACAGGCTTTACGCCGGATGAAGATGAAAAATTAATAAATAAAATAGGACGGAAACTAAAAAAATGTCACTCTTTAAGCTGTTCTTAATTTTTGTAAAAATTGGAGCTATACTGCTCGGAGGCGGCTATGTCATTTTACCAATTATGACAAGTGAGTTTGTAGACAAAAGAAACCTTGTGTCGCATGATGACTTAATTAATTATTTTGCCCTTGCTCAATCTCTTCCAGGAATTATTGCGGCAAATATATCTATGTTTATCGGATATAAGCTAAAGGGTAAATGGGGTGCTGTAGCAGCCATGATAGGTGTTACATTTGTACCTTTCTGGTGTATAGTACTGCTTGCTTCAGTTTTAGGAGCTTTAACAAATAATTCATATGTACAAGGGGCGCTCTGGGGTGTCGGGATTTCTGTAATCGCCCTTATTGTCTTGACTGTCAAAGAAATGTGGCAAAAATCAAATAAAAACACTTACTTTTATACTATTTTTATTCTCACTCTTGCGACCCTGCTTGTATTTAAGCTGTCGCCAATACAAACCATTGTGTTATTCACTATGCTCGGGGTTTTATATAAAAGGCTCAGGGAGGCAAAAGAATGATATATATACATTTGTTTCTTGAGTTTTTTAAAATAGGTTTATTTTCCTTTGGCGGCGGGTATGCAACAATACCTTTTCTATATCATATTTCACAGGTATATAACTGGTATTCGCTTGATGAATTAACACAAATGGTTGCAGTAGCGTCAATTACCCCGGGACCGGTAGGTATTAATGTTGCGACTTATGCAGGCTTAAAAAGCGCAGGGGTTTTAGGTTCAGCTCTTGCTACAACCGCAGAAATGCTGCCTTCACTATTCCTTGTAATAATTGTTTCTAAACTGCTAAAAAAATTCAGTGATAATTTTTATGTAAAATCGATTATAGAAACCTTAAAACCAATAAGCTGCGCTCTCTTAACCTCTGTTGCAATAGGACTTTTAAAACCGGAAATAAAGGATATTAAGGCTATGATTTTACTTGCCGCACTTCTGTTAATAAGCTGGAAATCAAAAAAAGATCCTTTATTTTATATATTAATTTCTGCTCTGATTGGTATATTATTTAAGATTTTCTCTATCTAATAAAGGTTCCTTCATAACAACCTTTAATTCTACACGACGGCTTTTTGCATAATCTTCTTTACCGTTAACAAGAACAGGTGTGGAAAAACTTGCACCTTCTACTATAATCATTTTACGCAATCTATTGCCGTTTGCTTTATTATAAGGAGTATTTGTCATGTAATTAGCTACAGCATAAGCTCTTTTAAGGCTAAGCTCCATATTTTTCATATATTGTTCGTCATCAGAATACTTGCCTTGAAAAGTTTGAGAGTCTGTATGGCCTTGTATAATAATTCTTTCTATATTTTTATCAAGATATTCATTAGAAAAAATAGAATTCAGATAAGCCGGAGCAAATTTCGAAAGATACTGTTTACCTTTTTCAGAAAGCTCATAACTGTTAACATCAAACAGCTCTAAGTCAGAAATTTTGACTACTCCGGAAGTATCAATATTAGCCTCTATGTTCTGTTCTTTTAATGCTTGTTCCAAAGCTTCAGAAGCCCTGCTCTGTTCCATCTTACCCTGAATTTTTTCATAGTAGCTTGTCATATATGTATAGAAAAACAGCACAATAAATACCAGTACAAGAGCTGTCATAAGGTCAGTCATTGTAACCCAGAATATATTATTTTCACTGCTGTCATCTTTGTGCGGTCTTATTCTCATCAGTTATCACCTGCTCCTCTAGAAAAGTTTATCCACAACATCTCCGCCGGAACCTTTATTAAAAGATTCATTCAGCTTATTCAAACTGTATAAGATATTTTCCAGATAAGGCAGAGTAGTTTCACTGATACTCTTTTCCATAGCTTTTGCAAAATTCTCTGGTAAAGCTTTTAACAATTTCTCATTAGTTACGTTCTGAATTTTTGACTCTTTTACCAGATCAATAAGGAATTTTTCGCTCGTAACGACATCAAAAAGTCTGATAAACTCCTTTTGTATCGCCAGATAATACTTTTTACACATCCTGTTATACATAATTTTTTCTATAAACATAAATAACAGAGAAAATCCGACTGCAAAAACAGAACATAAAGCTGCTATCTGAATATTTGCAATCAAACCATTCAAAGACTCTCCAACATTGGCTTCCATTGAAAAATTAACTTCAGTAAAAGCAACCGCCATTTTCAAAAAAGTAAAAAACGGGCCTAAACCTGTTAATAGCGTAGGCATTGTTTGTATAAATTTATGGTTTATTTTTGAAAACACAAGAGTATCTTCATTAAAGAAATAAGAAGCATCAATCGTTAGATAGATTTCCGGTTTAAAATCTCCGGTATTTGTAGGATTTTTTGTTGCTATATAAAGTTTTTCAGGGAAAATCAAAGCCTTTTTAAAATCTTCCCACGATGTTGACGTAAAAGGATTATTCTTCATAAAGTTATCAAGTTCATTAAAACGGTATGACAACTCTTTTTTATTCAACGACTTTAAAAAATTATAAACTGAATTGAGGTTCTTTTCTACATACGCATAATTTCTCAAAACAGTCATTATAAAAAACAGAAAAAATACCGTAATAATTAAAATCGCCGGCTCTGTTATAATCTTCAATATAGTCATGTCAACTCCTCAACTTCCACTTCCCAATTGTAGCATAAAGTTTAATTTTAGGCTATAATCATACATATGAAATGTCCTAAGTGTCATAAAACGATTTCAGATAATATGACAGTTTGTCCGTACTGCCATAAGGTTTTAGCTCTGGAGTGCCCGAATTGCCACTCTTTAGGAGAATCACCCGTTTGTGAAAAATGCGGTTATATAATTCTTACAAAATGTTCCAAATGCGGCAAAACAGTTTCTACATCTGCACAAAAATGTAAGTGCGGATTTCCGGTCAAAACAAGCGTTGCTTATCAGGAATGCGAAACTGATGAATTCGCCTCGCTTATTATACAGTTTTCATCCCTGAAAAATATAAGACGTCTGCTTGGCTCTCAAGAACTTTTTACAAAATTCTTTTTCAGGCTGCGCAACCTGCTAATGGCTCAATTCAAAGGTATTGACGGGAAAATTATTAATTATAATGATACGTTTATCATTAATATGAATAAAGAATTATCATTCCCGACCTCTGCTAATAAAGCAATAAGGCTTGCTATAAAAATAATAAATGCATTCTCTGAACTCAACGCCAATGTAATTGAAGAACTCAGTACTCCTTTAAAATTGAATATAACCATAATTAAAAAATCATCTGAGGAACTGCTCGATAAAACAATCGTAGATACAAATGTAAAACTGCTTTCCGTTAAAAAGAATGAAAAACGTTATCTTAAAGGAATGCAGATTATACTAGACCAGTATGTCTGCGACTGCATAAGCAAAGATTATAAGACAGACTCACTGTATTCTGTAGAACAAAACGGCACACCGCTAATGTTTTATGAAATATTGCTAGACAGCTATGTACTGCCCCCTTCTGAAAAAAACACAGATGTCCAACTGGAAGTTCATCAAAAAGAAATTACCAAACCTGCAAATGAGCCTTCTGATGATATATACAGCTTTAAGGTTTTTGACATTAATGCAAAGTGTAAGTTTGAAAAAGTTAACGCTGTATCTTTACTGGATAAACTTCAAAACAACAAAATTATATCAATCCGTTCTGAGAAGGACTTAGAAATACGCACCGGAGATTTGGTTAACTATCTGGAGTCAAAAGGTTTAAAACCGGTTCGCGCCATCTGTTCGGAAGAACTTAACTACAAGCCTTGGGGTGTCTTTGAGCAGCTTTTTAAAGATTATTACGGACTTTCATTCCATAAAGCTTTAATACCGCCGGATTTTGATGTAAAACGATTTAAGGCAATCATTGATTTGATTAACTCAAAACCTAGAAAAGCCTCTACGCCTGAAGATGCAAGATTTGCATATATGGAAGATTTCGGAGCATTCTTAAGTTCGCTCAAAAACTGTGCTGTAATAATTGAAGGTTTTGAATATATGGATGACACGTCCATTCAAACGCTTGAGCTTTATTTTGACAGGTTTAAAAATATTAATGCACAATTTGTATTTATCACTGACAGTGAAACCTCTCTTCATTCCAAAGTCAAAGGACTTTTAAGAACACCTTTATACACCGAATACACTCTTCAAAAGTCCAACATGGATTCTATTCTGTCAACAGTAAAAGAAGAAGCATCTGACTTTATTCAATCATTCTTTTTTGAAAAAATTAAAGAAAATTATAATGGTTCTCTTCTATATTTTGATAACGCGTTAAAATACCTGATTGAAAAAAATATATTAATAAATTTTGATGGCAGACTTATAATAAAAAATAACGGTTCTGTTATTCTCCCTAACAGTCTTGCCGGATTATTAAAAGCCAGACTTAAAGAATTAAGTAAAGATATGGATGCCTCAATGATACTTGCCTATTCTACTTATCTAGGAGGCAGGCTTGACTTTGAAGTAATTACCAAGCTTGGCATCAAAAACACAGAGAAAGCTGTTCAAACACTTATTAATACAGGTTTTGCATATTCAGAAAACAATGTGCTTTATATTAATAACTACAATCTAGTAAAACCGGTTATTCAAGCTTCTTTGAAAAAAAATGTAAATGAATTTCTTGCAAAAAATATTCTGGCAAATATAGGAAAAGGCTTGGATGATACAACAACACTGCTTATAATGGGAAAACTTTCATTGTTTAAAGAAGAGTATCTTCTCCTGTGGAGAAACTCCCAGTTTGCAATGGCTGCAGGAGATTATGATTCTTATTTAAAAAATTGTCTAGGCTTCTTATCTCTGATTGAACATATCGAAAATAATATACCTGAAGAAGATATTGAAAACAATAAAAAAGAAGTGTATCAAAATATCCTAATGAGTTTGTATAACTATTCTCCGGAGAAAATTTATGCCATTGAAAATGTTCTCTTAATAGATGCAATGAATGAAAACAATGACGAGAAAATAGTAAAACTATCAAATTTGATGCTGCAAGGCGCTTTGATTGCGTCAAATTACACAGATGCACTAACTTTATTACACAATATTCTTACGAGAATGCCTAACCCGACACTTGTAGTCGACGGAAATATAAATACAAAATTTTTGCTTCTTTCTCTGGTAAATATTGAAATTCTATTTAATATCGGTGATTTTGCGCAATGTGTAGACGTTGCAAAAGATTTGCTCGGAATACTACAGCCTACAGTAATAGAAAAAATTAAGCCGGCCAGCTTCTCTACGAACCTATTCATCGGTCATATGCTTGAAACATTCAGGCTCGCAGCATTTGCAAAATTGTTCCTTATGGATGAAGGCTTAGATGATTTATTTCAGGCTATTAAAGCGTCGCTTAATACAGAACTTCCAGACAAAGACTGTATACTGGCTATAAGGGATTTTCTGAACGGACAGCGTTTTTCACCTTCAAACATAGAAAGCTCTACCGCATTTGCAAAAGTTATATATCTAATTCTACAGGAATTTGAACAACACAGTGATGACTACAAAACTTTTGCACAGAATATATATCAGGCAAAGCTGCTTGCAGCTGACCTGCACCAGATACAGCTTGAAATGTTCTGCGACCTATTAATAGCATATTCTTACGCAAATATTGGTATTACGAAAAAAGCTGAAATTATTTATAATGATATACTTGAGAAAGCTGAAAACTCTGCAATATTTAACATTCTTACACTTGCGCGTTATTTTATTGCAAAACTCCAGATTTCTGAATCAAAACAGGACGAAGCTTTGCTTATAATTAATGACACGCTGGCTCTTTTGCAGAAATACAATAATCAATCCAAAATAATTTACATACTATTTGAAAAACTATTTATTGACCTTGTGAAGAATGAAGAATTCTCCTCCATTGATATTGAATCAGAAGAACAAAAACTTGCTCTAATAACATCTAATGGATGCCTTTCAAGGCTAACAAACTAGCAAAAAAACTTTTTACCGGTTTTAAAAAACAAGGAGGCATAAATGAACATTAAACCTATAAGAAGTTATATACCGGTAAATACTAGATTACGCAAAGTATTACCCGCTGCTATAGCAGTAAGTACTGTTACCGCTCCGGCACTAACATCATGCAATATTGATAACAGACAGCATAACCATAAAGTAGATTGGTTTGCAGTTGAATTTAACCGCCTGAGTGATGAAGATGTAAGAAAAATCAATAAAACAAGACAGGCGCCGCAAAACACCGTATTTGCAAAAATTGATGAAACCAAGACTGAATATTATACAGACAGTGAAGGTAACAGACGCAGTCGTGAGGTAAAAACCGGCAGATGGCATTATGAGCTTGTTAACAACCGAAGCGGAATGGAAACCGGCACAACAACTCTTCCTGAAGGATTTAGTGTTGAAAAAGATGTTATGGGCTTCATTCATGTAGTTGAAACAGGTACAAAAGGCTTATTTATAAAAGGAAGCAAAAAACCGGAAACCAAAAATCAGAGTAAAATTGGTTTTTTGGAAGCTGCAACCGGATTACTATCAGATGAACAGATTGCTCAAATTAATTCCACACGTCAGGTTCCAGAGGGAACAATTATTGTCAAAACTGAAAATGGAGAGTATGACATAGAAAATGACCGCCTTAATTTAACAACCGGAACAAGAACGCTTCCGGAAGGGTATGAAGTACGAAAAAATATCCTCGGTGCTGCAAAAATAGTTCCAATTGACCAGAAATCAATTTTCTTAAAGAAAAAAGAACAAACTCAAACGCAAAATACCACACCAATCTCAGTTCTGGAGGCTTTCACAGGAATTCTCAGCGATGAACAAATTGCTGAGATTAACAAAACAAAGCAAATGCCCGAAGGTACCTTAATTGCCAAAGATGAACTCGGCAATTATTACATCACAAACGATGTTCTTGGTATTGATACCGGAACCCGCACACTTCCTAAAGGATATGAAGTCAAAAAAGACCGCCTAGGTTTTGCAATTGTTGTACAGGAAGGCACAAAAGGGATTATGATTAAATAATCCCTATTTAAACCTTTCGCACAGAGTCGGAATGCCGATTAAAGCCAGGTAGAATACTGCGCCAAATAATACTAAATTTAAGATTTCCATAACTAAATCCTCCTTATACTTTTTCTATTCCACATTTTTGATAATTAATAACACTTTTTTGAAAAATCGTTACAAAACTTCACATATTGTTGTTTACATTGACATACATTTGAGTGTACAATTATATAAGGAGGCTTTATAAATTTTGAGTAAAGGCTACGAAAATTTCAACAATATGGAAACTTCCTTTAGAAAATCCACACTAATCCAGGAACGCATAGGGCTTGTATCTACGCATATGTACAAGCAGTTTCTTGATTATCAGCATGCAACGATGAATACAACAGAAATCTTTGCAGAAATGATTGATAATTTGAAAGCTACAGCAGATTCTTTAAAGCAGTCTTTTGCAGCACGTGGAGTTACTACCGAAAATATTTATGTTAATCATGACAAGGACAAAACAGTCGTTGTTATTAATATTTTGTGGCATACAATAAGCCTTACAACAAGATGTAATTACGAACCTCAGGCTTTGTTTAGAGAAAGTGCCCCGCCAATGTTTTCCGGACGTATTATGGCGATAAACGGCAACTACAATGAACTTATGGAAGGTATTACGTCCAGAAGTGATATGATGCAGGTTCTTCTTGATAAAGAAGTTGCCTCACTCTTTGTGCCGGCTGATAAAACACAGAACTCTATTTTTAAAATAAGACACCTTGCAAACAGAGAATTTTTCTTGAACTCTTCTGATGCATCAAGAGAATTTGTATTGAAAGTTATTGAAACAATCTGCGGCGGCGGTTTATACCACGAAGAAGGCTCTAGAAAAAGCTTTAACATTTGATACAACAGGTGGAGCAGCCAGACTGTCAAATCCGCTGGTTTCATTTACCCCTTTGATAACAATTAGCATTCACCTCTTGATTTACTACTTTTTTTGTGTTTATTTATAAATGGATAAGTCGTATCCTCTTAGACTTATTCAAGTATAGCGGCTAGGAGTAGATATTCAAGTTAAGCTGCTCCATATACTAGAAAAAAGAAGGAAATTGAAATGTTAAAAATCAGATTAAAAAGATTAGGCGCTAAGAAAGCTCCTACATACAGAGTTATCGTTATTAACTCAACTACAAAAAGAGAAGGTAAACCAATTGAAGAATTAGGTTACTACAATCCAAAAACAAAAGAAATGAAACTTAACAAAGAAAGCGCTCTTGCTTGGATTTCTAAAGGTGCACAGCCTACAGATACAGTTAAGTACTTAATTACTAACTGCAATGAAGACGGTACTTTAAACTACAAGAAATCCGAAGTTGTTAAACTGTCTAAAAAAGCTCAGGCTAAAAAGGCTGAAGAAGAAGCAAGAAAAGCAGAAGAAGCAGCTAAAGCTGCTGAGGAAGCTGCAGCTCCGGCTGAAGAAGCTGTATCAGCTGAATAGTATAAATATTTTTATAAAAAAACACTTTCCATATGGAGGGTGTTTTTTATGTAAAAATTTGTAAAGATAATTGTATAAACAGGCAATTTTTAATTGTATAATTCTTTTATAAAATATGTGTATCAGTTTGTAGAAGGTAGAAATGTATGATTAATCCAATTAATTTTAGAGCAAGCGCAGCTATTGCACCGGTAAAGTCTAATGAACAAGAAGCTCCGAAAACAGAAACAGTAACAAGCCCGATTGAAAATAAAACATCTTTTAAAGGGGCAGAAGCTATTGCAAACTATAACAAAGCAATTTTAGCTGCTGATACAACTGCAGAAGAAACTCCTAAAGCTCCAGCTTTCAAGGGTGATGAAACTACGGTTGAAACAGAACCAAAAGCGGTTTAAAAAAGAATTCTAGCTCCATTCTATAAAGGATGGAGCTATTTTAACTTTTTCAAAATATTTTCTGCCCAAGCAATCATATCAGGGTATCTTTTAGTATTATGACCGTGAGAAATCCACTCGGCCTTATTGTCGTTTAAATTTCCAATACCATTTAACATTTTGTAAATAAAAGAATACATTCCGGTTCTATCCGCCCCGGCCTTGCAATGTATATGAACTTTTCCATTCCTTTGTTTTATATTCTCTATAAGTCTTAGAAAAATATTTACACCCTCCTGCTGCGGTGCAGCTGACACAGTGGGAATATTATGATAATTCATGCCTAATGATTCAACAACGTTCTTTTCTGAAAAATTCAGGTCTGGCTTATACATAGTTCTAAAATTAATGATATCGCTTACCCCCTGTTCTTTCAGCCACTTAAAGTCTTCTTTTGCCGGCTGAGCCGAGCGGGAAACAGTGTCGTCAATTTTTGTATAATTGGGCGGTTGTGCTTTAAACAACACACTATTTAAAACTACTTTCATAATAGAAATCCTTTACAAATTTTTCTGCTTCACTTTTTGAAGTTATATCACCATTAAGCTGTGCTTCAAAGAGAGCATTAACAATATCACCTAACAATGGAGAAGGTTGTATATCTAGCATACTCATTATTTCATTTCCGTCAAGCAATTTTGGAAGAGGTTTTAAGGTATCTCTTTTCTCCAGATAAAAATTCAAGAGCTTTTTAAGCCCGTTAATATTATTACTAACCATTTCCTCCGAAACATCAATACCTCTGGCAGAGAGTCGGTCAGCCCGCGCCAGAACAATATTATCAATAACGTTATCGCCCATTTTCCTAATATAACGCATCATAACCTTTTCGTTTAAATCCGGTGCAGCTATTACATTTGACGGGTAAATGTGATTTTTAATCATGCAAGTAATATAATCAATCTGCTTCTTAGAAAATTTCCATTGCTTAAGAAGTGGAATAACCATTTTAGCCCCGACATCATCATGTTTTATAAAACGGTGTCTGCCGGAAGGCTCTATTGTCCAGGTTGAAAACTTGCCTATATCATGCAAAAAACCGGCAAGTTTCAGATGGTTTATACGCGGGAAGCCGCCAAAATCAACATTATCTAAATGCTCTTTGATTTCCGGTTCAGCCTCTGAATAAGCTATCTCAATCTGCCTTACAGTTTCCACAACATGGTGAAACAAATCCAAATGATGGTGAGTATTAGGAGGAACACGCTTCATTTCATTAACACAAGGAAAAATGTTCTCAAGTAATCCAAAATCATCCATCAATAAAAGCGTTTCTGAGGCATATTTCCCGCCAAAGAGTTTCAGAAGTTCATAATGAATACGTTCAGGTGCAGGATTTAGTGCAAGCGTGGAATAATTACGGAGTGCAGTTTTTAGGGCCGGAGTCATTGTAAAACCGGTTACAGCAGCAAACCTGAACGCTCTTAAAATTCTCAAAGGATCTTCTTCAAAATTTTCATCCTTTATATGTCGCAAAACGCCTTTTTTCAAATCTTCTAATCCGCCTGTTACATCTACAAAACTATCATTTTTTAAATTATAGGCTATTGCGTTAATAGTAAAGTCGCGTCGTTTTAAATCATCTTCTATATTTTCACCCTGAATTTCAGATATATCAAGATAATTAAGTTTATCAGGAAGTACAAGCCTGTATATTTCAAACTCCTCATCAAGCGTAATAAAAGTTGCATCAAACTTTTCTGCAAGTTTTCGTGCAAATTTACCAGCATTTTTTATTGCTATATCACGGTCGTATGAAGTTTTTCCAAGTAAAAAATCTCTTACCGCACCGCCAACCAGATATCCATCCCGGAGTTCAGAGATTATAAAATCATCCTTGATATTCATAAATAATATCTCCCAACCCGACAATTACTGCAGTTTCAGCTTTTAAAATTAAGTCACCAAGAGTTATAAGCGGAAAGTTGTTTTCACGGAAATAGTTAAATTCTCTTTCTGAGAATCCTCCTTCCGGTCCAATCACAACCAGCACTTTGTCCCCCTTTTTAACAGGATTTTTACAAAGATATTGCTTTAGGCTCATATCCGCAGAGCGTTCTGCAAAGATAATTATCTTATCATACTTATTTTGAAATACTTTATCTAACAATAGTGGAGCATAGCAGGTCGGAATTTTTGCCCTCTCACACTGTTTTGAGGCTTCAAACATAACTTTCTGCCACTTTTCGTGTTTATCAACCTTAAGCGCACAATTATCAGTAAAAACAGGATACACCCCTCTCACTCCAAGTTCAGTCGCCTTTTCTATTACTGTATTCTGAGCATCACTCCTAAGAGGGCTTTGAGCTAGATATAAATCAAAGTCCAAATCTCTTTTTGAGAGATATGACTTATTTATTTCACATTTAATTTCTTTTGAAGAAATTTCTTTAATAACGGTTTCATACTGAATTTGATTATCATCAATTAAAAGAAGCTTTTCTCCGGCTTTAGCTCTTAATGAACGTGCAATATGCCTGTATGTATCAGTATTACCAATAGTTATTTCTCCATTATTTATGTGGTCGTTTACACCTATAAAGAAGTGTGGCATGAGTCCTCCATTTTGGCAAATTTTCTTAAGAGAGTTACAAACATTATTGTACACAAAACAATTGCAGAAATTCCCAAACTATACCAAAAACCTAAAAGATTTAGTTTTAATTTTAATCCGAAGAAACATCCCAGAGGAATCGACACAAGCCAGTATGAAATAAAATTTGCAATCATTACAACGCTTGTTTTTTTTATTCCTTTAAAGACGCCGGCGAGAGCGACCTGTAAACCATCAAATACCTGAAACATGCACAAACAGAATACAACAGGAATACAAACCTGAACAAGTTCAGCATCTTTTGTAAAAAGGCTTACCAGGTACTCTGGAAACAACCCTACAACAATTGCGGAACAGGTCATAAATGCAACACTCATTCCAATTCCGGTATAAGCATAGGTTTTTAATGACTTATAATACTTTGCCCCATTTGCAAAGCCGACTTTTACTGCAGTAGCATTTGAAATAGCAAGCGGAACCATAAAAGAAACACTTGTTAAAGTACATACTATATTTTGCGCTGCTGCATAAATACCTGAAATTCTTCCCAGAATAACAGTTATGGCATTAAAACCTATAAACTCTATCATTACAGCAAGAGAAGCCGGAAGTCCGACTTTCAGCAGATCTTTATAATAAGCAGCATCTTTGAAAGGTTTTATGCTGACTTTCTTAAAACAATAAAGAAAAAGTACAAATCCCATTATATATCTGGTTATAAGACTTGCCAGTGCAAGTCCGGCAGTACCCATTTCTGGAATAATTCCGTATCCAAAAGCAAGAAGAATATTCAATCCGACATTTACAAAGATACAGATAACAGTTAGTATATTGGGAAAAATAACTATTTCAAATGCCTGCAAAAATTCTTTCGCCATACAGTGCAAATATGCACCAAATATGGACAAAGATGTAATCCAAAAATAATCTTTTATAAGCGGCACTAGCTCGGGTTCAAACCCCAGCTTATCTATCAATGGAATAAAAGCTAAAACGGCAATTGACATTATAAGAGAGAGAATTGCAGCAAATTTCAAAGACGGGTAAAAATATTTTTCCGCTTCTTTACCTGCTCCGCGATAATTGGAAAGTACAGCTGAAATACTGCATAAAATTCCTATGCCAAAAATCATAATACAGTTAATAATCGCTGTAGCAAGACTTACTGCAGCAAGAGTATTAGTAGAATGTCTGCCAGCAACAATTACGTCGCCAACACCTATAAGGATAAAACCTAAGTTTCCGAGGATTATTGGGCCGGCGATATTTGCAATATCCTTTATATAAAAACTTCTGACTAGCATAATTTTATTGTACTACAAACCTGACTGTGTTATAAATAAAGAAAACTGAATACGGGGAAACTACGGTGGAAATCCGTGACTGTGCCGCAGCTGTTAAAATAGTCAGAATGCCCGGGGTAACACGCCCTTTTAGCAACACTTCGAGTCAAAGTTGTTGATAGTTTCCAATGCTGCGGTAAAACAAGAATAGCAGCAAAGGAAATATTTTTTTGTCAACGAATGTTCAAAGCATAAGTAGTATAAAGTCTGGAACTTGCCCGCACGGAATGGCACCGGGCGCATGTCCGATTTGTTCCGGCATGGGCGGAGGGGGAAGCTCAAGAGTCGGCGAGCGTCCGCAAAAAGCCGGCGAGATGAGTTATCATCAATGCGCTATGATTGGCGCGATGATGCGCGCAAGAGAACAACGCATTGAAAACCACGAAAAAAATTTACTCCAACACGCTGAAAATATCCTTAAATTCCAGCAAAATATGGAAAGCCTGGCGCAAAAAATGCTCGCTTTCTCAAACCGGATATCAAACACCTTTATTTTGAAACCTTTTGCGTATACAATAACTAATATCGTCGTAGGCGCAACTAAAAGTATAGCTGCTATACTAAATATAATTTCCACTATTACAGACAAACTAGCTCAAATCAAACAAAAACTAGTCGATATTCAAGACAAGCTTAATGCCATTTTCGGCGAAGCAAAGGCTTTTGTTGAAAAAAAAGTTTTAGAGCTTATTAGCAGCATAAAATCAAAACTGGAAGGTTTATTTAAAATATTTAAAAGAAATAATACCAGAGATGATGATACCAAAATAGACGAAGATAAAAAAATCTTTAATCTAAAAACCATACTTCACAAAATTATGAGAAAGAAACAGGATGATACCGAAAATAAATCAGGATCTTGAATCGACAAGACATCAAAAAAACATGACTGATACACAAAAACGCAATGATACTTATATAAAGGAAGGTATCATTGTTAACTCCTATGTCAAAGATCCGTTATTAGAAGGCCCTAAAGCTTCTATATTAGATGAAACCTGTGATACACTGGTAATTTCCAACACAAATATTGATTTACCCCAAAGAGTATATGAAAAAGAAGCTAAAAAAACAAACCCGCTCCTGCCGCTATGCTGCGCTACAATTGGTGTTATGGGACTGCTTGGCGGTTTTACTGCTATGATGAAAAAATTCTCTAAAGGAAAGCTAGAATCTTCAAAAGAATATCTGCTGCCGGGAATTACCCGCAACCACTGTATAAATGATGAAATACACCAGAGTATTTTCAGTATGATACAATCCCCGAATCGAAAAACTATTCTAGCTTCATTAGGCGTAATTTCACTCGGTTCTATGGCATTTATGGGAAAGATCTTTATTGACGGATTTAAAGAAGTTTGGGTAAAAAAACAGGAAGCTGACATACAGAAAAATCTGCAGGAAAATCTTATTGCCATTGAAACACAGTCATTTTCGGGAAAGATACAGATTATAAGAAGTATGCTTTCTTCTAAAGCAAAAATATTCTCAAATGAGCTTGCTTTTAGGGGGAAACGTAATGAAAATAATAAAATACAGACCGACAGTAAAGGTTTGCTGTTATTAGGCAGCCTAACCCTTTTGTCAATTCTCAGCTTAGGATACTACACAGCTAAGAATATTAGAAAAAGCGACGAGTTTATTACCAGAGGGCTTAAAAATACACGAAAAGGTCTGGATAATATTATTGAAGATTTTAATAACGGCAAATCCATTGGGAATATACAAGGGCATAACGGAGAAACTTTAAGCGGGAAAGACGCTTATAAACTTTTGATAGAGAATCTGCTAGAATCAGTATACGCAAAACCGGACGAAGTTAAAAGAACAGTAGAAAAACTAAACCTACCAGAGAAAGAAAAAGCAGAATATCTTAACCACCTTCTGGACACCATGAATCAGGCTACAGAAAAGGTAAACCCAATGATGGGAGGAAGCGGACGAAACAAAATAACCTATTTCTCCCACGTCAATGATTATTTATCATTTTTCTACGACTGGCTTATGAACCCTAAAAACCCGCAGTTTAAAAATCTTTTCTTCGGAATAGCTGGAGTTTCAGCCCTGGCATACGCTGGCAAGGCTGCTGCTGAAGCTGTTAAAGAAGTTCAGGTAAAAAAATATAACGCAGAAATTGAGCTTGACCTGCAAAACAGACTTGTATCTACTGAACTAAGGAACTTTAAGGCAAAAAAAGAATCTGCTATAGAGCCGCTTTGTGATGAATTTTTTATTCAGAAAGAACAGGGAAAATCAAAAGAAGAGCTGAAAATTATTGCAGATAACATTCTTTTTGAAATCAAAAACGGCCCTCCATTTGTTTATTCATAAGACAATATTGTAAAGTTTTGTAACAATATGATATATTAGGTGTTATAAAAACTATATAATGTGGAATTAATAAAGTATAATCTCTTTTCTTTATTTTCTCCTCCACTCCTTTATCTAACGAGAGTTAATGCCGCAAAAGATTGCGGCTTTTTGTTTTTCTTAACTTAATATTTCAACTTTTGTATGTTTGTATTATAATCATTTTACTCGGAGGAGGATATCATATGATTAATATTGCTGTATGCGGTGCTAACGGCAAAATGGGACAAGAGGTAATTAAAGCTGTTAACGAAGCTGAAGACATGGCTCTTGTTGCTAAAATAGATATAAAAGACGGAGAGTTTGCGACTATAAAAGATGCAGCAGCTTCTGTAAAAATTGATATACTTATCGACTTTACACAGCCTAAATCTATTTATGAAAACGCTCTTTATTGTTTGAATAACAATATAAATATTGTTATTGGAACAACCGGTTTAAGCGATGAACAAATTGATGAACTAAAAATAATTTCGACACAAAATGGTTTGGGTTGCTTTATTGCACCGAATTTTTCTACTGGAGCTGTTTTAATGATGAAATTTGCACAAATGGCTTCAAAATATTTTAATAACGCTGAGATTATTGAACTTCATCATAATCAAAAAAAAGATGCTCCATCCGGAACTGCTGTTAAAACGGCATTAATGATGGCTGGTGAAAATACCAATTTTATTACAGGAAACTGCCCTGAAGTAGAAACAATTGATGGTGCTAGAGGGGCAAATTCTTATAATAACATTCATATTCATTCTGTTAGATTACCTGGATACATTGCTTCACAAGAAGTAATTTTGGGTGCAGGAGGACAGATTTTAACAATAAGACACGACTCTATGAACAGAGAATGCTATATGGATGGTGTATTGAGGGCTGTTAGATATGTAGATAAAAATCACAGTTTTGTTTACGGATTAGACAATATTTTATAAAGGACAAAAGATGAGAAAACCAAGAATAGCAATTTTAGGCGCAACCGGTGTTGTTGGAAGAGAAATTACAAAAATTACAGAAGAATTGAATGTTGAATTTGAAAGCATTAGATTTCTTTCAAGTGCAAGAAGTGCTGGTTCAAAAATTACATTTAAGGGCAAAGAATACACAGTAGAAGAAGCTGTACCGGAAATTTTTGATAATATTGATATTGTTATGGCTTCTGCAGGCGGAAGCACAAGCCAAAAATTTGCTCCGGAAATTGTAAAACGCGGCGGCGTTATTATTGATAACTCATCTGCTTTCAGAATGGAAAAAGATGTTCCACTGGTTATTGCAGGCGTAAATGATGAGGACTTGAGAAAACATAAGGGCATTATTGCAAATCCTAACTGCTCAACTTCTCAATTAATGCTTGTATTAGAACCTTTGAAAAAATTTGACATTACAAGACTTATCGTTTCAACTTATCAGGCAGTTTCCGGTGCCGGACTTGCTGCTATAAATGAATTAAGAGACGATACAATTGCAAATCTTGAAGGTAAATCCTTTGAAAATAAATGTTTCAAAAAACCGATTTCTTTCAATGTTATCCCTCAAATAGATGTATTCTGTGAAAATGGATATACAAAAGAAGAAATGAAGGTTGTTAACGAAACAAGAAAAATTCTCCATCTTGATGAAGATGTGAAAATATCATGTACAGCAGCCAGAGTTCCTGTATTCAACGGTCACTCTGAAGCAGTCGATATTGAATTCGGCAAAGAAATAACACCTGATGAAGTACGTTCTATCTTAGAAAATGCTTACGGAGTAAAAGTTATTGACAATCCGGAAAATTATGAATATCCTACGACAAGAGATGCCAGCGGAGTTAATCCTGTTTTTGTCGGACGTATTAGAAAAAATCTAGCTTTTAATAATGGTATATCACTGTGGTGCGTTGCTGACAACATCAGAATTGGCGCAGCATTAAATACAGTGAGAATTTGCAAAAAAGTTATTGAAATGGGGTTATTCTAATGAATGTAAACAAGATTGCCAGTAAAATTACAATAAGACCTACTAATAAAAAAATGAAACAAGCAAAGCAGTTCATAGAAAACAGCGGACTCCCTAAGGAAATGCCCGTTGAAAAAAAGATTTACTACAGGTCAGAGGCAGATTGCTTCGATAAAATAAAAGACAGCATACAAATATCAATTGAAAACATGAAGAGGAAGAGCTGATTGGGTAAAGTTGTATCACAAGCAGAAATTATTAATATTGTAAGAAACGGTCAGGCAGAAGGGAAAACTTATGCCGCAACAAACGGATGCTTTGACATACTGCATGTAGGTCATATTCGTTACCTGCAAAAAACAAAAGCTCTAGCAGATTTTTCAATTGTTATGCTTAATTCGGATAAGTCTGTAAAGCTTATAAAAGGAGATGATAGACCTATTAATTGTGAAGCAGACAGAGCTGAAATATTAACTTCTTTGAGCTGTGTCGATTATGTGGTATTATTTGAAGAGAAATCTCCGTCAAAATTGCTAGAAGCAATTAAACCGGACATTTATACAAAAGGAGCTGATTACACACTGGAAACTCTTCCGGAAAGAGATGTTGTTATAAGAAACAACATAAAAGTAGAATTTATTGATTTTGTTGCTGGTAAATCTACTACAAATGTTATTAATAGGTGTTTAAAATAAATAAAAGGAGTGTATTATGAAAACTTTTACATTGGAACAGATTGCACAAATTACAGGGGGAATGCTTTCTAAAGCGAAAGATGTTGCTATAACCAAAATAGCTCCACCGCTTCTTGCAGATGAAAATACGCTTGCCCTTGCTCTAGGAGAAGATGAAATTAACAATTTATCAAAAACTAATGCTAAAGCTGCACTTGTTCCTTTGGGAGTTAATATAGACGGATTTTCTACTATTGAGGTAGAAAGACCTAGGCTTGCGATGATGAAACTTATTACAATGTTCTATGAAGAACCTCATGTAAATTCAGGAGTACACCCTACAGCAACGGTTCATCCATCTGCTAAACTGGGACAAAATGTTTCTCTAGGCCCTAATGTTGTTATTGGAGAAAATGCTCAAATTGGCGACAACACTAAAATTTTAGCTAACGGCTATATCGGCAACGGTGCAATAATTGGAAATGATTGTTTCTTCCACCCTGCTGTATGTATAGGTGATAGAGTAAAAGTAGGTGATAAAGTTATTCTTCATCATGGCGTATCTCTCGGTGCAGACGGCTTCAGCTTTGTTACAGAAAATCCTAATAACATTGAACAAGCACGTAAAGATGGAGAAATAAAAGAAAACGATGTTGAACAAGTAATATTTAAAATACCTTCAATTGGGTCAGTTCAAATAGGTAATAACGTTGAAATAGGTGCAAATACCGCTATAGATAGAGGTACTATTGAAGATACAATTGTTGGTGATAATACCAAGATTGATGACCTTGTTATGATTGGCCACAATTGCCGTATAGGTAAAGGCTGTATGATTGTTTCACAGGTTGGTATTGCCGGCAGCTGTGTAATCGGTGACAGAGTAGTTATAGCAGGTCAGGCAGGTCTTGCAGACCACATTTCAATCGGAGATGATACAATTATTGCAGCACAGGCCGGAGTTACTAAGAGTTTCCCTGCAAAATCAATCGTTGTTGGAGCTCCTGCTGTTCCTAGAAAAGAATTTATCAAGCAGCTCAAGATTATGAAAGATGCCGGCGATTTGATAGCAAAGTTCAAAAAATATGAACCGCTTTTGCGTTCTTTTGAAGAGGGGCAGACAGAAAACTAATGGGTACTATAAAAACAGAAATAAAAACATCAGGAAAAGGTTTAATGAAAAATCGCGAATGCGAAGTTATAATTAAACCTTCAAGAGGTGGAAATATAAGAATTTTTTCAAAAGGTTCTGATGTTCCATTTAACGTATGTATTGAAAATTTATATTCAACCGATCATTGTGTAACTTTATGCAGTAAAGAACATAGAACACTTTTAGGTGATTATAAATACAAAGTTATGCTTTGTGAGCACTTTGTTGCAGCCTGCGCAATCTGCGGAATTGATTCAATTGATGTTTATCTTTCTGAAACTGAAATGCCTGCGTTCGACGGAAGTTCTAAAGTATGGGTAGAATTATTTAGAAATGCCGGAATCGAAGGCGTTAGCAATGATTTGTATACAGTAAGCGAACCTGTGTACTACCTGAATGGCAAAACAAGTCTGGTAATTCTTCCCGATAAAGAGTTAAGAATTACTTATGCAGTAAACTATGATCATCCTGATTTAAAAGAAACCTGGGTGACTATGGATAACAAAAATCTGGATGAAATTATAGAAGCACGAACCTTTGGCTTCTATAAGGATTTAAAAAAGTTCCAAATGCTGGGATTTGCTAAAGGGGTTACGATTGATAATACAGTTGGGCTGAAGGACGAAGGCTTTACGACAGAACTGCGCTCCGAAAAAGAACCGGTTAAGCATAAAATACTTGATTTAATTGGAGATTTATACCTTACAGGAGTTTCTCCCTTAAATATGAGAGCTCAAATTCTTGTAAAAGAAGCCGGTCATGCTGTTCACACAAAAGTTGCACAAATACTTAAAACTAAATTAGTTAAAATATAAAGGAGAGATTTATGACAGAAGAATTAGGCGTAAAAATAGGTACAACAGAGGCTGGTGAAGATATTTTATCATTTGACGTAATGCAAATTATGGAAATGATTCCGCACAGATACCCGTTTTTATTAGTTGATAAAATTACTGAATGTGTACCGGGAAAATACGCAAAAGGTTACAAAAACCTGACTATGAATGAAGCATTTTTCCAGGGACATTTTCCTGGTAATCCTGTAATGCCTGGTGTTTTACAGCTTGAAGCTCTTGCACAATGCTCAGCACCTGTTTTAATGTGCCTTCCGCAATATAAAGGCAAACTGACTTTGTATGCAGGTGTTGATAATGTTAGATTTAAAAATATTGTAAGACCTGGCGACAGATTTGAAATGCATATTGAACTAATCAAGGCAAAAGGTCCTATCTGCAAAAGCCACGGTGTAGGTTATGTGGACGGCAAGGTTTGTATCGAAGCTGATATGACAGTTGCTTTGAAATAGTTATCAAAAAAAACAGTCTGCGGACTGTTTTTTTTTGCGCAAAAATAATTTTTACATGTTTTCATATACGTATGAAAGTCGAAAGTATAAACTGTTCATATAATAAATACAAACTCCCGAATAAAAAGCATAATTCAGTCGGCTTTAGAGCTGCTTCTCCCAAGCTCTTTCAGCAGAAGCCGAATTTTGCAAGCAGAATTAAAGCATTTATCAATTCATTATTCAAAAAAGAGCAAGCTGTAAAAGGGGGCAAAGCCAAACTTCAAGAAATCGGGTTTGACACAGAGGAGATACGTATACTGGCTAAAAGGACAAATGTTAGTGATGCAAGTGATTTCATAAAAAAAGCGATTGATGCAGGATGTTCCAAATCTCTTATATATAATTACTTCCCAATTGCAACCGGTCTTACTATCAAAGATTTTTCTGATTTTTTGGGGCTTGGATTTACTGATTTTGGTAAGCTAAATGATTTGGCTGAACAACTTTATGATGATGATAAGAATTATGATAAAAGGTTTATAGAAGCGGCTAAAGAAATTTATAAAGAAACAGGAGAGTTTAACTCACACTTAGTTTTTTCCTGCAGGCATCCTGACACAAAAGAATATTTGCCAGAGATTTTTGAATTCATAAAAGCCAATCTCAATGAAAACGATTTATACCGCTATCTTGAATTCGCCAGAAACTCTGCTCTTGATAAAATTCTTCCGGAGAAAGTTGAAATATGTAAATATATCTATAACAGCGACATATGGAACCAAATATCTCCAATAATGGCAATTATCGCTGATTGTGATGAAATAAAAAAAGATGATTGCAAAGAGTTATTTGAGCTTTTTGAAAAAATAGACGCATACGATGAAGAAGTGGATGATCCATGGCTAAATAGCTGTGTTAAAAATGTTGATGAGCTTAAAACAATTCTAAGGATATTTGATACAGCGCTTAAGAAAAAAGAAATCTTGAGAGAGGCGCAATGTGAGATTACAACCCAGGATATTTATGATTTAATAATGGGGAATCAGCAAAGAACCATGTTTGCAGTAAATACGCTCGGAGAAAAATCATTTATTGATTCTTTCAAGCATAAATATGATTATGTTGAGGATTATATGCAATTCTTTGCTGATTCTAACAATAAAACTGTTGATGAAGACTTACTGCGTGTAATCAACCCCGAAAATTCATCGCTGTACAAAGAACTTGAGAGCAAAATAAAAGCTTTGAAAAAATCTTTGGCAGATTCTCCGGACAAACAGAAAACTATTAAGGCAATTAACAACGCAGCATATCAAAAAAATAAGCTGATTAAAGATTCTATAAAAGATCCGAAAGATAAATTGGAGCTTGCTATAATGTACTTTACCGTAAAAGATAGCTGTAATGAAGCTGCTCTTGAAAAAATCAAGCAGTATATGAATTACAAAACCGACGAGGAAAAAGCTAAATTCTATGAGGTCTGTAATGAGCTTATATTTGATGTTTTAGAGACAGGTCTGGTGCACGATCCTCACCCAAATATAAAAAGACTTCTCGACTTCTCTAAATCAAAATATCTTCCTGCTCTTTTTAACTGTGATGCAGAATTCAAAGAAAATTTTGACCTTATGGTAAGCAGATTATACGACCATCTTGATAAGAATGTCCTAAACTGTTTTAACAGCCTGCCTCAGAACATAGAAACAAAAGCTGCGTTTGCAAAACTTGGACTTCATTACAGTAAGTGGGTCAAATCCAGCAAGTATTCATTTGTAGAAACAGAAGTCAAACTTGATACTGAAAACATGAAACAACATGCTCTTACAAACTTTGAGAAAGATATTAACGACGACTTGTATAAACTAATACCGGATGAAGAAAAACAAAAAATCGCAAAAGCCTTAAAATCATCCGGATTTGATATCAAAGAGATAGAGCAGACCGTTTTTGGGGAAGGCGGATGGTTCGATGGAACAAAAAAGGTGTTGAAATTATACAAGAATGATAAGCCTGCGGTTTTTGAAGATTTAAAAGAAATTCTGAATATTTTTAATACAGAGTTTAATACCAACCCGTTTTGGACAAGAGAGTACAGTGACGAAAGCATTAATAATGCAAAAGAAAATTTCAAAACCCATATTTCAAAGCTCAGGTACAACGAAGTCAAAAATGCACTTACGAATAAAAAAGACAGAACTACACGTATTCGAGTAGAAAAAACAAATATGAACAATATTCCTCACGCTCTGTTTCTCGGAAATCACGCAAGCTGCTGCACAGCAGTCGACAGTTTTAACGGCTGGAGTGCTCCTGCATATATTATGAACAAGCTTATTTCCTCTATTGAAGTCAAAGACGGCGATAATTTTATTGGAAACACAATGTGTTACATTGCCCTGATAGATAACAAACCTGCGCTTGTACTTGATAACATAGAACTCAAGCCGCAATACCAGTACAATGACAAAATAAGAGATGCGATTTTTGAATATGCAAAGAAACTATGTGCTGAGCTAGGCAAACCTCAAATGGCTATATATCTGGGACCTAACAGACATAAAGTCAATCTGGACGAATTCCCAATAGAAAATAAACATTTTACGATTGTCGGCTCAACCGGAGATGACAAAATTTATCTGGATTATGATGCAGAAGCACACCAAATATCAAAGGATTTAACCATTGACTCTCCTATGTACAAAATAAGATAAGTTATACATCACCGATTTTTTCAAGCATAACAACAGCCTGCGCTTCAATCGCAAGTTCCGCCCCGACGGCATCAAGCTGCTCTTTTGTTTTTGCCTTTATAGATATATCCATTGTTTCAAGTCCGAGTATCGGCGCTATTACAGCTTTCATTTCAGGAATATAAGGCATCATCTTTGGAGCTTGAGCAATAATATTTGTATCAATATTATTAATCCAATAGCCCTGAGCCTGAACTTTATCATAAACTTTTTTCAATAACAGAAGGCTGTCTGCATCTTTAAATCTGTCATCTGTATCCGGAAATAAAGTACCAATGTCTTCCATTGCCATTGCTCCTAATAGAGCATCAATAATCGCATGCACTAATACGTCTGCATCAGAATGCCCGAGCAAACCTTTTTCATAAGGAATTTTAACTCCGCCGACAATGAGTGCACGGCCTTCGACTAATCTATGAATATCGTACCCAATACCTATTCTGAAATTTTGTTCTGACATGTATAAAACCCTCTAATACTACATCATGTATATACTTATTATAACATATTTTTTATTGTTTTTTAGATTTGCTTAATATATCTTAACAAAGTTGAACAAAAAAGGCAATTATTTAGAATATAAATACTTTATATATATGTAAGAGATATTCAAAAGAGAGAGTGAAATTTATGGCAGCTACATATGACGCAATTGAAAGAAATAAAAAACCGGCAGGTGCTTTAGAAATTCCTGAAAACTTTCATTTCTACTATTTGAATAAACAAGACAGACAAATGAGATTTAACAACGGCGGAGATCCTATTTACGCTGTGTTCGATAAAATTGACAACAGACCGCTATCTAAAATCGCTAAAGATTTCGTCAAAGAATTAAAAGATGACTCTATCAGATTTATTTCTACTTTACTTAAATAATAAAATCTTCTTGAGCAAGCCATTCAACTAAAGGCTTATCTTCTCCAAAAAAGATATCAAATTCTTTTTCTACTTTAGACCCTCGTAAAAATTTTCTGTTTATATTATATGCTAGCGGCTCACTGCCGTCTTTAGCATTTCCTAGAAGAGTTTGGGTTTCTGTATCATAAACTTCGGAATAGTTTAAATTCAGATTAACACAGAAGGGAATTCGCTTCTTTTCTTTCTCATCAAAAGATATCAGCCCAAAAGTTCGGCATATAATCCCTCTTGCAGGATAAACAGAGCAAATGCCGTCTACCAGAAAAGGACATTCATACATTTTTTCGCGGGCTTTCTTTAATAAATTTATAATATTATCATCAACCCTGGTTTTCAAGTCATCTGGAAGCTCATTATAATAAAGCATCATATTAATATATTCAAGTTCAGATAATGGATATTCTCCCTCACGGCAGCAATAAGCACACCCTTTTTTACATTTAATAAAAGTTTTTTGAGCTTCAAACATTTTTGCCAGTTTCTTGTCTAAAAACTCTAAATACTCTCTATAACGCGTTATCATTTCTGAGCCTGTCCCGTCTTGCTTTGATTTCTTCACAACGTTCTAATTTATTATACAACTGAGAGTTAATCTCTCCACCGATAAGAATTAATATCGATGTATAGTAGAGCCACATCATCATAACAGCAAAGCCAGCAATTGTGCCATATACAAAGTTATAAGTGTGAAGGTTGTTTATATATACAGAAAACAACCAGGAGCCTAACAACCAGGATATACAGAAAAATATTGATCCTGGGAACGCACTGTGCCTCCGCAGCTTTTCATTACCGCTTAAATCAGGAAGGATATAGTAGCTTAAATAAGCCATTATAAATAAAGTAAAAAACGCAATAGGCCAGCGTACAAAAAGCATAATATTAGCAAGATGCTGCGTCATCCCTATGTAGGCTACCAGAAATTTTATAATTACTTTACCGAATACAATCATTGTAATACTAAGAAAAAGAACCAGAGTATTTACAAATACCATTATTAGTGCAAGAAGCCTTGAATATAGAAAATTTCTTGTTTCCTTAACTTTATAAGCTCTGTTTAATCCTTTTGCAACAATTGCCATTGTATTAGTTGAAAGAAAAAGCGTAATGCAAAAACCTAAAACAGCTACAAGCCCGCCTTTTTTAAAGAAAAAGACCTCATTTAAAACAGTATTTACAACATTAAGCACATCATTAGGCATTATGCTCTGCATAAAAATAAATATTGGCTGCATAAAATACTGCTTGCCAATATACCCGAAAAGAGCTGTTAAAAAGAGTATGAAAGGACAAATACCGATACATAGCATAAAACCCATTTCGGATGCCATGCCGAAAAAATCATGCTCTACTACGGAGTTTATTATATTTTTTAATGTTTTAAATCTCACTGCTTAATTTCTCTCAATATTTTTGCAACCGCATCCTTAACGCCGGCTTTGATAGTGCATCCGGCTGCAAATGTATGTCCGCCTCCGCCAAACTTTGCACACACTTCTGCAACATCAATCCCTTTGCTTCGCATTGAAATCTTTGTAAGTTTAGAATCAACTTCTTTTGCGACAAAAGAAACTTCTGTAGTGTCAATTGCTCTTAAAGTTTCGGCTATCCCGTCTGTATAGTCATCACCTGCTGAGAATTTTTCTAAATCCTTTTTATAAACTGTTGTATACACAATTTTATTATCGTCAAGAAAAACCGCGTTATTTACGCAGTAATTTTGGAACATAACAAAGTTTTTAGTCTTAGTTTCATAGCATTTTTTGTAAATATAATTAGGAACAGCACCTTTTTCTACAAGTTCTGCAGCAGCTCTAAATACATTCGCCGAAGTATTTTCGAACCTAAAATTTCCCGTATCCGTCATTATGGCAGTGTACAAACAAATTGCCGAGTCTTTATCAATTTCCCACGTGTTAGCTTTAAAGTAGTCATACAAGACCTCACCGCAGGAACTCGCATCAGGATTAATTATCTGGTAATCTCCAAACCCGGGATTAGTTTTATGATGGTCAATATTAACCGAACATTTTGCTTTTTCAAAAAGGATTTTGGAATCCATAACTCTGTCTATTGCTGCAACATCAAGACTTATAACTAAATCGTAAACAAGTGATTTATCATAATATCTTTGAGCTAAATCAATATTAGGCAGAAATTTATAATTATATGGAATATTAGACACTACATTCATATCTGCTTTTTTTTTAAAGCGATGATAAATCATGCTGTAAAGCGCACACATTGACCCGAGTGTATCGCCATCAGGGTTCATGTGAGATAATAATAGTATCTTTCCAGAAGATTTTATGATATCATCTAAATTACAAATCATAACAAGATAATAATAACATAAACAATGAAAAAATTTCTTTATACAGATTTTGAAGGGGTAGATAATATCATAAGCTCAATGATGGATAATCCGCAGCTTAAAAAAGCTGTTACGCGGACTAACCTGATGAACTTCTGGGATAAAATACTGCCTCAAAAATTCAGGGGTAAATCAAGACCTTACTCTATGCTGCCAGGTTCCGTAATGGTAATTGCCTGCGAAAATCCGATTGTTGCACAGGAATTGTCATTGCATAAAATTATATTGCTTAAGAAATTTGAACCTTATCTCAAAACATTAAAAATGCGCGTTATTGACTTCAAATTTGACCCTAAAAAGTGGATAGTTAATTAAACCACCCTTTTCTCATATTATTTTTTGCAAGTTCTATGGCTTCAGAAACTGTATACTTATATTCGCCTTGTTCATTCTTTTCATTTGCAAATTTGTCATACGGATACCAATAAGAATTAGTTGTTATATAGCGGTTTTGAACCAATTCTACAATTTCTTTCGCACTATATTTACGTTGTGTATTCATAAAATGGCTTATATCGCGGTCTCTGTACTCACTTTTTACCTGCAGCAATTCTTTGCACTGCTCAGATGTGAAAAATGGCTTGCCATTTTCATCAATAAACTTCATATGATTTATGTCTGTTGCATAAAAATATTTATCCATTTCACTAAGAATATTTAAACACTCTTTTTCATTAAACATAGGCTGTAAATTATCATATCTTGCATTAATAAGATTTCTAGCCTTAGTAGGAAATCTGTTTACATGCTTAGCAATTTTTCCTGCCATTTCGTCCGGCAAAACTTCTCCGTTTTCTAAAACAATGGGTGTTTTATTTGCTATAGCCGTATTTACTTTTTCAAAAATACAATCTGCGCTTATCCAGCCAACCTGCTTATCCCAGGCATCCATTTTCTCTTGCTTAATTCTTTTTTCTTCTGCTAGCTGATTAGCTTTTTCTTCGGCTCTTTGCCTTGCAGCAGCTTCTGCCTGTATTCGTTTTTCCTTTTCTATTTGAGCCTTTTCATCTTCTTTTTTTCTAGCCTCTGCTTCAAGTAATTCTTGTTTTTCAGCCTCAGCCTTCTGAAGAGCCTCTTCTTTTTGAACATAGATACTGTTTATTTTCTGAATAAGTTTTTTTGCACCGTCTAGTTTATCAGAAGACAATAATGCTTCTTGTAGAATGGCAGGATTTTCCTCTATTTTTTCACCTACACTATACACTACATTCAAGCAATCATAAGCACTAAGATTTTTTAAGGTTAATACTGAATTGAAAGCTTCTGGATAATTATAAATAGCTTCTGCATTCCCCATTAACAAGGCACAATCAGATGTATTAAATCTTGGTTTGTCATTACTATCCTTTTCTTCCAATATCTTTTTAAAAATATTTGGATATTTTTCAATGTTTTCAGCTGCATCTTCAAAAAGATTTAAGGCTTCAGAACCATTAAATCTCGGAGTTTTATCTTCATATTTAGCGTTTATTATCCTCGAAAAAGCTTTTGAAAAAAGTTTAATATCTTCTGCTTTATTAAGTATATCAAGCTTTTCTTCCGGTGAGAATCTTGATAGTCCCTTTAAGCCGTAATCTTTATTTCTCAATTCAAATTCATTTTTATAATACTCATTTACTGCCTCGGAAGGATTTACCCCATCTTTTTTAGATGCAGCATAAAGGCTTCCTGCTGTTACTGTAAGAATTGCAGCTCCTTTTTTTAAAGCCTGATTACCTTTAAACGGGTTAGATACCAAGATTTTATCAACTTTCATTTCAATACTCCTTTTTTAATTGCAAGTACTTATACTTAACAGCTGTAAATACAAAATTTTTACTATATTTTTACAAAAATTTACATAAAAGTCTTTTTTTATTACCTTAGTCGGCTATTTTTAGGTGCTTTATAATGTTTATGTTATTATATTCTTAATTGGAGAGGATTATTATGATAAATTTTTTATTAAAGCTTATTGGTGACCCGAATGAAAAAAAAGTCAAAAAGATTTCAGGTATCATCGACCATATAAATGCACTGGAGCCAGAGTTTGAGAAGCTTTCAGATGAAGAACTCCGAGCAAAAACTGATGAATTTAAAGCTATACTGGCAAAACGTCCAACATCAGATAATGCAAAAGCTGACAGAATTCTCGAAAAAGAAGCTTTAGATAAAATTTTACCGGAGGCATTTGCTACTGTTAGAGAAGCAGGAAAAAGGGTTTTGAACATGCGCCATTTTGATGTTCAGCTTATCGGTGCATATTTTCTGCATAACGGACATATTGCTGAAATGAGAACCGGTGAAGGTAAAACTCTTGTTGCAACCCTGGCTGCATATTTAAATGCTCTTACAGGAAAGGGTGTACATGTTGTTACGGTTAACGATTACCTTGCTAAACGTGACAGCGAATGGATGGGGAAAATATATAAGTTTCTAGGATTAAGCGTAGGTGTAATTCTTTCCAATCAGCATGACGCAGATGAATTTAACAGAAAAAGAGCTGCTTATGCGTGTGATATTACGTATGGAACAAACAATGAATTCGGCTTCGATTATCTAAGAGATAATATGGCTGCCAACAAAGAAATGCTTGTTCAAAGACCATTTAACTACGCAATCATCGACGAAGTTGACAGTATTTTGATTGACGAAGCCAGAACTCCGCTTATAATTAGCGGACGAGTTGAAAAATCCGCAGATACTTATACATTAATGGCTAAAGTCGCACCTCAGCTGAACAAGGACAGTGACTATGAAGTCGATGAAAAAAATAAAAATGTTATTCTTACAGAAGATGGTATTGATAGAGCTCAGGAAATCATTGGATGTAAAGATTTGTTTGATATAAACAATCAGTATGCGCATGATTTATTAAATGCACTTAAGGCAAAAGAATTGTTTATAAAAGATACTGACTATGTAGTAAAAGACGGTGAAATAATGATTGTAGATGAGTTCACCGGACGTTTAATGCCTGGCAGACGCTGGTCAGACGGACTCCATCAAGCAATTGAAGCAAAAGAAGGCGTTGAAATTCAGGATGAAACACAAACTCTTGCAAGCATTACTTTCCAAAACTTATTCAGATTGTACCCAAAACTTTCCGGTATGACAGGTACGGCAATGACAGAAGAAGCAGAGTTCGGAAAAATTTATAACCTTGAAGTTACTGTTATTCCGACAAATAAGCCGGATATAAGAATTAACTATCCTGACGTTATTTATAAAACTGAACGAGCAAAATATAATGCTGTAGTAAACGACATTATCGAACAGAATAAACTTGGCAGACCGGTTCTGGTTGGTACTGTAAGCATTGAAAAATCTGAATACATTTCAGCCTTATTAAAGAAAAAAGGCATTAAACATAATGTATTGAATGCAAAGCAGCACGAAAAAGAAGCTTATATTATTGCTCAGGCAGGACGTGTCGGTGCTGTGACAATCGCAACAAACATGGCCGGCCGCGGTACTGATATTCTCTTAGGCGGTAATGCCGAATTTCTTGCAAAAGAAGAACTTGAAACAAAAGGTATTTTACCGGACAGCCCTGATTACGAAAAATTAAAAGATGAAGCTTTAAAAAATGCAAGAGCTATTACAGAAGAAGAACACGCAAAAGTTATAGAACTTGGCGGGTTACACGTTATTGGTACAGAAAGACACGAATCACGAAGAATTGATAACCAGTTAAGAGGCCGTGCTGCACGTCAGGGCGACCCGGGCTCTACCAGATTTTTCTTATCTCTGGAAGATAATTTGATGAGAATTTTTGGCGGGGATAAAATCACCGGACTTATGAATATGCTTAACGTTGAAGAAGATATGGCGATTGAATCATCACTTATCACAAGACAAATTCAATCTGCACAAAAGAAAGTCGAAACTTATCACTTTGATATACGTAAAAGCGTTCTACAATACGATGACGTTATGAATATTCAGAGAGAAAAATTCTACGCCCAGAGAAGAAAAGTTCTTGAAGGTAAAGATTTGAGAGCTGATATTGAATATATGATTGATAAAGAAATTGACAGGCTCCTTAAGAGCTACATTGCTCCGGAGATGAACCCTGAAGAATATATTCAGGAAGATTTGGAAACTCTTATCAAGGAGCTTCACTCAACAATCCCTCAGCTTTCATATATAACCTTGAATGATATCAAAAGCTATAGATTCGCGCGTATATATGATTCTCTGAAAGAAGCTGCTCAAAAAGCTTATAAAGAACACGAAGAAGAAATAATCGGTTTCTACAACTCCATTTCCGAGCAGTACGACCCTTCTTTTGAAAAGCAGGAATTGTTTGCAGAAAACAATATCATGCGCTCTCTTGAACGTGATATCTTATTAAGAGTTGTTGATAACCAGTGGATTGACCACCTTCACAACATTGACATGTTAAAGGATGGCATTGGTCTGCGTGCTTACGGCCAAAAAGACCCGCTTATTGAATATAAAAAAGAAGCGTATGATTTATTCAACAAAATGATGTTCGAAATTCAGAGTAATACAGTAAAATATCTGTTCAGAGCAAAATTCGGAATACAATTTGTTTCTGATGAAGGAATTGAAACCATAGAGCAATAGGGTTCTAGATACAAAATTTCTCCATTGCTTTTACAAACCCGTCATTGAATACTGTGTCGGTTGAATGTGTTGCTACTTTTTTAAGTTCTTCTGTTGCATTACCCATTGCAACACGAATTCCACCTGCTTTTAAAAGAGCAATGTCATTATTCTGATCACCAATCGTAAGAGTTTCTTCCTCTTTTATTCCCCAATAATTTTGCAAAAATTTTACTGCGCAGTATTTTGAAGCTTCTTTGTTTGAAAATTCCAAAAAATACGGTGTTGATTTTACAATATACAGTTCCGGAAATATTTCAGGAAGCTCACGCTCTAACCGGTCTATTTTTGCAGGATTATCATAATCAATCGCAAGAAGTTTATTGACTTTGTCCTTCCTGATATCACAAAACTGCTTAATCCTGTACTCAGTATGAAGATTGCCGCAATATCTTTCAATCTCATAACATTTTTGCTCAGAATAAAGAACATCATCATTATACAAATTAAGATGTATATTTTCTCTCTTTGCCCACTCAATAATTTTCTCTGTCTGCTCACAAGTTAAACATCTTTCATAAAGAGTTTTTCCATTTTGTTTAATCAAACCGCCCTGATAAGATACAACAGGAGTATCAAGCCCTAAATCCTCAGCAATAAGAGAAGCTGCCGCATTCATTCGCCCCGTCACTAAAACAACTTTTATCCCCTTTTGACAGAGCTTTTGTACGCACTTTTTCACACCTTCTGTAAACTGGCCTTCAGGAATTAAAAGCGTTCCATCAATATCAGTTGCAACAAGTTTTATCATAATAAATCCTCTTCAATTAAGATATCATGCCCTATATCCTGCATCAACTCAAGGTATGAATAAAAATGCCTAGACATTGCGTTCAAATACTGGCTAAGAACCTCCTGATGCCCGTTTTCATTAATAACCAAATCTGTATAAGAATTTTTACCGCTTATATAACCATCCGTTGAAAGTTTTACAATCTTTTCTGAATCCTGAAGAATTTTCTTTGAATATTCCATATTCTCAGCTGAATACTTGAATGTATTAAAATCTTTTTTCAATTCATATTTTAACTGGTGCTCGTATGCTTTTTTGCCGGCTTTGCTTCTTTCCAGAAAAATCTGTGCTTTTTGGATTTCCGGAGTAAAATTATACAAAACAGGCAAATCCATATTAAACCCGACAAAGGCACCGCCGTAATCATTTGGAGCATTTCTATGCGCCTGCCATGCGTAACCGCCGGCAACACTTACATCAGGAACTCTCTGTCTTTTGGCATACGTAAGTTCCTGTTCCGCTTTATCAATATTTTTTTCAGATATTTTAACTACATAACTATATTGAAGAGCAACATTTTCTAAAAATTCATATTCTGGAATTTTTATTTCCATAAAAGCCCAGTGGCCCAGAAGAGATGGCTCCTTTGTATCATACATTACATCATCTTTTCCGGTATTCAGAATTTTATTCATCTCAAACTGTTTAGCAAGGAGTGCAGCCTTTGCCCTGTTAACTTCTATAAGCTGCTGTGCATATTGAATATCAGCCTTTAGGTTATCAATCTCATAAGCAGGGTATTTAGGTTTATCAGTAGTAATTTTTACAAGATTTTTAAATAATTTAAGGCGCTCTTCTTGAATGTTATAAACAGATTTTGCATATAATATATCAAAATAAGCCTGCATTATCTGGAGTTTATAATTATGTTCTGCCTGCCTGAGTTCAGTTTCTTTTATAGAATATTCTTCTTGAGCTATTTTCTTTCTCACACCTCTTTTAAGAACCTCTATCGGAAGAGCTACACCTGCCTGAGAAGAATTACCCAGGGCAACATTACCTATAACGACATTAGATTGTATTTCCGGATTTTTAAGTCTGTTAGCAATTTTTATATCTTTTTCTGCAGCCTTAAGTTCCATGCGCTTAATTTTCAAATCGCAATTCTCTTTAAGCCCTATTTCAATCATCTTTTCCAAATCAACATTTACAACAGCAGCCTGAACTGAGGCTAATGTACAAAATAACAGAGCTAATGTAAATAATAATCTCTTCATACAAATATATCTTAGCATAAAAAAAACGCCCGCAGGCGTAAAAATTTGGTTAATTAATAAGGTATTTTAATAAGGTTATTTATGCTAAATTTTATTTTTCTTAAACCAGTTAACAGGGTTTAATTTTGTTAGAAAACTTTTATTCTCTACTGGCGGTTTCTTTTTCCCCTTCAAAAACAGTGCTGCACTACCTATAATTAATAGACCAGAAACAATACCCTTTACAGCAGAAGGAATTCTATCAATAAATGAAACCGTACCCATCATTCCATTTGATATGTTTCTCCCTGCATCAGCAAACCCTCCCCAGGCATTCATTCCTGCCTGAGATTGTGCGCCTATTCCTTCCATACCAAAACCGTTCATGCCTGCAGAAGATTGAGAACCAATACTCTCCATTGTAAAAGGATTTCCGTTATTCATAGTAAAGCTATCTGCCTGACTTCCATACTGCTGGAATAAAGTACCTTGCATTGCATTAGATAAATACGGATTTTGCATCCCGTTCATGGATGAAACATTAACACCTCCGTTGCATAATTCATATGGTGCATAATCCAATATTCCATAATTGTATAGATTGTTTAATGTATACGGATTGATTGCCATATTTAAATACCTTTCACTAACACACATATATATAAAGTTATTTTTTATAAAAAAATTGCTTTATGTGTAAAGCTTTGTTAAGATAAAAATTATGCTAAAAGTTTTTTTAAAAAAACACTGGCAGATTATTCTGCTTAACCTTATTGTTCTTTTATGCTTTATACTAGGATATGGCAGATTCGGTGATGTTATATTTGATTCTTTTAGAGAAGCATACATTCCGGCACAAATTATTAAAGGACAAGTGCTCTACAAAAATATATTTAACATATATGCACCATTTGCGTATCTGTTTAATGCCCTGCTTTTTAAAATCTTTGGTATAAGTTTAAATGTTCTTTATTTCGCGGGACTTTTTACAACATTGGGAATTATAAACCTTATATTCCTTATTTCCAATAAATTTCTGGGGAAAAAATACTCATTTGCAATAACATTATTTTTTATTGCATCATCTGTACTTTCTGCAAATGTTTTTAACTGCTTTTTCCCTTATTCATACGGAATGATTTACGGGTTATTTTTTATTCTTGGGAGCTTGTATGCAGCTTTAAATAAACAATTTATTCTAGCTTATGCATTATATTCTTTTTCTATATGTTCTAAGTATGAATTTATACTCTTGCTGCCGCTTCTAATTGCAGTATCGTGGAAAAACAAAAGCTGGAAATACATTGCTGCGCTAATTATGCCTGCTGTAATTACTTATTTGCCGCTTATAATTCAAAAAGCAGGTCTGAATAACCTCATAATTTCATATCAATTAATCTTATCTATGAGTGCCACAAAAACTTTATACTGGTTCTATTCCATGACCGGCTTAGTTTTCAGACCAGAATTAATCCCGATATATTTAGAAAACTTTTTCAAAGCTGCAATCCCTGTTGCTATATTATATTTTATTAACAGCTATTTTATTCTTCCATTTATTTTTATTTACTTTTATTTTATATCTACACCAGAAATTTTAACCTATATATTTCCTTTGATACTTATTTTGTATGCTGTAAGATTTAAACATCTCACTGTCAAAGAAAAGCTATTTATTCCGGCCTGTTTATTAGTTTCAATGAAGATATTTTTTGCACTGACACTGCAATCTTACGGTATATATTTCGTACCTTTTGCGCTTATACCTGTCTTTATACTCGCACCGCAAAAACTTAAAAAATCTTTATTGATAGTTGTAATAATGTGTTCTATTTCTATCGCAGTAAAGAACATAACAACACTTTTTGCTAAAAATATTAAAACAGAAACGCAAGAAGGAATTGTTTATTCAATGCCTTACATAGGCAATTCTATAAACTCATTAGTTGAATACATACAAAACAATACCCGAGAAGAAGATAAAGTTTTAGTGTATCCTGAAGGTTTATCGATTAATGTTATGTGTAACAGGGATTCTGATAATAAATTTTATTCTCTAATTCCTCTTTACATAGAAACATTTGGAGAAGATATTATCATTAAAAGATTTGAAATAACAAAACCTGATTACATAGTAATTAGCAACTATGACACTTCAAGTTATTATTATTCTTATTTTGGCGTTGATTATGCCGGTAAAATTTTTAATTATATACTAAAAAACTATGAAAAACAGGCTCAAATCGGTGATAAGCTAAAATTTGTAGTCTTTAAGAGGATAAATTAATCTTTTATTTTATTCGCAAGAATATTTCTTCTTATCATAGCTGCAAATACAGCTATAGCTCCTATACCAAATAAAATTCTATCAAAATATTTTATCTTAGGTGTTTTATTTTTGCTTACTACTATATTTATATCCGGACTTAATAAAAGCCCTCCTAATAAACACAAAGTACCAATATCATCCAATGCTTGTGTTTGTTGCCAGAGCTTTTCCCGTTTTATCATAGTCTTTTGATAATCCGTATTATTTTTAAAATTTATTGCTTTTAAGATTGGTTGTATTTGCATCTATTAACCTTTACGCCAGCTTAGTCACTATTTCCAAACAAATGCAAGAACTTATCCAATAAACTTTCATCATCATTTGAATGACTACCAGTATCTATCATATCAGAAGCACTGTGAATATCAAAATCAGGATTCCCGCTAATATGACTACCTATTTGAACAATTTCATCATCCGCATTAACCTTAATACCTGGGGTTCCAGCCTCATGCCATCTTTCCGTAACACTTTTGGGATAATTTCCGGTTAAATTATAATATGCTTTTTCTTTAAAGTTCATTCCTCCCGGAATTATCATTTTATGAGAGAAATCCCCCCAATGACCTCCACCATTTAAATTTTTTAAAAGACTTTTTCTTTGCAAATTATTACGTTGAACAGATACTATTTTCCTTAAAGAAGCATCTATTGGTACAGTTTTCATATTACAAAAACCTCCTTTCATTCTTCATCCATCTTTTTTATAAATCTATCAAGAGCTTCACCACGCTTACGAGCTTTATCCATATCTTCACACATAGCAATAATACTTGCACCCAATGCTGCTGTTGTAGAACCTGCTACTGCAGCGTTTATACAATTACCAATTCCTGGTATCCAAGTTACTAATTTTGAAGCCCCTTTAAAAGCATATGTTCCGACCCTATTACCTATAATACCAACAAGCAGATTTTTTATTACCGTTTTACTAAAATCAAAGTAATAAACGCCATTAAATATTGTCGTAGCCATAGCGACTTCTATACCTGCCAAGGCGAGTTCATCTGCTCCTGGGGCTTGCGCTGAAAGAGCTCCTATACCAGTATTTGCTGCAGTATAATAAGCAACCCAACCTCTTGCTTCTTTTACTTCTTCTGGTCCATTTATATTTTTCAAACAACTTGTTTTCTGTAAAAGCTCTCTTTTGATTTTACAAGTTGACTTAGATAATATTTTATTATTACCAAAATTTAAATCTTTAATTGGCGATACCTGCATAATACATATTCCCTATATTGATTGTGACTGTACATAAAAATTATAAAAAAAAGTAACGGTTATGTCAATTAACAAATTAATTTGTAAAATTTTTTTTACATAATAACAAAAAATTTTATATGCATGTTTTAGTATTTTTATGAAGATTTTAAACAAAAATATAAATATTAACTTTAGCTCTGGTTTAACTACCAAGCTACTATTGAAGGAGAAATGTACGAACCCTTGTAAGCTAGAAACTTATCTTAATAAAGAATTTGGTATAGAAACCAATTTCTCAGGAAATAAAACAATGGCATACGCAAATACTTTATGTGCCCAAATATTTCAAAAATTATCAAAAAAAATGAATTTCAATTTTCTATTTCCACCATTTATAAGAATATATAATAAAACAAGCTTAATTGAGAAAAATTCTGCATCTAATTTCTGCATACCCGATTCTAAAGCAATTTTAATAGATGATAATCCATTCCCTGGTCGTTCAATATTTTTTGAAAATATTATAAATTTAAAATATATTAACGAAAAAACGGAAGAATCATTCATACAAAAATATACAAGTTCTCCACATTTTTTGGCTCCATTTATTCATGAATGGCTGCATAGCATACAACTTGATTTTATATACAATAATTATGGATACGGAGGTAAATGCGCGTATTTAACAGAACAATACCCAGATAAATCCTGCAAGCCAACAGGATTTGAAATAATTGCCAGTCTTCAGAATAAAAAATTATCATTAAAAGAAAATATGCTTGTATATGATATACTTGGAAAGTATGCTACTTTACCATACAATCAATATTTAGAGATCTTTAGCGAAACATGGACAAAGTTCATATGTGACTCACTATCAGGAACTCAAATAGTAAAAAATCCCATAGAATTGCTGAAAGAAACACCAAAAGAATTTCAAAATATAGTTAGAAAAATTTGTTCTTTCAAATAGCTTAAATCTCTTCATCTTTCTCCGAAGCACGCTTGAGAATATTCCTGTCGAGTTTCTTTTTGCCATATTTTTTATGTGACTTCTCCATCAATCTTTCACTCGGACGTTTTGAGGAAGAAATTTTTGAAATCCCGCTATTCAAATTTTTATACCAGAGTGACCAGAGAATCGAACGCAGAGGCAGCGTATATTGAATCAAGATTTGTGCAACAAAGGTTTGTATTGTAAAAATTGCCACATCATAAGCAGTTGGTGATTTCAACCCGAACTGTTCCAATTCAGGAAGAGGCATAAGATTCACAAATGGTAAAATACCTTTTGACAAAAATTCACTTATGCCGGACAAGTCAAAAATCTTTATAACAATCTGCGGTATTAAAATGTATGTTAATGCACCTGAAAGCGCCATAAGCATAAAAGTAGAAGAAAAGTGCCCCTTAACCAGAGTTAAACTCTTTTTTACGCATCCAACAGGAGAGAGTTCCGGCTCAAATGTAAAGACCTGAAAAGTCAAAACAAAATACACTGCTAAAATTCCGCAAATAACCCAGAATAACGGACAGAGTGCTATAGCAGAGAATATTCCGAATAAAAACCATAACCCTATAAAAGGAATGGCCCGCCTTTTTATAAGTTCTGTATGCGCATCAAAATCATAAACTCGTCCCGACTTTTGCATATTCTCATACATTGAATTAACTGCTCCATAAGCAACAAGATATTCCCAGAATGATTTGCAAAATATTGCAAGTCCCGGGAGTGTTATTAGAATAGAAAGCAATATTAACACATTAAAATTATCCAGAGCTGAGAATTTCTCTATAAGCGGAGGAAGATTCTGGGTATAAAAATAAGTTATTAAAAATACAAGAAGCAGACCTCCAATTTGCCCTAACACCGGAAAAGTCATGTATTTAATGAATTTATCAAAATTTGAAAAATATAATCCTATTGCTTCTGTAAATATTCCAAGCGGTGTATTATTTCTTTTTGCCATACTTTTTTTCTCCTGCTATAGTATAATATTATGAAAGACCTAACAGAACAAGATTTTTTATCAGGAAAAGTTAACCTGCATATACATACAAATTATTCCGACGGAAAAGCGGATTTTAAAAAAGTTTTAGATAATGCTAAAAAGAACGGCTACAAACTTATTTCCATAACAGATCATAATACAGTAGAAGGACATAAACATTATCAAGATGAAATTCTTGTAACAGGAGTAGAATTCGACTGCTGGTTTGGCTACGTTTTTATCCATCTTTTAGCATACAATATTGATGTTAATCATCCTTCACTTTGCCCCTTTCTGGCAAAAACAAAAGCTGAAACAGAAGGTGATTTAATACGTCTTTTTGCAAGAAGAAATGTACCTGAATTAATAAAAGCAATCCACGAAGCAGGTGGTATAGCAGTACTAGCTCATCCTGCATGCTACTGGGCAATAAGTCTTGAGAGATTAGTAAAAAAACTAATGAAGCATGGATTAGACGGCATTGAAGTCTTTTATCCTTACCCACGTTTCCGAAAAATTGTAAAATTTCATAGTGCAAAAGATGTCAGAAAAATTGCAGACAAATATCCTCAGCTTCTAAAAACAGGTGGAACAGACTTCCACGGAGACGTTTTTAATTAGCCAGACGGGTATATATTATATAAAAATTTCCCCCCGGTGCGATAATTCTTTTTTTAGCTTGATTGAAATAACATGATTGAGTCGAAAGTTAAAGGAGGATTTATGAGTAATTGCATATATACAGCACCTGTTTATAAATTGGAAGAATTAAACAATTTATTTATAGAACTTACAGCTAAAAACTGTAATCAGAGATGTTCCAGCTGCTATATTGATTTTCCTATGAGCAAAAATGTAAAAGATTTTATTTCAATTGACAAAATAAAAGAAGCACTTAATGATACAAAATTTGAGAACCTCTACTGCATATATTTAACCGGAGCTGAACCCATGACACATCCGGATTTTAATACGATATTAAGACTGTGTTTGAAAAGATGCAATGTTTGTATTTGCACCAATGCAAGTTTTTTAAATGAGAAAAAAATAAGATTTTTAAAAAAAGTTGAGGAAGAAGGGGTAAACCAAATATTTTTTAAACTTTCGCTTTGCCACTATAACGAACTTGATAGCGATAAAGTAAAATATCGCGGCAACTACAGACAAACAATATATGCGCTTAAAACTTTAAGCAGATATAATTTTAATTCCGTTCTATCCATTCAAAATTCCTATAATTTAAATGAAAGTGAAATACTAGAACAATTTAATCTAATATTCAAAGAGCAGGAAATTATAAACACAGATATACAAATAACAGTTTCTTATCCCTCTTTTGATGATAGCAATTTCTCTAAACCTTCCTGCAAGACCGATTGCATGCATGGAAGAATTCTTTGCCAGAATGGTATTTATGCCTGTCCGTTTTTAGCAAATGATTATAGAGGACGAGCAGGCAGTTCTTTCAAAGATTATTCAAAAAATATCACAGCAGAAACAGACTTCTGTGCAACATGCTCTAAAAATAACAACTATATGTTCGCAATAGGATAAAATTATTTTTACAAAAAAGATTTTATCTTATATAATCCTTATATAAGTGGTTTCAGGGGTTTTAGACGCTCAAAGATAGTTAACATTTGTAACATTATTCCGCTGAATTAATACTAAAGAGTTAAATTTTTGATAAGATTATGTTATAAATAATAATGTAAAAATATATATTCAAACACGAGAAATGAACGGAGGCTAAAATGTCAGTAGGACAATTCGTATTTATGTTACACAGCCATCTGCCTTATTATAGAAAAGCAGGTATGTGGCCATTCGGTGAAGAAAACCTTTACGAATGTATGGCAGAAACTTATGTACCTCTACTTAACGCTATAGCAGAACTATATGAAGAAGGTATTAAAGCGAAATTAACAGTAGGGATTACTCCAATTCTTGCTGAGCAGCTAAACGATGAACACTTACAGAATGGATTTGTTGAATACATAGATTCAAGAATTGCTGCTGTTTCAAAAGACTTGGACAGATATCCTGATCCTAAAGTTGCACATTCTCAGCATTTAAAATATCTGGCTAAATATTACTTCGATTTATGGAATAAATTAAGAGATGATTTTGTAAATAAGTACGAAAAAAATCTGATTAAATATTTCAAAAAATATCAGGATTTAGGCTGTATTGAAATTACGACTTCAGGCGCAACACATGGTTTTTCACCGCTTCTTGCTACTGACAGCAACCTTAATGCCCAGTTTAAAGTTGGACAGGATACAACCAAAAGATTGTTCGGCAAAAAAGCAATGGGAGCATGGCTTCCTGAATGTGCTTACCGTCAAGGTTATGAATATGTCGGCAAAGATGGCAAAAAGCATTGGAGGCCAGCCATTGAAGTTACTCTTCAGAACAATGACATTCACTATTTCTTTACAGAATCTCATGTAATTGAAGGCGGAAATTCTATTGGTAACAGACGTGTAATCGGTATGTACGGAAACATTGAATACATTCCGCTTCCGGAAAGACCTGCGACTGGTTATGATACATACTCTGCTTACTGGCTGCCTGATGCTCAGGTTGCAGTTATGGGACGTAACGATAGAGCCGGATATCAGGTTTGGTCTGCTGCTGACGGCTATCCTGGCGATGGCTGCTTTAGAGAATTCCACAAAAAAGATGATAAATCAGGCATGCATTACTGGAGAATTACATCACCGACAACTGATTTAGGTGATAAAATGCTTTATGATCCGGTTCTTGCAATGAATAAAATCAACGAAAACTCTGATCACTATACAACATTAATTTACCACCTGTTAAATGATTACAAACTTGCTAAAAATAAAGAAGGGCTTGTAATGGTATCATTTGATACAGAATTATTCGGACACTGGTGGTTTGAAGGTGTTGAATTTATCAAACAGGTTATCAAGAAATTCCACGACTATCTTCCGGAAGTTGAAAGACTCACTGCTGGAGAATACGTTACAAAATATCCTCCAAAAGAAGCTATACAAATTCCTGAAAGCTCCTGGGGACAAGGCGGACATTTCTATGTATGGATGAACCACTTAACTGAATGGATGTGGCCTATTATCCACTCTTGCGAAAAACGTATTAACGCTATTGTTGATGCTCATTCTGAAATACCTGAAGATAAATTACTTCATAGAGCATTGAATCAATTAGCAAGAGAGAATCTGTTATTGCAAAGTTCTGACTGGCCGTTCCTGATTACAACATGGCAGGCTAAAGATTATGCAACTGATAGATTTAATGAACATGTTGATAGATTTAGTTTAATAGCTGATATGATTGAAAGTGGAAACATTGATGAAGCAAAACTTTCTGAAATAGAAAGCATTGATAATTGCTTCCCTGTAATAGATTACAGAGTTTACCAGTCAATTGAGGAAGGTGTAATCCCTCAGCAGGAAAAGAAACTTGCACCACTATATCAGTAAAACTTGATTTAAAGAAGAAGGGCACATTAGTAAACTAATGTGCCCCTTTTAAATTTAGTTTCTTCATGATATAATCAATTTGCCGTACTCCACGGGGACTTAGCGGATCTCTCGACTCGAACGCTTTATGCGAGGTGCAGAGCCTGCTGTGAGGGTTACAGGCGGATTGCCTATGTTTATAGGATTGTTGATAACTTAGAATATAATGGCGCAAGCTATCGAACCGTGTCAGGATGGAAACATAGCAGCACTAAGGTAATCCTTGCGGGTGTTATAATTTTAAGAAGTAGGTTTTATAAGCAAAATCAATTCGGTTGTATTTCGATAGGCAGTGGTACGGTTTTTACACTACGTGCGTAGATATTTGGCCGGAAAACATTTTACATAACTACTAACTTATTTTATTAACCACAAGTTTCATTCCAGATAAAACGGCCCTTGCCCCAACCGGAATAGTTACTTTTTCTTGATTATGCGTAATCTTAAACCCGCCAACGGCCGGTATAGAAAATTCATGAAAAAGTTCATCTAACCAATCCTGATTATCTACATAAAGAAAATCTCCGAGAACAATTCCCTTACAGTTAGCCCTAAATTTTTCTATATTAAAAAGCTGAGTAAACATTCTATCTATTTTATAAACCGGTTCATTTAAATCTTCTGCAAAGAAAATAAAATCTTCATCAGGTATAAAATCAAGTCCGCAAAGGGATACGACAGTTGCAAGATTTCCACCCCAGATTATACCTTCGGCACTCCCTTTTGTGTAAATTTTATTACCTTCAAACTCTAAATTTTGTCTGCATATTGCTTTTTCAAAATATTCAAGAGAGAACTCATATCCGTTTTCACAGCCAAAATCCGAGCAGGCCATTGGCCCATGATAAGTAATCATGCCGGTCTTTTTATATATCATTAAAAGAAGCGCTGTAACATCTGAAAACCCGCAAAATACCTTTTGGTTATTTTTAATAAGGTTATAGTCAATGTGATTAAGCAATCTAATCGCACCATATCCGCCTCGCGCGCACATAATTATATCAATTTCCGGGTTCAGAAAAAATCTATAAAGTTCTTCTAATTTATCCCCGTCAGAACCAGCAAGATAACGGCTGTTATCATAAATATTCTTTGAAAGTTCTACCTTGCAGCCCAGATTTTCAAGATTCCTAACAGCTGCATTCAACTTTTCCCTATTTACCCTCCCGGAGAGGGCGATAATACCAATAGTTTTCATACGGGTATTTTAGCATAATTTGTAAATTATTGTAACAAGTTTATATATATACCGCAATTTTTTAAATTTTTGAACGTTATTATATATATACAAGTAAAAAGGATATAACTATGGGTGTATCACAAGTACCAGGATTAGAGCAAAACTATCAATATGGACTGTACGGTCAGGGCAGTAAGATTCCATTTGGCGGTTTGACAGTCGGACCAAAGGTCACACCGGCCACCACCGTTGAACCAACCACGGGTATTTCGATTCCTACACAACATTCATATGTAAATGATGAAAATGGAAACAAAATATCTATGGGACAGGATGGAGTCGGACTGGCTCACAGGGATGCTAAAGACTACGGTTTCATGCTGGTAGCTTAAATTAAAAAGACCTCGTTTGGGGTCTTTTTTTATGTTTCTCGATTTCTTGTTTTCAACCATTCGTCTTTTGGAAGGTCTGAAACAATGTTGCCGTCTTTAAACCTTATTATTCTTGAACAATACTCGGCAATATCAGGTTCGTGTGTTACAAGAACAATTGTCTTGCCTTCTTTATCATTAAAGCCTTTATTAAGACGAACAAAAAACTCCATTACTTCTATACTTGTTTTTGTATCCAAATTACCGGTAGGTTCATCCGCAAGAATAAGCGGCGCATCATTAACAAGCGCTCTTGCTATTGCAACTCTTTGCTGCTGTCCTCCGGACATCTGGTTAGGCATATGATGTTCTCTGTTCTTAAGCCCTACTATTTCAAGAGCTTCACGTGCTCTTTTATATCTTTCTTCTTCCGGCACACCTTTATAAATCATAGGCAGTGCAACATTATCAAGTGCAGAAGTTCTTGATATTAAGTTAAAACCTTGAAAAACAAATCCGATTTTTTTATTTCTTATCTTTGACAATTCTTCAGGGCTTAATGAAAACACATCAACACCATCCAGATGATAGCTACCGCTCGTTGGTCTATCCAGCGTACCCAGTGTATTCATACACGTTGATTTTCCGGAACCTGATGTTCCCATTATAGCAACAAATTCGCCTTTTTCTACAGAAAAAGAAACTCCATTTAAAGCATTAAAGCTGTCCTCTCCTGTTGTATATGTTTTTACAATATTTTTAATTTCTATTAAAGGCATATGATTATTTTATCATCTAACGGAAGAAAAATAAACCTTATAAACTTCTCCGGTTTTCGGGTTTGATTTTAAAAGAGCCTCTTTCATTTTAGTAAGGAATTCAAGAAATTGTTTTTTATCAAGGAATATATCTACAGGCAAAGTTTCCTGATAATACTCTCCTCGCTTATATCTGTTAAACATTTTTTTGAAAAAATTATCATATTTCGGGTTTATCATAGTAACTCCAATCTCTTCTCTGCACGACAAGATTTTGGGATTAGGCAATTTTACATATAAATCTACATCTTTTGCCAGATTTTCAAGTTCAGGCCTAATACGATTAAGTCTATCGCTAAATGCAAACTTTGCCATTTTTTCCGGCTTCGGCAAATAAAGCGCTTTGAAAGAAGTATTCTCTGCTTTATGAATTTTCATACTATAATAATACTGGACCAAATATTTTTTTGCCCTCTTTGTTACAAAGGTTAACATTAGCCCTATATACATAATGATACCTTCATGATACACTTGTAATACTTGAAAAAGAATTTTTAAAGAGCGTATTACTAAGTATTTGAAAAGGAGAAACCAATGACTCAAAATAAAAGAGTATGGCTGTTCCATGAAGGAAACGCTGATATGCGTAACCTCTTAGGCGGTAAAGGTGCAAACCTTGCAGAAATGACTAATTTAGGTTTGCCTGTACCTCCGGGGCTGACTATAACTACAGAAACTTGTATGGATTACATTAACAACGGTAATAAAATGCCGGAAGGTTTAATGGATGAAGTAAAGACTGCATTAAAAGACATAGAAGCAAAAGCCGGTAAAAAATTTGGCGATTCTGCCAATCCGCTTTTAGTTTCCGTACGCTCAGGAGCTAGAGTTTCAATGCCTGGTATGATGGAAACTATTCTTAATTTAGGTCTTAATGATGAAACAGTAGAAGCTATGGTTAAGTTAACAAATAACCCTAGATTCTGTTATGACTCATATAGAAGATTTTTGACAATGTTTGGTTCTGTTGCCTGGGAAATGGACAGACAAAAATATTTTGAATCAGAAGTTGAAAAGGTTAAAGAACGCGAGGGCGTTAAGTCTGATACAGAAATTTCTGCAGAAGGCTGGAAGTCACTTATTCCGATATACAAAAATGTTATCAAAGAAGTTACAGGAAAAGAATTTCCTCAAGACCCTTATGTTCAGCTTCAGGAAGCTATCGAAGCAGTATTCCGTTCCTGGAATATTCCTCGAGCTGTAGCTTACAGAAATATGAACAAAATTGACCATAACTTTGGTACAGCAGTTAACGTTCAAACAATGGTATTTGGGAATATGGGTGATGATTGTGCAACAGGTGTTTCATTTACCCGTAACCCTGCTACAGGTGAAAACAAATTCTACGGCGAATATCTTACAAATGCACAGGGTGAAGATGTTGTTGCAGGTATCAGAACTCCAAAGCCGATTGCTGAACTTGAAACAGAAATGCCAGACCTGTATAAACAATATGTTGATATTGCTAAAAAGCTTGAACTTGGCTATAAAGATGTTCAGGATATGGAATTTACTATTGAACGCGGTAAACTCTGGATACTTCAAACACGTAACGGTAAAAGAACTGCCGCAGCTGCTGTAAAAATTGCAGTAGATATGTGCGAAGAAGGTATTATAACAAAAGAAAGAGCTATTCAGTTGGTTGACCCATATTCTGTAAACCAAATCCTTCTTCCTTGCTTTGATTCTAAAGCAATGGCAGAGGCTCATAAAATTGCACAGGGTGTAAATGCTTCTCCTGGTGCTGCTGTTGGTAAAATTGTATTTGATACAGAAGAAGCAGCTCAAAGAGGTGAAGCCGGTGAAAAAGTTATTCTTGTTAGAATTGAAACCTGTCCGGATGATATTCATGGTATGGCTGTTTCACAGGGTGTATTAACTCTTAGAGGCGGAGCAACATCTCACGCAGCAGTTGTTGCTAAAGGTATGGGTAAACCTTGCGTATCAGGCTGCGAAGATATGAAAATAGATCTTGCAAAAGAAACATTAACTGGCTGTGACGGTACTGTTTACCATAAAAATGACGTCATTTCTCTTGACGGCGGTAAAGGTATTGTTATGGAAGGCGCAGTTAAACTTGTTGAAGCAAAAATAGATGAAAACTGGAACAAGTTCTTTGGCTGGGTTAACGAAATTAAGCAAATGAAGGTTGAAGCTAATGCTGACACACCTAAAGATATTGAAAATGCTATCAAATATGGTGCAGAAGGTGTTGGTCTATGCAGAACAGAACATATGTTTATGGATCCAGACAGACTTCCTTGGGTTCAAAAAATGATTATTGCAGGAACTCCTGAAGCAAGAAGAGAAGCTCTTGATAAGCTTCTTCCAATGCAATATTCAGATTTCTATGCAATGTTCAAAGCAATAGGCGACAAACCTATGACAGTAAGACTTCTTGATCCGCCGCTTCACGAATTTTTACCGGATAAAGAAACATTAATTGCAGAAGTTGCTGAGCTTAAAGCACTTGGAAAAGATGCTTCTGAAAAAGAAGAACTTCTTCATGTTGTTGAAGGTTTATCTGAATCTAACCCTATGATGGGCTTGAGAGGATGCAGACTCGGTTTAACTTATCCTGAAATTAATGAAATGCAGGTTAGAGCAATTTTCGAAGCAGCTTGTGATGTTAAAAAAGAAGGAATTGATGTAAAACCTTGGGTTATGATTCCTCTTATCGGCCACGTAAACGAGTTAAAAGTTGCAAAAGAAATCCTTGAAAAGGTTGCAGAAATTGTAATGCTTGAAAAAGGTATAAAGGTTGAGTACAAATTTGGTACTATGATTGAGATTCCTCGTGCGGCTTTAACAGCTGACGAAATTGCAGAATATGCAGAATTCTTCTCATTCGGTACTAATGACCTTACTCAAATGACATTCGGTTTCTCTAGAGATGATGCTGAAGGTAAATTCTTGAATAGATATGTAGAACAAAAAATCCTTCCTGCTAACCCATTTGAAACTCTTGATCAAAAGGGTGTAGGCAAATTGATTGAAATGTCTATGGAGAAAGGTAAATCAGTAAATCCATCACTTGTCGGCGGTGTTTGCGGCGAGCACGGCGGCGACCCAGATTCTGTTAAATTCTGTCACAGAATTGGATTGGATTATGTTTCCTGCTCACCATTCAGAATACCGCAAGCAAGACTAGCTGCAGCACAAGCAGTTGTTGAAGGGAAATAATAAAACTAAAAAGGAGGCTGTAACAAGCCTCCTTTTTTAATGGTTAACACTTGATAATAACCCCATAACATTTTGTGCCTTAAGATTTCGAGATGATGCTAAAAGAGTTGCAGATGCCTGTTGTAAGATCTGGTAACGGATGTAATTCGAGGACTCCTCTGCT
>QWCE01000103.1_pt1 | contig 151772 bp, 150 predicted proteins | sample 1972531 | NCBI WGS metagenome assembly QWCE01 (sample SAMN09866716, study PRJNA288562) | Human gut metagenome isolate term4_stool, whole genome shotgun sequencing... | reverse complement strand
TCCCGACTTTGGCAGCTGATTCTGGCTTTTTCCATTTAGAAGCCAGAATCCATCGGGCTTTTCAGAATTTTAAAATTTACGTCGGCGTAGCTACAACTTTTGTCAGTGGCAAATGCAGTTTTCTCCTTAAAGCTGAAGGAGCCTCTACTCGATTAAGGGCTTCCAAATTAAACAATGCCGACATCCGGTCAAATAAACCGGCCTCATAAAGCCTCAGATAAAATGGTACCTGAGGGTTAATATCGTCATAGACAACTTCAGCCGTTCTCAATGCTTCCAGCATCTTCTCGTGGGTTATCTCTTCTTTGCCTAGTTCATTTTTAAAGGTATAAAGCATGTACTTTTCAATGACCAGGCTTATGAAGCAGCTAAGAAAGTGGCCGTAGATGTGAGGATCAGTCCACACGAAGCAGGGACGAGCCTCGAGGTATGTCTTGCTTACCCTGAAGCAGTCTTCTATTTGCCAGAGCTTTCGATAAATCGCTGTTGCATCGTGCGGTGATATTTCCAAGTTAGTACAGATTACGTAATATCCGTCCCACTTCGCCTGTTCGTTAATCTTCTCCCAGTTAAGCGTGGGCGATCCTTTGCCCTTTGGAATTTTGACGAGAGATTTATAACCGCTGTTTTTAAGGCGGCTCGGATCCTCAACTGCCTTCTTGGCTTTTTCAACGGCTCTGTCTCGATCTGCTTTATCCTTTGCGGCTCTCGACGGACTATACGAGACGACCCATTTGAGATCCATAGTGTCAAGAACATTCGATGTCTTGTAATTACGGTGCGTCGTCGGACTTTCTCTCATCTCGAAGAGCTCTTGCTTTACGTCTAGCGTCTTGTATCGGCAAACAACTTCTCCCTCGTCATTGCAAACGAACTTCTGCCAGTTTTCTTGGTCTAGGATCTGCTCTTTCAAGTGTTCGGAAGTAGTTTTGAATTTCTGAGCAATAACAAAATCGCAGCCGATATCTTTAAGATCAAACAGATTCTGACAGCTGTTAAGACCGCGGTCTGCTACGACAATGAGCTGCTTGAGGTGATAAGTTTTCTTTATTTTTTCTATTAACGGAACCATTGTCCCGAACTCGTTGGTATTGCCGTTAAAGAGTTCGTAGTCGATGGGTATGCCGTTTTCGTCCATGACTAACCCGAGAACAACCTGGACTTCATTGACTTTATGATCTTTGCTGATTCCAAAGTCTTTGTAGTCAGATACGCAGCGGCTCTCAAAGGAATAGGTGGTCACATCGTAAAAAGCTGCCGTTACCTTTCTCTTGGTTTTCTTCTGGATTTCTTTGTTCAGATGCCTCACGATGGTGGCCTTATCTTCCTGGAGGAGATCCAGAACTTTATATAAATCTTCCAGGTGATCGACTTTTGCGTGATCAATAATGCTTCCGGAGCGATTGGCAAAGCTTCTCAATTTGCTCGTCGGCTGCAGCAGTCTTTGCTCTGTCAGCAGATAAGCCGTCTGATCATAAGAATACTCAATCTTTCTGCTTCGCTGTAGGTGCCTAAACATCTCCGGCAGCTTCAAGTCGGACCAGACCTTTCTGATAAGTGCGGCACCGACGTGGTAAGTCTTAAAACATCCGGGCTTGTCGTTGAGTCCCTTGGCTGCCTGGGAGAGCTTATCCATTCTCTCTTTGGCTTGTTTTTCTACTTCTTGAGCTTTGGTGCTCGCTTCAAGCTGATTTTCCTTGGCAATACGCCCCTTTAATTTCTCAACGTATTGAGGATCCTTGAGCAGTGCAGCATCAAGCCGCCCGTGATTTTCAATAAGTCTGGAGCGAGGCTGTCCTTTTTCATTTCGATAGCTTGAATAAACACGGATGTACTTGTAATTCTTAACCGAAACGATTGAAAAGCAGATGAGAAAACTATAGCTGAAAGAGCAGAGACATGAAAAAAAGAAGCCTCCCAAAAATGTGACATTTCTGAGAGGCATTTTGAAGACCGAAGTCTTCAGGAATTTCTTCCTTAATTAGGCTTCAGCAACAACCTGAACGTTGACATTAGCAACGATGTCGTGGTGCAGGTCGATCTGCAGCGGGTACTCGCCGACGGCTTTGATAGCACCCAGCGGTGTACGAACCTGGCTCTTGTGGATATCGTAACCAAGTTTTTCGAGGGCTTCGGCAACGTCCATGTTGGTCACAGAACCAAACAGACGACCGTCGACGCCGGCCTTGGAAGCGATAGTGATGGTCAGACCATCGATCTTGCCCTTGAGCTCTTCAGCCTTAGCAAGACGTTCAGCCTGAGCGCGTTCGAGTTCAGCCTTGTGGGCTTTGAATTCTTCGATCGCAGCTGCTGTAGCACGCTTAGCCTTCTTTGTCGGGATCAGGTAGTTACGAGCGAAACCGTCTTTAACTTTGACGACGTCGCCGAGCTGACCGACGTGAGGAATAGATTCAAGCAGAATGATTTGCATGTTGATTTCCCCCGATTACTGATTGTCGGTGTAAGCAAGAAGAGCAAGGAAGCGAGCACGCTTAATTGCTGTGTCGAGCTGACGCTGATAGTGAGCCTTCGTACCTGTCAAGCGAGCCGGCATGATCTTGCCGTTTTCCTGGATGAAGTCGCGAAGTGTGTCGATATCTTTGTAGTCGATCTGATCAACATGATCAACTGTGAAGCGGCAGAATTTTTTACGCTTGAAAAGCGCGTTCTGCTGATTAGGGTTACGAGGTCTACCCTTTCCTTTGGCACCAAAAGCCATGATTTACTCCTTTTCGAATTCCGTTATATGCAGGACAAGTTTGCGTGAACGCGCCGAAGATGTTGTCAGAAACCCTCTGAATTTCAAACGGCTTCCGAGCTCCACCTCATTGAGAGCCTTAGCAGCCGGACCGACTGCCGCCGCTTCTGCGGAAAAGCTCAGTTTTTTATCCGATCCGGCTTCTTGGACCACCGACATATGGCGAATGGTCAGGTCAAGAATGGGAACAGAAGCTAAGGTGTAGCGGATGACGTCTTTCTTTTCAAGAATTCCGTCCAGTTCGAACGAGTTCACCTCGCAGTCCTAAATTAAGCCTGGGCGTCAGCCGGGGCTTCTTCAGCAGCCTGAGGTGCGGGAGCAGCAGCTTCAGCAGCAGCGCTGGCAGCCTTACGGGCTTCTTCTTTCTCGACAGCCTTCATCATCGGAGAAGGTTCTGTCTCAGCCTTCTTCATTTTCACGGTGAGGTGACGAAGAACGGCGTCGTTGTAACGGAAATTGTTTTCGAGTTCTTCAAGAACTTCGGGGCCGCATTCGATGTTCATCAGAACATAGTGGGCTTTCACGAGTTTCTCGATCGGGTAAGCCAGCTGACGACGGCCCCAATCTTCGAGACGGTGAATCTTACCGCCGTGGCTTTCCACAGCAGCCTTGTAACGCTCAATCATCGCCGGAACCTGTTCGCTCTGATCAGGATGGACGATGAAGCAAATCTCATAGTGACGCATTGAACCTCCTTATGGGAAATAGTCGCCCGGAGCGTCTTCCGGTGTGACAAGGACTAGAAAGTGCGTGATTCTACACCACTTTCAGTAGAAAAAAATCCTGATTACTAAATTAGTTACGAAAAACAAGTCGAGGAATAGCCTTAATGAAAATGAGACCTGCTTGCTTAGCCTATTACTCTACGAACATCTGGGTTGAATGGTGTGTGCTGCGTTTTCTACTATTCGAATCGACCTATTAGAAATTTTCTAATAGTTGAACCTTCCTTGAGTACTCCTGAAGAGAAATTATTTCTCCGGTGTTCGTTAATCGTTGCAAAAAACACATTGGCTACACCTGTCTTTCATGGAGGAGCCGCTTTTCCCATCAGATAGGGCTCCGTGCCGGGATCTGTAGGAAAGGACTTGCAACAGATCAAAAAATCAAGGTCGTGATTTAGCACGACCTCTGACTTTGCAAACTTCAGATTCCGCTTAAGGCGGATACTGATCAGCCAACAGTACGCTGACGCACGGTTTCAAACAAACAAATACCGGCGGCAACGGAAACATTCAGACTTTCGACCGTTCCCAGCATCGGAATCTTCGCCAAGTCACTGCAGCGGCGGCGCGTCAATTGACGAAGACCGTCGCCTTCGGCGCCGAGTACCCAGCCGAAAGCGCCCTTTTGATCAAATTCATAAATGGTCTTTTGAGCTTCACCGGCTGTGCCGATGATCGGAACACCGGCGTCAACGAGCTCAACAATCGAACCCGCCAAATTCGTAACTCGCACAATCGGAACGGTTTCAGATGCGCCGGCGCTGGCCTTCACTGCCGCAGCCGTTAATGTGGCGGAGCGGTCTTTCGGCGTGATTACGGCAGATACTCCTGCCGCATCAGCGACACGGAGGCAGGCACCGAAATTGCGCGGATCGGTCACGCCGTCCAAAAGCAGTAGAAGCGGATTACCGGCGAGATTATCCATCAATGTGTCGAAGGACATGCCGATATCGATCGGTGCAGCTAAAGCAATCAAACCCTGATGCGGAACTTCATGAGAAAAGCCGTCCAGGCGATTGTTGTCGGCCTGCATCAAACGAATGCCGGCCTTTTCAATCTCTTCAATCATCCTGCGCATACGCTGATCGCGGCGCTTCGGATCATAGTAGACGATGCGAATCGACGAAGAATCGCGTTTCATTCTCGAGGACACGGCATGGAAGCCGGCTAGGACTGTATCTTCTTTTTTCATGAGCGTTTCTTTGCAACAGACGGTGCTTTCTTCGTTTTTCTCGCTGCCGGCTTACGCGGCGCGGCAGAAGATTTTACGGTTTTCCTTTTGGCTTCGGTCTTCGGCCTGCTTTGACGATTCTTCGAAACCAAAGCGAATTCTATTCTTCTTGCGTCGAGATCGCAGCGGGCAACCTTAACAGTGAGCTCGTCGCCCAAGCGATAACGCAACCCGGAGTCTTCGCCGTAAATTTCATTGGACTTATCGTCAAAGACGAAGTAATCATCCCCAAGGCCGGAAATATGAATCGCGCCTTCGACATACAAGTCTTCAAGCGTCACAAAGATTGCAAAGGGACTTACACCCGAAATCACGCCTTTAAAGACCTGGCCGAGTTTCTTCTGCATATAGTTGCATTTCAGCCAAGCCATTACATCGTAACTGGCTTCATCGGCACGGCGTTCATGGGCAGAACACAAAAGGCCGAGCTTTTCCCACAAGTCGATATGAGCAACCTTCTTCTTGTCATCGGGTTTTGCCTTGCAGATGATTTCTCTTGTCTGAACCGGAACATCCGCTTCATTGGGTTCAACCAAAATCTTCGGCACGTATTTCCGGCGCCGTAAGATACCTCGGATAGCGCGATGCACCAGCAAGTCAGGATAACGGCGGATCGGTGAGGTGAAGTGCGTATAAGCGTCATAAGCCAGGCCGAAGTGACCGACGTTATGCGGGCTGTAGACGGCCTGCTGCATGGAGCGCAGCAAAATCGTCTGAATCATTGCCTTATCCGGACGATCAGCGATCGATTCCAGCACCTTGGCATAGTCTCCCGGAGTGGGGGAATCTCCGCCGGGCAGCGTCACGCCGAACGGCGCCAAAGTTGCCCTGGCTTTTTCCAGACGATCCTGGCTGGGCGGTTCATGGACACGGTAGAGACACGGAGCCTTATTCTTCTGCAGGAAGTCGGCTGCACAGGTGTTTGCCACCAGCATCATTTCCTCAATGAGGCGATGAGCGTCATTGCGTTCGCGCGGCAGAATCTGTTCGATCTTGCCCTGCTCATTGGCGACAATATAAGTTTCAACCGTCTCAAAATCCATCGCGCCGCGCAATTCACGGCTCTTGATCAGATTCTTGTAAAGATCATAGAGATCCTGAACGTTGCCAAGCACGTGTTCCATGACCTTGGCTTCAGGACCGTTCGGGTTGCAGAGTGCGGCCCAAACATTGTCATAAATCAGTCGTGCCGCCGAACGAATCACAGCTGGGTAGAACTGGTAGGCTTCTACCAATCCGTTGGCGCCAATGATCGCGTCGCACACCATGGTGCAGCGGTCAACCTGCGGATTCAAAGAACACAAGCCGTTAGAAAGCTCTTCCGGCAGCATCGGGATAACGCGTCTCGGGAAGTAGACACTCGTTGTTCTTAACTGAGCGTCCTTATCAATAGAGCAACCGGGTTTGACGTAATGAGAAACATCGGCAATGGCTACGAGCAGACGGAATTTGCCTTCTTCCACAGGTAAGCAGTAAACAGCATCGTCGAAGTCTTTGGCATCTGCGCCGTCAATCGTCACAAACGGAATATCACGGAGGTCTACTCTATCTCGAAGATCGGACTTCGTTACAGAGTCAGAGAAACGCTTAATTTCTTTCTTTGTTTCTTCGGAGAACTTGTAGGGAAGATCGAATTTACGAACCGCGATTTCTGTTTCCATTCCCGGCTCGTCGATCGTTCCCAAAATTTCGACTACGTGGCCGACAGGACTATTAGTGAGAAGGCCTTTATCTTCAAGTTCGGCCACGACGATCTGAGAAGGCGTTGCGCCTAAAGAGCGGCCCGGTGCAATTAAGATCGTTTTGCAAATTCTTGCGTCTTCAGGCACCACAATTCCGACGCCGCGTCTCAGTTCAAAGCGGCCGACAATGCGTTTTAACTTGCGATCGGCAAGTTCGACGATATCGGCTAAAACTCGACCCCTGTAGTCGGTTCCTGCTTCTCTAGCGACAACAATATCTCCGGGAAGAACTTTGGTCATTTCTTCCGGAGAGATGTACATATCGGGAACGTCTTCTTCGCAAATCAGGAATCCGAATCCGTCACGGTGTCCCTGCACCACGCCGGTATGAAGTTTGGCAGAAGAGGTCAGGAGAACAATGTCTTCCCGATTCGTAAAGATTCTTCCTGCCTCTTTCAATTTATTGAAAGCGCGATCAAAGACCTCAGAGGAGATGCCCTTATGAGAAAGCATCACATACTCTTTCAGGTCGTCCATTTCCATCGGGAATCCGGCCGTCCTCAATTCCCGTTCAATTGCCTTTTCAGCCGCTTCCACTCCGGCAGCCAGGGTGGCACGCTGCGGCTTAGCAGAAGTCAACGCAGACTTCTGTGTGGTTTTATTCTTCGTAGTAATTTTGAGCCTCAACTAATTAATGTTGATCCTATTTATGCTGGATTGTAATTGCTGAGGTTGCTAACAAAGTCCTAAGATCGCTCAGAGTGGAGATATTTGATTTCGGCCTTCAGGTACTAAAAATATCAATCCAAATTAAGCACATCCAGCATTCCGAGTCCGCGGAACTGGGGAAGAAGCAGAATTAACAGAACAACAATCAAAAGAAAGACCAGTCCGTAGGCAAACTGATGATCCGTTAACTGCCTGAAGAAACGGTATTGGCCTCCCGACGGATTCTGTTCATAGCGGTAGCCTGAGACTTGGAAGTTTTCAGGGAGCTCTGTTTCCCGGTAATAATCGTTCAGACGATATTCATTCCAAACTTTGGGATCTTTTTGACTTCCGAAAGTATCCAGATCTCCGGGCCTTCGAAGATCTCTCAGATAAATCGGACGACGCTCAATGATTTCCTCTCTTTTACGAAAGCGGATGCCCTGTTCATCCAAAAGCTTCTCGTAAGCCAAATCATGTTTCTTCTGCAGATTGGCAAGAAAACGATAAGCTTTTTCGTCCGCTTGGTATTGGCTATCAGCCTCAATCGTGAAGCATTGGTTTTCCAGATAAACCGATTCGTAATAGGGAATCGGATAAAACTCGGTCGACGAAACAGCCTTAGGGACGCAATAACGAAAAAGCACAGAAACACCGCATGGAAAATTGAAGTTGAATCAAGACCGGCTGTATTGCCGCCTGAACTTGAAAAAGGATTCTAACGACAAAGCGTCGGCTTAAGAAATGTTTCTGCCGACTGCGCCTTTGACACAAAAAGACGGCTCCTTTGCCTATTTTTATCTATGTGAAATCGGTTCGCCTAGAACGAGACGCAGGAAAATTCGGGTCTCGGTGCCGGTTTGGCTCAGCGTTTCTAACGTAGAAACAGCGTGATAAGTGATTTTTGCCTTGGAGACTTCTCAGTCTTCAAGGCTTTTTAGTATTTCAGATCAGAAAAAAGTACGATCAAGCAGGATTACTTTCGAAAAAGATTTGCTCAGACAAAGTTTTGGGGTAGTTGTAGGTATCCGCTTCATCCATACATCCTCTCAGCCAGCGGTAGTACGGTCCAAAAGCTCGGGACTCACGAGTACGAATTCTCAGTCTCGCTCCCATTTTTTCTCCCGAACCCAGTTATGAAGTACTTTGTCGAGCCAAACCGAAGAGCAGTTAGTGACCAGAACCTGATATTTTCTCGTCAAAGGAACCGGCATTCGAATCATCTTTCGGCCTTCTCTGTTAAAAACCTTGTGCCGAAGTTGAGCGCCCAAGTCGAAGTAAATGCCTTTAGCTTGTCTTCCTTACTCAATAGCGATAAACAGCAGACGCCCACTCGATCAGAGAGACTGGCAAGTTCAAACTGAACTTGCAGCAGTTCGTTGATTAGACTGTCTTGCTTGGCGAGTTCCGCCAAAATATTCCGCGGAACATAAGCGACTTCGGCATTTGTGATCGCTAAGTAGTGTCCGGCTCGGGCCGTCAGGAGAAGAAATTCAAGTTACCGGCCGCCAAATGACCAGGTGTGGAAAGCGCAATTGCAGGACTGTCTCCTTTTGTTGAGCCGATCGCACGAGCAGTCACGCCTCTAGTAGCGAGGACCACGTGGTCAACACGTTCACCCAGAGAAAATACTCTTTCTTCTTTCAGCGTTTTGGAAAGACCTAATCTCAAGAAAATCCTCACCAGCACCGGATGAAGGCGATGATGGATCCAAGGCATTACCGGAACTTTAGAAAAAATGGCTCCTGTCGAGTTCGCATTGTTTTTACCTTGAACAATCGATACGTACCAATTTTGAGTGAACCTTGCCATAAGCTCTTTCCAACTAACCTTAGTAACGTGAACCATGCAGAAGCTAGGCAATCATCGAAGGGATGATTAATTTTCACCCTAAGGAATTCCTACGATTCGTCAATAATGGAACGCGTTTTTACCGTAATTAACCCCAAATTAAGTTAAGGATTTGCGTAAAAAGGCTATTAACCTCTCCAAATACTCATGAATTATCGAGAACTAAAAGTCAAATCTGAAACCGTCTCTTTAGAAAGAACGGAAGCATCGAGCGCTTTAGGTCGCGCAAATAGAATTGAAAGTGAGAATTTAAACTAACCACGCAACCCGCTAATGAAATGAAGGCTCGGATAGTTCTAGGGATTTTTGGGACAAAGAAAAACCCCGCAAATCTACGAGGTCTTAAGAATTAGGTCTGGTGCCCGGGACTGGACTCGAACCAGCACGCCCGTGAAGGCGCTAGCACCTGAAGCTAGTGCGTCTACCAATTTCGCCACCCGGGCAACAGAGAAATGAAATTTTACCTATAAGATTCGATTTTTGCAAACACCTATATAGACTCTATTTGTAATAAATTATTTCAAATGAGCTTCGATTTCAATTTATCGGTCCCGGAGAATGCGAAGGGCAAAAAGAAAACCTCGCGAATCTGCGAGGTCTCAGGAATAAATCTGGTGCCCGGGAATGGATTCGAACCAGCACGCCCGCGAAGAGTGCGTCTACCAATTTCGCCACCCGGGCACAGTAAGCCGCAAAATTATTTATCCTCAAGGCAAACAGTTTTCAAGGCCCTGTCACACCATCATTATTCGGGTTTTCTTTTTCCCTCTACTTTGGCTACCAGCTGTCCGAGGCGCATTGTGTCGTACTCTTCGAACGGCTGGTGAATCCAAGGATTATCTCCGAGATATTCGACATAGTAGTCGGGTTCAACCTGAGAGCAGCCTTTCCACCACAAAACAGCAGTGCGAACTTCGGTCACGCCCGGATAGTTGTTCTGAAGGTGCTCAACAACCTTCTTCAAAGTCAGTCCGGAATCGACCAAGTCGTCGACCAATAGCACTCTTCCTTTGAGAGAGTCAGGACGGCTGGAAGCAATGTACTTACCGATGTCCAAACTTCCCTGAATCGTGCCGGCAGCTTCTCTATAGGAGCTGGTCGACAAAATGTTCAGCGGCATATCGAAAATTCTAGAGAGGATGTCTCCGGGGCGAAGGCCGCCTCGAGCTAAGCAAAGCAAAGAATCAAACTTCCAGCCGCTGTCATAGACATTAAAAGCCAGAGTCTCAATAAGGCGGCGATATTCTTCCCAAGAAACGTGAAGATCTTTCATTCCTATTCCTAATTATTCAAACGGGTTATGAAGCAAAATTGTCTGAGCACGATCCGGGCCGGTAGAAACAACTGCGATCGGGCAGCCGGCAACTTCGGACAGACGAGTTAAATACTTCTGAGCGTTAACGGGCAAATCTTCCCACTTTGTAATACCAAAAGTCGGTTCTTTCCAGCCGGGGAAGTCTTCGTAAATGACTTTGCACTGAGCAACTTCTTCAGCGCCGACAGGCATGATGTCGATCCTTTCGCCCTTGTATTCGTAGCCGACGCCCAAACGAACGGTTTCAAAGCCATCCAAAACGTCGAGCTTCATCACAGCCAGACCGCTTAAGCCGTTCCATTCAACAGCGCGGCGAAGAGCAGCACCGTCGAACCAGCCGCAGCGGCGGGGACGACCGGTCACTGCACCGAATTCATTTCCTTTCTTAGCAATGGTCTTGCCGACTTCATCAAAGAGTTCGGTCGGGAAAGGACCTGAACCGACGCGTGTGCAGTAAGCCTTCGTGATACCAAGGATGTAATTGAGTTTCTGAGGGCCGACACCGGATCCGGGGCTGGCAAAGCCTGCAACGGTGTTGCTGGAAGTGACGAACGGATAAGTTCCGTGGTCGATGTCGAGCATGGTTCCCTGAGCTCCTTCGTACAGGAACTGTTCGCCTTCCTTCATCTTAGTGTTGAGAATGTGAGAAATGTCGCGAATCTTCGGAACAATTCTCGGAGCCATTGCCAGCGTATCTTCGATCATCTTTTCGACGTCGACAGGTTCGCTGTTGTAATAGTTCGCCAGCAGGAAGTTGATGAGCTTGCAGTTTTCACGAACTTTTTCTGCAAAGACTTTCGGTTCTGCCAAGTCTCTGACATGGACAGCGCGGCGAGCGATCTTGTCTTCGTAGGCCGGCCCGATGCCACGGCCGGTCGTACCGATTTTCTTATCGCCTAAGGCGTTTTCACGAGCGTGGTCGAGCGCGATGTGGTACGGGAGAACCAGCGGACACTGACCGGAGACAAAAATACGATCTTCGGCATCCATTCCGTGAGCCTTCAGGTCGTCGATTTCCTTCAGCATTGCTTCGGGGCTAACAACTGCACCGTTACCGATGTAGCACTTGACGTGAGGATGCATAACACCGGAGGGGATCAAACGAAGAACCGTTTTCTGGCCGTTGATCACGAGTGTGTGGCCTGCATTGTGGCCGCCGTTGAAACGGACAACGCCTTGTACACTTTCGGTGAGCCAGTCAACGATCTTGCCTTTGCCTTCGTCGCCCCACTGAGCGCCGACAACGACTACATTTTTACTCATTTCATCCTCTTAAAAAATTAACGGTTCGACGTACGGGCCGCTACCGTCCAAACACCATTGATACAAACTAATTCTTCATCCAAGCGGAAAGATTCTTCCAGCGAAGCAACATTGTCTTCAGGCAGTTTTTCAATCACGATGTCGCCGTTTTCGCGAAGTTCACGAATGCGGGACTGCAGGGCGGCATCGTCCAGCCTGTTGGGCGCCAAGATCGCATAAGGACGCTTTGTGTCCATCACGGCGATAATCTCGCGCAGGTATAACGTAAAACCGACCGCGGGACGTTTGCGTCCGAAACGCTCACCGATATCATCGTAACGACCGCCGCGCAGAATCGGCTGATAACGGCCGGGAATATTGACGCTGAAAGTCACGCCGGTGTGATAGTTGTAACCGGCAACGTCAGCGAAATCATAGCTGACGATATCTGCGCCGGATTCACGACCGAGTCTGCGGACGCTTTCCAGAATTTCCGGAATTTCCGGATAATCGGAAAATTCTTCGATAACTTGATTGAGAACGTCTTCCGAACCGAAGAGCATCGTCAGGCGGATTAAATCATCAACGGTTTTCTCTTTAAGAACACCTCTGAGCTCCTCAAGTGCAGAGCGGTCCTTATGACTCAAAGCAAAGAGAATTTGGTCCTGAACAACTTCACTTACAGGATCACTGTCCAGAATTGCCTTGACCACACCGGTGTGGCCTAAATCTAAGAAAATATTTTCAAGACCGAATTGACGCAGAGACTCAATTCCCAAACAGATCACTTCACGTTCGCTTTCCACACTGGAAGAGCCGAACATTTCAACACCGGCCAAGTACGGCTGGCGCGAAGCAAGAGGATGCAGAGGACGTGCATGGAGAACGCTTCCAACATAGCAGAGGCGGGATACACCCGAACGATTGAGAATGTGAGCATCGATTCGAGCAACCTGCGGCGTCATATCGGCGCGGATGCCCATCGTCTTTCCAGTTACCTGGTCGACGATTTTAAAAGTTCTGAGATCCAGATCTCCGCCCGTTCCTGTCAGAAGAGAGTCAACGTACTCCACCAGAGGAGGACGGACGACTTCAAAACCGTGGCTTGTCACCAGTTTTAGGAAAGAACTTCTAAGATGCTCTATGGCCCTCGCCTCTCGTGGAAGCATATCCGCGATATTTTCAGGTAGCAGCCATACTGACATAAAGATCCTTTCTAAAAAAGCAATGAACCGGCCCAAACGAGCACCAGCCCTAAGACTACACTTTCTAACCCGATATAACGGATTTTCTCGCTAGGAAATCGTGAGATAAATCTCACGGCGCGCTTCCATAAATCAGGAGCCAACATAGGTAAAAGGCCTTCAAGTACAAAGCAGAAACCCAGTACGTACAAGAAGGCCTTCATGATTTAGATCACAAAAAATTTATGGTTGTTTATTGGCTTGAGCTTCACCGCGGGAATTCTTGAGATAGTCGAAGAATTCGCTGCTCGGATCCACCACCATCATGTCCTGAGGTTTATTGAAGGACTGGCGATAAGCATCCAGTGAACGGTAGAACTTCGCAAACTCCGGATCTTTGCTAAATGCTTTGGCGTAAAGTTCGTTAGCTTGAGCGTCGCCGGAACCTTTAATGTTCTGAGCGTCACGATAAGCTTCGGCCAAAACAACGGTTCTTTGACGATCGGCGTCAGCCTTGATCTTTTCGGCTTCAGCCGCACCCTTGGAGCGTTCTTCGCTGGCAACGCGCTTACGTTCGGCTTCCATGCGGCGATAGACAGACTCAGAAATTTCCGGTGTGAAATCAACTCGCTTGAGTCGGACGTCAACAACTTCAATACCTAAGTCGGAAACGCGCTTCTGGAGCGCTTCAGAGATTTCTGCCATTGCGCGTGCTCTGTCGCTGGACGTGATGTCGTTTACCGTGCGGCGGTTTACAACCTGGTTGAGCACGTCACGAAGCAGCGCAGACATACGGTCGTCCGCAGCGCGCTCGCTGCCCTGGAAGGAAACCCAGTAGCGGCGCGGATCATTGATACGCCACTTGACATAGGAATCAATCATCAGGTTCTTCTTCTCGCTGGTTTGAACCAAGTCCGCTGCGGGCGTGTCGATTGTGAGAATACGTTTGTCCAAATAGACAACATTCTGAAGCGGTGACGGCAGTTTGACATGCAGACCCGGTGTAGAAACAACGCTCTTTAATTCACCGAGCATGAAGACTAAGGCGTACTCACGCTCGTTGACCGTGTAAAGGCAGGTTCTCGCGAGCAAGGCGCCAAAAAGAATAACAATAACTAAGGAAAGTAATTTTTTCATCTTTCTGTCCTTATCTCAAAGTGCGGGATAAAAGACGGGAAGTAGGCTGACTCGCGTCCGGTGTTAAAGGCGGCTGATCTCCGCCGGGCAGATTATGCGTCTGCTGGGCAGATGAAGCAGGAACGTTCGGCTGCACAGGTGCGGCCGCAGCTGCAGGCGCCGGTGCCGGAGCAGCTCGTTTAGCCAACTGATCCAACGGCAGGTACAACAGGTTATTGGAAGACTTATTGTCAACCATTACCTTGGTCGTGTTGTTGAAGATCTGCTGCATGGTGTCCACGTACATACGGTCGCGGGTCACCTTCGGAGCTTTCTCATACTGTGCGTAGACCTGATTGAAGCGGTTTGCGTCACCTTCGGCTTGAGAGACAACACGAGACTTGTAAGCTTCAGCCTCCTGACGAAGTCGTTCTGCCAGACCGCGGGCCTTAGGCACAACATCGTTAGCGTAAGCCTCTCCTTCATTAATCTGGCGTTCTCGGTCCTGACCGGCCTTAACGGCATCATTGAAAGCGGCCTGAACTTGTTCAGGCGGCTGAGCATTCTGAATGGCGACGGACAGAACCTGAATACCTGAGTGGTAGCGGTCCAGCATTTCCTGCATCAGCTTTTTAACTTCTTCTGCAATTTCCTGCTTGGACTCGAACAAAACGCTGTCCATCTTCTTGCGGCCGACCACTTCGCGCATGGCGGACTCGGCAGTCTGAACAACTGCACCCATCGGATCGCGGGTGCGGAACAAGAACTCTTCAGCGCCGTTGCCCTGCTTAATTCGATACTGAACATTGAACATCACGTCAACAATGTTCTCGTCGTCGGTCAGCATGAGCGCTTCTTTAAGACGCTGTGTACCGCCTCTCAAACCGATTTCAGCCTTACGGACGGAAGAAACGTCGACCAAAGCAACGTCCTGAATCGGATAAGGCAGGTGCCAGCGGAAACCGGCGTTGGTACTTTCGGTGTAGCGGCCGAAAGTCGTCACGACGCCGTTCTGACCTTCCGGAACAATGTAGAAACCGGAAGCGAGCCAAGCGGCCAAAGCGATAACAATGGCGGAAACAGCCATTCCGCCGGAGAATGAAGACGGAACTTTAAACTGCGGGAAAGAGTTTCCGCCGCCGTTTCCATTGCCGCCGCCATTGCCGAACGAATTCTGCTGATTTTTGAATTCGTGGTCTTTGCGCAACGGGGGTTCGTCGAAGTCGTAGTCTTCGTTTTTCTGATTTTGTGTCTGAGAAGAAGCTGACGGCTCTTCTTTCTGAGCATTGCGATTTTGATTGCCTTTGGTGCCCAACATCGAGTTCAGACGATCGTTGAACTGTTTCCAAAGCTCTTCTAAATCTCCGTCATTGTTGTTCTGAGCAAAGCGTCCGGGCATTTCGTTTTTGCTCGGTTCAGCTTTTCTCGGTTCTTCATCAGTCTCTTTGGGAGGCTCTTTGATTTCGTTTTCTTTCTGGGAGGAATCATCCTCCGAGCCTTTTCGGCCCCAACGGGGGTCATTAAGCGACATTGTCGAATATTTCCTTAAAAATCACAGGACATAGGGAACTTGTCCGAGTGAGTTAGACAAGAGAGCAGAGAATTTTAGCACTTGAAAAATAATAATATTTTTAAGATTAAAGACTTATTACATTTAACAAAGAGCTAATCGCGGCCGATCTTTTTCAAAGAAGGCCCCGAAGGAATTACCGCTCAAATTCAGCGAGCCAGTCCTCATTATCGGGAGCCTCTTGGGGCTCTTCCGGCTCTTTTTCTGCTATTTGACGAATGGCGTCTTTGAGAAGATCGATGCCCTCACCGTTTGCGGCGCTGATACCGACAGCTTTCGGCGTTCCGTCCTCGGCACAAGTGATAAACGGACTCCTGCCTTCCAGGTCGATCTTATTGAAAACCAGCAGCTGCGGAATATCTTTAGCGCCGATTTCTTCTAAGACTTTATTGACTTCCGTCATCTGTTCTTCTCTGGCCGGCGTCGAGGAGTCGACGACATGGAGCAGAAGGTCTGCTTGGGCCGCTTCGTCCAGTGTCGATTTAAAAGCCTCGATCAGCTGGTGCGGCAATCCGCGGATAAAGCCCACGGTGTCACTTAAGACGACTTCCACATCTCCGCCGACAAAGCATCTGCGGGCGGTCGTATCCAACGTTGCAAACAACTGGTCGGCCGCGTAAACACCGCCTCGAGTCAGACGATTAAAGAGCGTTGACTTACCAGCATTGGTATAGCCGACCAGTGCGACAGTCAGCACCTCGCCTCTTTGACGAGATTTGCGCTGAGTATTGCGTTGGCGCTCAAGTTTCTTAAGCTGTTCTCTTAACGCTTTGACGCGCGTCGCGATCATTCGACGGTCAAGTTCGATCTGCTTTTCACCAGGACCGCCGGTCTTGGACAAACCGCCTCTCTGGCGTTCCAAGTGCGTCCAGCCTCTGACCAAACGTGTCGACAAGTGAGTCAGTCGAGCAAGTTCGACCTGCAGGCGGCCTTCTCTGGTCTTTGCCCTTTGGCGGAAAATTTCCAGAATCAGATTGGTCCGATCAAGGACTTCAATTCCGACGGCTTTTTCGATGTTGCGCTGCTGCGCGGGAGATAAAGCGACATCAAAAATCAGCGCCTTTGCCCCGTTAGCAAGCGCTTCACTTTTAATTTCTTCGATTTTGCCGCTTCCGAGGAAAGTTTTAGGGTCCGGACGATCGCGTTTTGCTTCAGTCAGACCTGCAACTTGGAAGCCGCAGGATGTCGCTAATTCTGATAATTCAAGTGCCGCGTCTCGATGAATTTCGCGGCCCACAATGACAGAGACGAGCCACACCTTTCCGGGTGTCTCGTCTCCCTTTTGATATTGATAATCCACTATACGGTTTCTGCTTCTTCAGTTCCCTGCTGTTCATTGCCCAGCGGTACGGCGCGAGCCGGAACAACAGTGCTAATAGCGTGTTTATAAACCATCTGAGTTACGGTGTTGCGAAGCAGAACGACATACTGGTCGAAAGATTCGATCTGTCCCTGCAGTTTGATACCGTTCACCAAATAGATGGAAACAGGGATACGTCCCTTACGAAGACTGTTTAAGAATGGGTCTTGTAACAATTGCCCTTTTGTCATTGTTTTTCTCCAAACGGAAATTTCCGCTCATAAATCTGAATAAATTCTAGCTGCGGCACACCGAAATTGTTCTTTGTATTAATCATTTTGGGCGCACATTTAATTCTTCTGCACTTCTATGATCGAAGGACTCTTGTTGGGCGACAACCCCCTTGTGGAGCTGTGTTTCCGCAGCAGATTCTCTTACTACAGTAACTATTTTAGCTGTAAATGCCGTCAGGAAAGATCATTGTTAATGCTTATTTGAGGCACAGAACGGGCAGCGTCCTTCAATCGCGGCTCCTTATAAAAATTCCCGCACTCGGCGGGAATTCTTCGATTAGGCCTTTTGGGCGTAGGGATTCTTGTTCGTTCTAAATTCGATTCGGAGCGGTGTGCCCTCGAGTTTGAATTTATCTCTGAACCAGCCTTCCAGATATCGACGGTAGCTTTCCGGAACATCCTGAAGCGCGTTTCCGTGAACCACGATAACGGGAGGATTCTGACCGCCCTGGTGTGCATATCTCATCTTCGGACGTCCTCCGCCGGCTCTCGGCGGCAGCTGACGAGTCGTGGCTTCGATCAAAGCGCGTGTCAGCTTCGGTGTAGAGAGCTTCATAAACGCAGCGGTATGGGCATCGTTGACTGCGTTGAGCAGGTGATGCAGACCGCGTTTTTCCAACGCGGAGATATAAACAATCTTGGCCCAGCGCAGGAAGTGCAGCTTGCGTTCAAGTTCTTCCTTCACGCGGCGTCTTTCGTAATCGTCCAAGCTGTCCCACTTGTTGACACCGACCACCAAGGCACGACCGCTTTCGAGAATGTAGCCCGCAATGTTGGCATCCTGTTCGGCAATACCGGCGTGCGCATCGAGAAGAAGCACAACCACGTTGGAGCTTTCGATTGCCTGAAGCGTTTTAATCACAGAGAACTTTTCGATTGCCTCAAACACTTTGCCTTTACGGCGAAGGCCGGCGGTATCGATCAGGGTGTAATCACGATCTTTATATTGGAACTCGACCTCGATCGCATCGCGAGTGGTTCCGGGCATGTCAAAAGCAATCAGACGATCTTCACCGATCAGAGCATTGATCAGCGTGCTCTTGCCTGCGTTCGGACGGCCCGCAATGGCAACTTTAATCTTATGTTTGAAATCCTCTTCCTCATCGATTTCCTTTTCGGTCGGGAAAGGTTCCAAAACAAGGTCCATCAAGGCTTTGACCCCTTCGCCGTGGGCGGCGGAGATGGTGTAAGGCTCGCCCAAGGCCAGTTCATAGAACTCGGCCTTAGCCGTTTCCGTTAAACCTTCGGCCTTATTGACGACGAGATAGGTCTTCTTACCGGACTCGCGCAAATTCTGGGCAATTCGCTGATCCTGCGGCGTTAAGCCGGCGCGTCCGTCCACTAAGAACAAGACGACGTCAGATTCGGTAATCGCCAACTGCGCCTGTCCGGTCATCTCTTTGACGATGCCTTCGGTGCGGATCGGTTCAAAACCGCCCGTATCGATGACTAAGTAAGGTTTATCGCCGATACGACCGTCGCCGTAATGACGATCTCGGGTCAGACCCGGGAAGTCTGCCACTAAAGCGTCTCTCGAACGCGTCAGGCGATTAAACAAGGTCGACTTTCCGACATTCGGACGACCAACAAGCGCAATGACTGGAACCATAATTCTTATCTATTCGACAAATAAGCAACGTCGCCTTTACTGGTTTGGAAAATAGCGCCTGCACTAAAAGGCTGTGCCTGCGTTACGATCGGACCGCTCAAACGAACACGCGCCATTTCTTCACCGGTTCTCGGCGAAAGGAAATGAACATAACCGTCTTCATCACCGACAGCCACGGCGCCCGGGAATACGACCGGCGCGGAAAGTCCGCGGTAGAGCATGGTCTTATTGGACCAGCGCTGTTCTCCGCTTTCGCGGTAGAAGGCCTGGACTTCTCCGTTGACGCTGACGGCATAAACGTTGTCTTCGTCAATGGCAGGACCTGCGACGGCATCAATCTTTTGCGTCCATCTCGTCTGTCCGTTGGTGCTGTCCACACAAGTTACAGCGCCCTGGAAGGCGGCGGCGCAAACTAAGTTGTCGCTGAAGGCCGGCGCCCCGACAACGTCAACCAAACGTTCGACTTCGGTCACGCCTTTCGCTTGGGCGACTTGGAATTCAAACATCGGTTTTCCGGAGGCAATATCCAAAATCACGATATGGCCGTTCGGCTGTCCGACTAACAAAAAGTTATCATGAGCCAGCATTCTTGTGGGTAAACGGACCGTCAAAGCGGGCTGACTTCTCTGATAAGTCCACTGCAGTTCGCCGGAGGAAGCTTCAAAAGCAGAGACTCGGGTATCCATCGTGCGGGCGATCACTAGGCCGTGAGAAACCACGGGAGGAGAAGCCAGCTCCGTTGTCAGTTTCTTTTCCCAGCTGACCTTGCCTTCGGCATCCACAACTTCCAGATTGCCGTCCCAAAGACCGACAGCTGTAACGTAGCCGTCAGAGCCGACACCCCCGGTAATCGGGCTGTTAAAAGAAACGGACCATTCGGTTTCACCAGTCCTGGCATTTAAACGAGTCAGCGTCTTTCCGCCGGCTGCAAACACCATATCGTCATATACCGCGGGAACTAAGAAGCCTTCGGCAGAGGAAAGTCCTTTGGACCAAACCTCGGTGACTTCCATGCTCGGTGTAAATTTCACCAGCGGCATGGGTTCATGTTTAGGACTGGAACAAGCCGAAAGCAGAACTGCTGCAGCGACTGCGGCCGCAATCTTGAGTTTTGTACTCATGAATTATTCCTTGGGTAAAGAATTTAATTTGATTTCGATGACGCCGACCAGCGGATTGGTCATAGGCGCATGACGCAAGGCGTCTTCCCAGCTTTTACGAGCAGCGGCAACATCGCCTTTGGCGAGATAGAGGTCGCCCATACGGTCATAAACAGGAACTTCTTCGCCTTTAGCGTCTTTAACTGCATTGAGAACAGTCAGGCCCTGATCATATTTGCCTTCATCAAGATAAACACCAGCCAGACGGACAGAAGCGAGCGGCTTGAGTTCGGGATACTTGTCGGAATCAACGATCCACTTGAGTGCTTTTTCTGCTTCGGCATACTTACCGGCGGTTTCCGCATTATGCGCAGCAAGCAGAGCCCCCATTCCGGCGTACGTCGTCGAAGCATAGCTTTCGTGCAGACGGCCGGCGATTGCCTGAACGCGAGCCTCATCCTTCATATTGCTTGCCTGAATCATCTGTGCGTACAGAACACCGGCATCCGTCGATTCTTTCATCTGATACCAGCGCCAGCCCTGAAAACCGGCGGCGCATAAGCAGGCGACCGTCACGACGGTCAAAATTAAGTTACCCCATTTCTCCCACCAAGCCTTAATCTCGGCAAGGGACTCTTGTTCTTCTAAGTCATAGGCCATGTAATGTATCTCCCGGTCTATTTAAAGGTTCTAAATTCAATTTCTAAAAAAAGAAGTAAACGTAAGGGGACGCCGGTCCCCTCTTCTTTTTAAACGTGCTGGCCGAGTAACGAGACCGCTTCGTCGATCGTAAGCGTCTTCTGTTCACCGTAACCTTCAAGGTTTTCACGAAGTGCTTTGAGGCCGACCTTTCCGGCCGCCGCTTCGTCGGCTCCGATCACCAATGCATAAAGAGCTCCTGAAGCATCGGCGCGCTTCATCTGGTTGCCGAACTTCATGCTGCCGCTGTGGATGATCGTCGCGATATCAGCATCTCTGAGTCTTTCAGCTGCAGACAGTGCGTTAAGGTAAAGCGCCTTGTCCCAAACGACGTAAACGTCGCATTCTCTGGATTCGGGCTTAACGCCGCATTCCTTCATGAGTTCAAGCACGCGTTCAATGCCCATGGCAAAACCGCAGGCCGGAGCATCGCGTCCGCCCAGCATTCCGATGAGCGGGTCGTAGCGGCCGCCCCCGCAGATTGTGCCCTGAGCACCGAGTTTATCGGTCACCCATTCAAAGACCGTGAGGTTGTAATAGTCCAAACCGCGGACCAGTCTCGGATTGACAACATAGTCGATACCTTCGGCTTTCAAAATTGCTTCCAGGTCTGCAAGGAACTGTTTAGATTCTTCGCCTAAGGAGTCATAGAGCTTCGGCGCATTATTGACCAAGTCCTGCATGTCGGGGTTCTTGGTGTCGAGAATGCGCAGCGGGTTGGAATAAAGACGACGAGAAGCGTCTTCGTCCAGAATATCTTTGTGAGCCTCGAAGTATTGGATCAATACTTCTCTATAGGCTTTGCGGTCTTCAAGCTGGCCTAAGCAGTTGAGTTCAAGGCGAACCGGAGCAATTCCGAGGCGCTTCCAGAGGCGGTTAAGCATCAGCAGCTGTTCGGCATCCGTATCCGGGCCTTTGAAACCCATGGCTTCCATGCCGAACTGATGGAACTGACGATAACGTCCTCTCTGGGGGCGTTCGTGACGGAACATCGGGCCCATGTACCAAAGACGCTTCGGTCCTTCATAAAGAAGATTGTGTTCAATACAGGCACGTACGACAGAGGCCGTGTTTTCCGGACGCAGAGAAAGCTCGTCGCCGTTTAAGGAATCGACGAAGGAATACATTTCCTTTTCAACGATATCAGTCACTTCGCCGATACCGCGTTTAAACAGACGAGTCTGTTCGACGATCGGAGTACGAATGTGCTGATAACCGTAAAGTTTCGCCAGAGAGGAAGCTTCTTTTTCAAAGAAGTGCCAAAGAGGGGCATCTTCCGGCAGCATGTCGCTCATGCCGCGAATTGCCTGAATCTTTTCAATCGCCATTATTGTTCCTTAGCATTTTGGTAATTTTTCTGAACGTACTCTTCGATGAGCGAATGGAATTCTTCGCTCATCTTCGGCCCTTTCAAAGACCCCCATTTCTTACCGTCGATAAAGACGGGAGAAACCGGCGCCTCGCCTGAGCCCGGCAGAGAAATACCGATGTTTGCATGACGGCTCTCTCCGGGGCCGTTCACGACACAGCCCATCACCGCCACATTCATGTTTTCAACTCCCGGATTATGCTTGCGCCAATCCGGCATTCTCAACTTAATAAAATCCTGAGTTTCCTTTGCCAGCTCCTGGAAGAGGCAGCTGGTCGTGCGTCCGCAGCCCGGGCAGGAAACAACCTGAGGCGTGAAGTTCCTCATCCCGAGAGCCTGCAGGATCTCGCACGCAAGTTCGACTTCCGCTGTACGAGACTGGCCCGGTTCCGGTGTCAGCGAAACACGGATCGTATCTCCGATATTTTCCAGCAGGAGCACGGAGAGTGCAGCGGTCGTAGAAACCGTACCTTTAAGTCCCATTCCGGCCTCGGTCAAACCGAGATGCAGAGGATAAGCACAGCGAGCCTCGAGCTCACGGTAAACGGCGATCAAATCCTTGACACCGCTCACTTTCGCGGAAATAGCTACCTGAGAGGGCTTCATACCGAGCTCAACAGCTCGATCCGCATTTTCAACCGCGCTTCTTACTAAGGCCTCACGAAGTACTTCTTTTGCGTCGAGCGGATTCTCGAGCTTTTGATTTTCCGACATCATGCGGGCCAAAAGATCTTGGTCGAGCGAGCCCCAGTTGACGCCGATTCGAACGGGCTTGTCATACTTCTTCGCGAGCTCAATCATTGTGCGGAAATTTTCTTCCTGCTTGTCGCCTTTTCCGACGTTGCCGGGATTGATTCGATACTTAGAAAGCGCCTCGGCGCATTCGGGATATTCGGTCAGCAGTTTGTGGCCGTTGTAATGAAAGTCGCCTACCAGCGGAACAAAGCAGCCTGCTTCATCCAGCCTCCTGCGAATTCCAGGGATCGCTTTTGCAGCTGCCGGAGTGTTGACCGTAAGACGAACAAGCTCGCTTCCTGCCTGAGCGAGCTCTAAAACTTGTTTGGTCGAGGATTCGACATCGGCCGTATCCGTGTTCGTCATGGACTGGATCACTACGGGGCGGCCGGCGCCGATCTCAACGATATTGTCCTTCCAGCGGACAATCATCGGTTCTTTTTGTGAAGAGGACATTCGTTATTTTTGAACCAAAGTAAACACGGTGGAAGTCGCGCGATTATTGATATTCAGATCAACAGGTGCGCCGTCAACTTTCACAAAGCCCTTAGCACGGTTGCCGACGGAGACTTTGAAAGGATACAGAACTTCATAATCCCGAGTTTCACCGCTCTTTAACTGAGCATTGTGAACGAGCTTCTTGTCCTGGTAAACACCGAACCAACATTCCCCGCCTTCGGCACCGATCGTCACTTTGTACGTTCCGTTGGCGGATTTCGGAACCACGAGGTCCCAGCGGCCTTCAGCTTCGTTATGAGTCAGCGTCAGCAGTTTAGACGGAGCAGCAGCTGCCGGCGCTGCAGCGGCAGCTGCCTTCTTGGCCTCTTCTGCTAAGCGCTTTTCTTCAGCAACTTTCGCTGCGGCTGCTGTCTCAGCTTCTTTTTGCAGTTTTTCTTTTAATGCGGCATCCCGATCAGCCTGTGTCTGAGCTTCTGCTGCGGCCGGAGCCGAAGCAGCGGCAGCGGGCTGAGGAGCGGGTTCAACCGTTGTGTTGGAAACCAAAACAGGAACGGCTTCAGGAGTCTTTGCAAGTTCAGAAGCCGGAGCGGCTGCCTCAGCCGGCTGTGTAGCCTCTGCCTGAGGAACTTCGGCAGCTTTTTCGGTTTTTTGACTCATGTAGTAGTTGTAGCCGATCCAACCCAATGCGATTACAACTGCTAAGAAAAGCAGTCCGGCAATAAACTTACCGACAAAGTTTTTCGGCTGAGCATCGTGATAAGGAGCGAGCTCCTGAGTCGTGCGGCGGATGAACGTACGCGGGTCTTTATCGTCCGGAGCCAATGCCGCATTAAAGAGCGAAATGATCTTGGCTTCATCGACGCCTAACAAACGGGCATAGCTGCGCAGGTGGGCGCGAGCGTAAACAGGGGTCGGAAAAACTTTATAGTTGTCCGACTCCAATCCTTCGATCTGATCCGGTGAAATTCTTAGCTGAGAAGATACCTGATCAATACTCAATTCTTTATTTTCACGAGCAATACGCAACAAGCCGCCGTACGTCGTTGCTTCAGACGGCTGGTCTTTGGCTTCCAAGTTGATATTGTTCTCAGACATTTTTCTCGCCTCCTGTTGCCTTTGCCGGGCTCTTAATCTCTTTGATGATTATCTCGCGATTTGCTCTCTTTTCTGCGAGCTTAGTACGGTCTTTAATTTCCCCGGCCAACTGACCGCAGGCCGCATCGATATCGTCACCGCGGACCTTTCTCACAGTAGTGACAATACCTGCGCCGTTCAGTCGGTCGGCAAAGGCTTTGACCTCTTCGGGCTTACTGCGCTCAAGACCGGATCCCGGGAAGGGATTAAAAGGGATCAAGTTGAACTTGCAGGGAATGTCCTGAACCAAAGTAATCAGTTCTTTGGCCTGTGCGAGTGAATCATTCACGCCGCCGATGAGAATGTATTCAAAGGTGATGAAATCTCTCGGGGCGTGTTCCAAATAACGCTTGCAGGCCGCGAGCAGCTGCTCGAGCGGATGCTTGCGGTTGACCGGCATGATCTTGTCTCTAAGCTCATTGTTCGGAGCATGGAGACTTACTGCCAATGCGACCGGACACTGTTCGGCAAGCTTATCCATCTGCCTGACCAGGCCGGAAGTGGAGACGGTAACGCGGCGGCGGGATAAGCCGTAGGCGTTATCGTCGAGCATCAGTTTCAGGGATGGGATGACAGCGTCCAAATTCTGGAGCGGCTCACCCATGCCCATCATGACAACATTGGAAATTACTCTTTCGTTTTCATCGGTGATACCGAGATCTTTTCTTAAAGTGTGTTCGGCATGCCAAAGCTGACCAATAATTTCCGATGCTTTCAAATTACGGTTAAAGCCCTGCTTACCCGTCGAACAAAACAGACAGTTCATTGCGCAGCCGGCCTGAGAAGAGACACAAAGCGTGCCGCGGCCGTCCTGAGGAATATAAACCATCTCAACGGCGTTACCGCTGCCGACGTCAAGCAGCCATTTACGAGTTCCGTCAGCAGCTGTTTTATCCCGAATGATTTCGGGACCCCGAATCTCAGCAACCTTCTCGAGTTTGGCTCGGAAGGACTTGGCGAGATCCGTCATTTCAGAAAAATCGCGTGCTCCGCGGCGATGAATCCAACGCTCAAGCTGTTTCGCACGGAAAGGCTTCTCTCCGAGATCTTCACAAAACTTCTTCAGCCCCTCGGCATCAAATCCAAGGAGGTTCACTTTCTGAGGCAACTTTTCTTCTGTCATGATCGGGTGTTATCCCCGCTTGCGCGGGGATATTCTTTACATCGCTAACTAAACTACATGCGCGGTCGATTAACGGCCGGCGTAGATGTCCATCTGCGGGAAGAAGAAAGCGATTTCAACGGCAGCTGTTTCAGGGCTGTCGGAGCCGTGAACAGCGTTAGCGTCGATAGACTGAGCGAAGTCGGCTCTGATGGTGCCCTTGGCAGCCTTCTTCGGGTCGGTAGCGCCCATGAGTTCACGATTCTTCATGATGGCATTTTCACCTTCGAGAACCTGAATCTGAACGGGACCGGAAACCATGAAGTCAACCAGATCTTTGAAGAAGGGGCGTTCACGGTGAACAGCGTAGAAAGCTTCGGCTTCCTGGCGGGAAAGCCACTTCATTTTGGAAGCAACAATCTTGAGGTTGTTAGATTCAAAGCGGGAGTAAATCTGACCGATAACGTTTTTGGCAACTGCATCGGGTTTAATAATCGAAAGTGTGCGTTCAATAGCCATTTCAATCTCTTAAAAACGAAAAAAGTAAAAAATAGAAATGCAGAGGATTCCGCACTTCTTTTTGTCTAAAAGACAATCGGTTGATTTTATCATGCAGGGATTAAGGACTAAGGTTTTACGAGAGGCTGAAACGCCTGATTACTTAGTTTTCCGCTGTGCAAGGTTTCCTGCAGCCAGTCAAGGTGCAGGCGTATTCGAAGGTTTGAAACGGTAGGTCAGGCCGAGCAGGATCAAGTTAATCACAGCTACCACGATGAACGTCTCCAAACCGGAAGAAACAAGTTCTGTGGCGCGATCCTGCCAGATCATTTTCGGAACTTCAATAAAAACTACGGCGGCAAATGCGACCGGAAGAATGATCGCGAAGCGAAGTGCTTTGAGGGTCACGAGTTTGCTTTCGACATAGAAGCTTCTGGCAAACCAAATCGAGGGAAAGATAAAAAGCAGATAGATCGCGACAGAAGCTTTGACAAATGTGTAAGCGTGGATCATCAGTCCTCCGTTTACCGAAGCGATATCGTGCACTACCCAAACCAAGAAAGCCAGCATGCCCGGTTCAAACAGCATGATTAAAGACAAAATCAGCACAGCAGAAACCGGAAGTCTCGGACGATGGATCTTTAACTGCCGCGCCAGCCATAATGAGCAAAACAGCATCACAGTTGTTGCAATCAGTGTGCGGACAGCCATAAGAAATTCCATGCGTTCACTCCTATTTCTTTTCCCGATCTTTCTTCGGCTGGTGACTAATGGGATAATTATCCGCTACCTGCGGACTCATTCTCAGGTAAGCAGTGATCACCATGAGCACTGCAATATAAGCACCCATCGTATATCCGGCAGGAATCGCTACCGTAAATCCGTGAGAGCCCAAGATAATGAGCGGCAGAATGCCGGCTGCCAACACAATAAAGAAAGCCGAGGACCACATGATTCTCAGTGCCCGAACCAGGCTTTCGCGGTTGTGACGGATGTAAAGCAGCCAAGAAGCAAAAATGCTTTGACCGATGGCAACCAAAATACAAATCATGGCGAGCGCCACATACAGCTGGTCCAGCGTGGCCATCTTATGAATGGTTCCGTAAAGCAGCGATATGCTCGGAGACTCGTAATTGGCGCTGGTAAAGCTCAGCCACAGAGAAGGAAGAACATCGCGAATCAGACTAATTGAAAGGAGCGGCAGTCCAATAAACAGGAAGACAATACAAAGCGCCAGCCCCCACGTCGAGATGCCCTGCCCTTTGGTTTTGACGACATAGGTCGGAAACCAGACACAAAAGCCCAATGCAAACAAAAAAGCAAACCAGTACTCAAATACTCCGCTTTCTTCCACTCTCTTTCTCCTTAGTTTTTATTTGTTTATTCGTTGCTGAATGTTTTTCCAGCGGCCTCAGAATACTTTACGTAAATACCCACGCCTAAGGCAAGTACCAGCGACAGGCATAAGAACGGTAGGTCTTCTTTGGCAAGATTTACTCCGAAAGATCCGAACAGCAGATACGGCGCAGCTGCCTGAGACACCAGATTTAAGAGGTAGCCGAGACCCGTGAAAAGCAGGACTAAATTTATCGTCCCACGGGCGCGGCTTTCCACGATAAGGTAAGCCGCATACAAAAAAGAAATGATGGCCCCGGTCGACAGTCCCCAGCTCATCCAAGAAAGCGTCAGTACCGAACCCACCCCCCAGGATGCAAAAGGCAGCATCGTGTTGTTGAGCTCGGCGTTATTCACGTACGTGAGCACGGGCAAAAGGATCATCAAAATAGAGGCAGAAAATGCCAGACCGAAACTTAAGTCCTTCTTGAAAAATTTTAGGGCGAAGGCCGGCACTAGAATGATGACCAGCAGCTCCGCCAAAATTTTTACAAACAGAATTACGATCTGAAAAACCAAAGACGTCATTTCCGTTAAATCTTCGGTTCCTCGGATCGAGCTTCCTGCTCAGCCTCTTCAGTCATTCCGCCGATTTCGATTTCATCGATTTCGTCGATTTTTTCCGGCTTGGGACCCGGTTCAAAAACGGCAATGCTTTCAACGTGCGCCGTATGCGGGAACATATTCATCACGCCGGCAGACAGCAGTTTCCAGCCGCCTTCCCTTACGAGCAGCGCAGCATCGCGGGCCAGCGTTGCCGGATTGCAGGAAACATAAACCAAACGAGCGGGACGCTTATCCGTGTCCGCGAGCGAGCGGCAAAGCGCCATAGCGCCTTCACGAGGCGGATCGATCAGAACACGATCCACGCCGCCAAGCTTGTTCCAGACGGCATCCCAATCGTCCAGCGTCCAGTCAAACAGGTTACGAGCCTCAAATTCAGTCTTGTCTGCGAGATTATTGTCTTTTGCTCCTGCACGGGCACGATCAACCAGTTCGGTGCTTCCCTCGATACCGAGAACTTTTGCTGATCTTGTCGCCAGCGGCAGCGTAAAGTTGCCGAGACCGCAGAAGAAATCAATGACTTTGGACGAGGGTTCAAGATGCAGCAGACGAAGCACTCTGGTGACCATCACTTCATTTAAGCGATGATTTACCTGAGTGAAGTCTGTCGGTCTGAAGACGACTTCCACACCGGTTTCTCGATGGTGCAGTTTCAGTCGAGTCGCATTTTCAGGGTCCATCGGATAAATGGAATCCGGGCCTTTCGGCTGATACCAAAAATCGACGCCGTAGTCTTTTTGGAACTGTCTGAGTTTTGCTTCATCATCAGCCGTCAGTTTTTCCAAGACACGAAGCACTAAAGCCAGCGCTTCATCTGTCACGGCCAACTCAATCTGAGGAAGCTTCTTGCGAAGCGATAAAGAGTTAATGAGTTCGCGCAGGGGAACCAAAAGATCGCTGACACGCTTGGGAAGAATTTCGCAGCTCTTCATGTCTGCGATAAAACTGGAACGCTTTTCATGGAAGCCCACGAGCACGGTTCCTTTTTTCGCGACTTCACGCACAGACAGACGGGCACGATGACGGTATCCCCATACAGAGCCGTAGATCGGTGCCAGAACCTGTTCAGGGCGGACTCTGCCGATATGCCACAAGGCGTCCATCAAAACCTTTTGCTTCATGGCCACCTGAGCATGGGCCTCGAGATGCTGCATGGCGCAGCCTCCGCAGCTGCCGTCCTTGACGCCGAAGTGAGGGCACTTCGGCAAAACGCGAAGCGGGGATTCCTTATAAATTTCGGTTGTCAGTCCTAATTCAAAAGAAGGTTTGCTGCGGTAGACCTCGTATTCGACTTTCTCGCCGGGGAGCGCCCCCTCGATGAAAACGACTTTACCGTCACGGCGTGCGACACCGCGGCCTTCCTGATCCAGAGACTCAATAACGGCGACATACTTTGCCCGTTCTTTTTTAGCTCGTGCCATGAATTTTCCTAACTACTAACTTAGCGCTTTTGGAGCATTGTAAGAGGATCGATCGGTTTGCCGTTTTTACGTATTTCAAAATGGACACGGGGAGAAACATCCGTTGTTCCCATCACGGCAATCGCCTGGCCCTTACGAACTTGATCGCCCTGTTTTACCGAGATCGATTTCACCCGGCCATAGACAGAAACACAGCCGTCTTTATCGCGAATCATCACGACCTTACCGTAACCCTGGACCTGACCGTCAAAAAGCACCGTACCGTTCACAGCAGCGTGAACCTTTTCGCCTTCGGATCCAGCGATATCGATACCTTTATTCAAGCCGCCGAAATTCTGAATAATCTTTCCTGAAGCCGGCCAGCCGTAGGTGCCGTTTGCGCTGCCGACAGAGCTACTTGAAGAAGCGGTCTGGGTAGTGCTTGCAGATGCGGCAGGAGCAGCGCTTGAAGAGGTCGAGGGCTTAGCAGAACTGCTCGAACTCGTCTGTGTCTTGGTGTTGGCTTCAACTCTGCGGATATTGGCGTCCGTTGAAGACGATACGGACAAGCGAAGTTTCTGACCGACCAATAGGTGGGACGGATTCGTCAAGTGGTTTTCGCGCGCAACCACGGCGGGATCGAGGCCGTAGCGGGAGGAAATCGCATACAGCGTGTCTCCGGGCTTAACGGTATAGACGGATGCCGTCGCTGAACCGTCCGTTATCGGGGCATTGCCTCCGGTAAACGAACAGCCGGCTATCACCGAAGCAAACACCATCGGCCAAAGATACTTACTGCAATTCATAACTCCTCCATGAGCCTCTTTTATTTCTCTACCGAACAGATTTTAAGTAAAAACCGTCCTAATCGTCAGAACAAATCGAATTATTCTCAGGACTGAAAGCTGTTACACCACGTCCGAACGGTATCCAGCATCCCGTAATTCGTCATATCCACTTGAAGCGGCGTAACGCTGACGTAATTGTGCGATGTTGCCCAGAAATCGGTTCCCTGAGTGCTGTCACGCGCGTCACCGGCAGCGCCGAGCCAATAAATCGTCTCGCCTCGCGGATTAACCTGCTCAATCACGGATTGGGCGGCGTGACGACGACCGAGACGTGTCACGACTAACCCAGAGAGCTGGTCAATCGTTGTGTTGGGGATATTGACATTCAAAAGGAACGGCGCAGGAAGCGGACTTTTAATAAAGTTGTCCACAATGTACTCGGCCACCTCCGCGGCGGAATCCAAACAAGACCAGCCCGAATGCACCTGAGAAAAAGCAAAGGACGGGCAACCGAACAAGAATCCTTCCATAGCGGCAGCGACGGTTCCTGAATAAAGCACGTCGTCACCCATGTTCTGGCCGCAGTTGATGCCGCTTAAAACGATATCCGGTTTTTGAGGCAGCAAGCCGGTTAAAGCAATATGGACACAATCCGAAGGCGTACCGTTCACAAAGAAAACATTTTCCTGAACCTGACGAACGGAAAGCGGACGGTTAAGCGTTAAGGAGTTACTGGCCCCGCTGTGGTTTTGTTCGGGTGCAACCACTGTGACATTGCCGAATCGGCGGATACGACGGGCGAGTTCCTGAATACCGGGCGCTAAATAACCGTCATCGTTTGAAATCAAAATATTCATCGCTTTCCTCAGATAGCCGAAGTTTTCAGTCCTCAATTATCGCGATTTTCCGACTTCTTAGCCAATGCCGCGAGCGCAGACCGAGGACTATCAGAGGAAAGAATTTTTAGAGGCGCCCGAAAAAGCAAAAGCCGCAGGTATGCTAAATCTCTGCGGCTGTGCATCGATGTCGGCAATCGGCCGACGAAATTATTTGTCCTATCGAATAGATTAGGCGGTAGCCTTAGACAGGGTCATTCCTGCGGAAACAGCAACGACTTTTTGCTTCTTCTCTTTTTTCTCAGACTTCTTAGCAAGGGAGATCAACTGAAGAGAAGCCCCGGCTAATAAAAGACGAGTTTTCATTGGAAGAGATTCAGGCATTTAGTCCTCAAAGGTTGTTATGAAATCACCTTCCAATTTAGTAATTCAATATGACAGCTTTATGACAAAAATGAGATAAATCTCAAAGTTTAGTGTTTATCCTTAGACGCTTACCATGACGCGGTAACCTCTTCTTTCAAGTTTGTCGCGGATTTTACAAAGTGACTCTTTATCTGCCTTTTTTAAACCGGCCGCCGGTGTGTCGCGGTCAAGGGTGTAAATCATGACTTCCCGAGGCTTGATTTCTTCCAGCACATCAATCCACGGATCTACAAACTCGTCTGTCGTGTTATCCACGGACTGTCCTTCAAACTCACCTTTCATGAACATCGTCTGAATAATCGGACGAACCGTCATGTTTTTGAGTTTCTCGATGACACCTTTTACATCGTACTTGGCGTTCGGACGATCAATGCGCTTGATGTAGTCCGCGTTTACGGTATCGAGCTTCATAATCGGGTTGTCCACTTTTGCCAAAGCTTTAACAACCTTCTCGCGCGCAAGGAAGGTAGAGTTGCTTAAGACGCTGATTTTTGCGTTGGGAAAATAGCGATCTCTAAGCTCAATCGTGTCATCAATGATGAGGTCAAAATCAGGGTGAGACGTCGGTTCTCCGTTACCGGCAAAAGTAAAGACATCGGGAACGACGCCTGTTTTCTGCAGATAAATAAGTTTCTTTTCCAGAGCTGTTCGAACTTCTTCCCGCGTAGGGAGCTTGCGTTTGGCGTCGTGGTCTTTATTAAAGCCGCATTCGCAGTACACGCAGTCAAAAGAGCAGACTTTGGCTTCAGCCGGCAAAAGATTGATCCCTAAAGAAGTACCTAAGCGTCTGGAATGAATCGGTCCGAAGATTGGTGAAGGAAAAAGAATACAAGCCATGCCGACCTCCTCCGTGAGAACCGCAAATAACAAAAAAGCTGCCACTTGGACAGCCTTTCGAGAATTTGTGGTCGGCGGCGGGATTCGAACGACCCAAATAAATCAAAAGGTTATATCCTACTCAGATCAAATTGATACATTTGTTGGTACATTTGACGTTTTCGATCTGGAAGACAGCCCACTAATTAATATATTAGCGGAAAGGTTCTGGATTGTCTTTTAAACCTCTGGGTTGTCCATTATCGGAGTTGGATGGCACATCTTTCAATGATTCGTCTATCGCTGACTGCGCGCTCTGCACATTCTGCAAGAGTTTTTGAAGAGAGCTCAAGTGCGCGTTTAAATCGATCACACTCTCCAAGCTCCCTCTGTAGGCGTCGCTGAATCTGGGCGTCTCGCTCGCGCACCCGGAGAGCAGAATCGTTAAGGACACCAATAGACTTTTCCAACTGCGCAATTTCTTTATCCTTTCTATGTAACGTTTCTATCTGGTGAGCAAGTAGCTGCTCCCGCTCCTGCGTCCACCTCAGCTCCGTCTCCTGCTGGCCGAAGTGGTAACCCAAGACACTCGAAAACATGACGGCGGCAATAATCAAAATTACTCGGATCATTTTCTGAAAAAGAGTTCTAGTTCTGCGTCCGGCGCAAACCACATTCATTCTTTTAAAAATATTTTCTTTTCTTCCGCTCTTCGGTTTACCAGCCCTGGGAGAACCTGTCCAGTACTTTTCCTCCATTTTGGAAATTCTTCAGCAGCACCTTCATAATCTCCCGCGTTTAGTTTTCTTAGTAATGTTGATCTTCTGACGGCAGGCGTCAAACCAAGGTTAAACAACCAACTCATCAAGGCAATAAACTGATTCTCCGTAACTGGAACTTTGACAATGGCTGCTAACTCCTCCTGCGTTTGAACCAGGTCTTTAGTTAGAAGGTCGTATGCTTCATTGCGCGTAATGTGCTCTCCAGGATGTACATCTTTGGTGTGTCCGAACCCGATTGTCCATACCCCCGCAGGGCATAAGTACGCCTGAAGAGCGGGGCCGCCCTTCGGACCTTGCTCAAACTCCGCGATAAATTCAAGGGCCACGTCGGGATGAAACATGAGAACGTGTTGTTTCATTAGTCCACTCCCATTTTCTTCCTAAAAGCAAGCTCAACAATTTTTAAGAGACGTGTTCCCATCCAGCCCGCCACGCCTGAGAATGCTCCGCCGACATCAGGAGATACACCTGCGAAGTTTATGACGCAGATATACGCGATAAGGCCGCTAAAAGCAGATACGGCGACTTGAATCAAACATGCTTTCATGTTGAATGGTTTCTCCCCATCTAAATTCGACAGAAAATACAGCAAGCCTCCGACGCTCGCGAAGGCAACGGCTATCAATGAATCTTTAATATCGTCAATCATCTATGCTCGGTAAAAAGTAAGTTTCAATAGATTCATTGTCATAGGTCTCGAATAAGACTCAGAAAAAAAGTAAAGCCTCAAGATTTTTTCTCTTGAGGCCCTTGGTTTATTTAGCCGCCTGTTTCGCTTTAGCTAGGTTCTCCCTTCGTTCTTTCTCCTTTTCCATGATCCGTTGAATACGCTCGAAGGCGTCCTTACGTTCCCCCTCAAGGTCATTCATCGGTAAGCCTTGACGTTGAGCGGCGCGGGCCTTAGCGCGGAATTGTTGCTTAATCGCATTGATTTCACGCTTAGCACTTAAACCCGCCATAGACTCCTGATACTCAAAATCAACCAGGCGATTCTTCACACCTACAGAATGTTGTAGCGCTCGGCTCAGCTCCATAGGTACATGATTTCCCGTGTAACCGTTCGCACCGAATAACGAGGTCAACTGCTCGTGAGTTTCTTTCGCGAATGGCGCATTTCTCAAGAAACCGTATCCAGTCTCATAGGAAATGGCCTGAGCAAGTCTTGTGCCGTGATAAGACCACGGAGCAAGAGAAGGGCTGAGGTTTTTAGCTAACCACGCACCTCTTTTTCTAATCTTCTCAGCGGTTGAATCACCGAGCGGATTAACAACTTCTTTACCCGTGAAGTTATCCTTATTTGCAATCATGGCAAGGCCAATGCCGACGAGCGGATGACTAGGCATGAGCGGTTGAAAAATGCTAACGCCGCCCATTTGGTTATCAGCGTCAAACATATCTCCGCCTGGAATCCATCGGCTAATGTCCAAGAATTGGGCTTGTCCCGTAAGAGAGTCGTTCCAAATTCTCACAGATTTAGGCGTCAAGAAGGCCGTCAAGCCCTTCATAAAATCGGGCATAGTCTCAGACTCATAATCCTGAAGTTTTTGCGCCCTTTCCCAGCGTTTCAAAAGATCGTCGTCATCCCCTCCGCCTCCAGCTAACAAGAAATATGTAGCCATATTCAAGCCATAGAGAACGGCCGCAGGAGCTAGAAATCTATGCGGATACACTAACGCGGTCTTGAGAAGACACGGGATAGCCTTGTATGTCCAAGCAAAGAACGGTACGGCATAATCACGAATTGCCGCGGCCCCTGTAGGTAAATCGTCATACGTGAAGATGTATGAAGTTGCGTAATCTACAGCGTCCTCAGGTGACATGAGCGCCTCTTCGCGGGCCTTCTTGTACAGCACCAATTTAAAGAAACTGTCTTCAAATTCGTATGCGCTCCGCAGTTTGGATCGAAGGCCCCAAGACAAGACACCATTAACTAGGTCAATCGCCTTATCAAGGCCCGATTCACTGCGGTTTAAAAGCTCCTGCAACTGTTTATCAGGGACGAGCGCGGCCATTTCCTCCTTAGTGAATGAACCTGAGAAAAGACCGTATTTGAAAGCCTCCTGAATGAGTGTCGATTTTTTTTCACCCTTCGCAAATTCGCGGGCCGCCTCAACGTACTTATTAACCTCCCAATAGCTGACCCCTGCAAAATGACACATAGTGATGTTGCCGACGGTGTTATTAAAGTGGGCGACTGGATTAAGGACGGTTTTACCTTCCTTCCAGGCGGACAACATCTTTTTATATGCCCTGGTAAAGTCGTTCTGTACCTTCGAGACATTCTGAAGTTGTGAGAACGCCTCTTGAGTCACATAGCGGCCTGACAAATTCGCGTACTTCTTGACGCCCTGCACTCCTGGGATGTCGATGTTAGGCACTGCAACATAACCATCGGCGGGGGTACTTCTCGAATATCGAGAATCTTGCGCCAACTGGTTATAAAGCCGCATGACGGCTAAATCTCTCTGCGTGCTCATGTAGCCGAGAACGAAACGGCTTAACGAGTCACGCACTTCGCCCATAAGGATACGTTCGTCATACGTGAAGTCGCGCCATACAGTCAGCCCCTCAGAGATTAAAGCGTCTTTATCATTTCCAAACAGAGTGTTAGAACGAGGGTCAGAACCGACATACTCAAGTTTGCCATCCTCGAAACTCCAATTAGGATCACGCAACTCCCATCCCGCGGCTAAATACTGCTCAAGCTCCGTCCTTGTGGTCGCAGTTTCAAATATGCCGCGGCCCTTCAGGTGGTTAGCTGTGAGTGAGGAAATCGGCCGATTCTTTCCGAAAAATTCATCAAAAATCGTCCGCTGAAATTCCTTCGAGGAGCGGTTATAAATTCGCGGCAAGTACTGTCCGCGCCACCGCTCGGCGGATTCTTTGGAAATTCCACCGAGACGAAGTAGTTCATCAGTCTGTTTGTTGAAAATGTCCTGCATAGCCGCGGCCACGCGCACAACTCTCTCAGGCGGGATGACGTTAGTCTTCAGACATTTTTCAATGATGTCCGAGACCATTTCACGTTCTTCCGCGCTCCACGTGGACAACTCACGAACAATCGGCTCTAACTCGTGCATGATGTATTCCTTGTCGGCCTTGAATTGGCGCATGAGCTTACGTAAGTCTTTACTCATCATCCCGAGCTGGAAACGGTTTCCCGCCTTCGCGTCGATTAAGTCGAAGGTTCGCTTGAGGATTTTTGCTCCGCCGTCATACAGCGATTCGCCCCACCCAAATTTGATATGTCCAAATTCATCGGAAACGAGCGGGCCAAAACCCCAAGAAGTTGCGCGAGAATGCGAACCACCAGGGCCGCCGCTCTTAGAAAGTTCAAGTTTTGCCTCAAGGCTCATATCCTGAGATTCTTTTGCGCCCTGGATTTCCTTCTTAGCCATAGCACGGACATTAGCGACTGCAATATCTACTAAATCCTGGGTCGTCAATGAATCTGCATTCATCATGCCGTGACGAACCATCCAGGCGACTAAAGCCGCTCGGAGCTGATTCATAAACTTCTTGATAGGGCCGCTTAACTTAGCTTTATTGGCGGCAACTTCGACTAGATAGGCCGTGGCCTCATTCGCGTTATTGGGATTTTCTCCCGCTTCAACAAGGCGCCTGTATGCTTCACGAGCAATAGGATCACCGTTCGCATTACCTACCTTAACTATCTGTAGACCGCGCTGAAGTATCGGCCCCATAGCCGCTCTAAACTCCTTGTCTGCGGCCATGTGGACGCCAATTTCATGCAAGAAAACGCCTCGGCCCTCACCTTGTTTGATATTGCCCGCGATAATGAAGGATTTTCCTGTTTGAGGATCATAAATCCCCTGAACGTCCCCATCCTTAGAAAACTTGAAGGAAGCCTTGTTTTCAGGGATAATGTTGCTATTGGCCTCGGGTTTTCCTCGTGCCGCAACAGAATTTTTATTCTGTGAGGGTGGTAAGGAGTTCGGGGCCTTTGCTTTTAGATCGTAATAATGTTTGATTTGATTCTTATCGGGCTTGATCGTGATAGTTACGGTATAGAGTTTCCCGTCGATCTTGATTTCTGAAAAATACTTAAAAGCTAAGTCATCCCTGTTCGGAAGAGGTTTCGCGAGGTCGTACTCGGTCCCTTGTTTGTCCCTCAAAATTCCATCAGTGATAGAAGTACGGATTAAATCCTTGACGTGCAAACAAGCGACAAGGGTATAAACGCTTGCATGATTTCCCCAAGCGGAATGCTTAAAGCCTTTTCGTCCGACCTTAATTTGATCGTTCGTTCCTTCGACTTGAACAGTGACCTCTTCTCCTGCTGGAAATTCCTGATGAATTACCTCCCTCACTCTGTATCTGAGCGCGTCTTCGCCTTCGGGAATTTCCTTAACAGAACCTTCAACGACCCTAAATCCCGCCTTAGCTAACTTATTTCTTTCCTCAAACACGCGACGTAAGGCCGAAGATTCATCCTCTATGACCGTAACTTTTCCGCTGTCCTCAAGTGCCTTGAGCGCACCTTGTCCGATAGAATCGGAAATCTCGGTTTTCACGCGGTCAACGGTGGCTGAGTCATCTTTCGTGTCTGAGTCAGCGGCCTTCTTCGAGTAAAGCACGTCCCCGCGCTCGTCCTGTAGGCGATCGCTTAACTCTTTTATAGCGGACTCCCGTTCACCTTCCTGATACTCTTGCACCTCAAGGCCGAGAGACTTCAGGGCCTCAATAAGTTTCGGAGATGTTCCCGCGGGTACCACGGCTCCCGCAAATTCGGACGGATATACGGCCCTTTGCGGCTTAGCCTCGAAGTAGTCTGTCTTTTGGTTTTTGACTTCATTGATGATTTCAATACCGAGTTTGACTGTTTCTTCACTCGGTTCAAACCCGTGACTCATGAGGGCAGTTTTCAGGCGTGCTGGTGTGGGTTTAGTTTTATAGCCCGCAACTTTTCCTAGGGCCTGCATAGCTCTATCAAAAGTTGAAAACTCGTCCCCTCGATTTTCTCTAGCGGCTAACTCCCTGAAGTTGGACATCTTTTCATCAATGGCGGCATTGATACCCCTAACTGTTTGAGAGTCGGTAACAAGGTTTCTGTTGGACTGAATGTCCTCAACGGACTCAAACTTACGGGCCGCGGCCGCCCGTACTTTTCCAGGGCCATAGAAAAGAGTTGATTCTTTATTAGAGACTGCGGCCGACTTCATAGCCTCGACCACGTTTTGAAGCGTAATCGGCCTGAGTGAGTTTCCTACCCTAATTTGAGGGGCGCTATAGACGGCATTAACCTTATCAGTAATGAATTTTTCAAACTCGTCCTTCATCGGAGCTATGAGTTTTTCAAGCTCTACCTGAGTTGCACCGCTGGATATTGGGGCGTTACCAGCCTCGACCTTTTTCCGCTCTACTTCGTACTTCTTGACATCTTCAATGAGTTTGAAGGGGATAAAACCTGTTTTCTCGTATGCGTCAATGTTGTCTCCGTATGCACGCATTCTGAGGCCCTTTAATCCTGTCGGTTCATTGAGCTTTTCTCGAAAGGCCTCAACAACTCCATCAGAAATCTTCTTATGCGCGGCACTACCTTCTTCAACCGTGCTCACGTCTATCCCGTTGTTATCGACAAAATCGGAGACAATACCCGCGGCCAAACTCGGCTTTTTAGCCTGTTGTTTGATAGGTGTGAACGGAATACCCTTATGCTTAATGAAAAGGTACATCCCTGAAGCATGGGTCAAAAGGTCATTGATAGCCTTGTCCCTGTCTCCCTCATATTGCAGGTAGTAATAACCGCCTGTCCCGTTCTCGTTTAATGCTTTTTTAGCCTCCATGATTTCACGCACTAGAGGTTTAGCCTTCTCGGTGTCGAGACTCTTAGACCAATCGGGCTGAGGGAATCTTGCGGTATAGGCGTCTTGAGAGAATACAGGCGTCCCCTTATGCGGGTCGATCATGTCACGAGTACCGATAAGGGTAATTTCTCCGAAGTCGGTATAAGGTTTATCCTGTTTCGTGATACCGAGAGAAGGTACAGGGAAACCGCCAAGCTCAAGGGTTTTATTGAGATTGTCTTCCCTAGTGTTGTGAATTGTCATCAAGCGGTCATTCGCGGCTGCTCGTGAGAACATCAAGCCTTCGTCTGCTCCGTCTTGCGGCTGGTCATCGCCTTGATTGTCTGAAGATCCTCGGCCGTCATCCGCGCTTTGATTTCCTCCACGCTCCCGCCCTGAAGCATTTTCCTCAGCACTGCTAGGCCCTGAGGCGTTTTCGTCAGTCGTTTTGTATCGAGCGGCCTTGTTTCCGTATTCTTCATCTAAAGTCCTATTGTAGCGATTTAAAACGTCCCTCCGCGTGGGGGGTTCCATTCCGAACATATTATCATTCTGAGCTTCTTGCGCGGCATTGATTGCAAAGTCGATAGCCTCCTCAAGAATGCGTAACGGTTTCTCAACTCCTCGTTGATCCATAGCGAAGAGTTTCTTAAATTCCATAACATCAGGGTCTTCAAAAGCGTCAGTCTGTCGGGCTAAGTCTTCAAGTTTTTGGCCTTTCTGAATACCGACCATGAGCGCGTGAACGGCCTCGACGATAAGCGGCCTAATGTCTAAGTCTCCCGCTCCCTCAAGCTCAATCGCCTTCGGTGCTAGGCGGGCCAAGATGTTAATGAGGCGTTTCCCCTCAACCTTCACGGCTGTAGCGAAAAGGTTAGTCAGACGCTCGGATTTATACGCCTTTTGAAAAAGGGCATTATTAAAGCGTCGGATAGCCTCAGAGTTTGGCGTCCCGTCACTCTGCACAAGTTGTGCCACTTCTTGTTGTGGCAAGGAAGACAAGAATTGAAGGATTGACTCGTTAGAGGGTGAGTCATCTGCATTGAATTTGAGATTTGAAAGGTCAACTCTATTCACGTCATTTTTCGCAACTTCGACGGGATTAAGTTGAAGATTGCTCGTCGTATTGCTCCTGTCGCCAATATCCTCAGTTATGTTTTCTGTCGGCATGACGCGCACCAGGACGGGATGTTTCATCGACTTAATAATCTGCGGGCTAATCCCGTGTAGGTCATCGGCCTCAAATTCCTGTCTGTAGTTTCCCGCTGTGTTGTGCGCATAGGCATGCTGCATAGCCGTAATACGGCCGTTGCCCGCGATTGCATTTACTCTCTGCGGGTTTCCGTACTCGTGATTGCTCATGCCGTTAATGTCATTAGAGGTGAGAATATCGTCAGCCTCAAGGACGGCATATTGAACGGGGATTCTCGAGCCTTTTGAGTCAACGGCAAAATCTTTGCGGCCTAGCTGTGCTTCGGGTACGGAGCCATAAGAAACTACAGGCGCGCCGTTAGCCAAGTCTCGACTATATCCAGTGCGGCCATAATCAAGATTATTCGCCATTGACTTCATCTGCATGACACTCGAATTAGAGGAGCGGTCACGGTTTTGAAGGATAGGACTATTTTCTTGTTTGGGCGCGGCCTGTTCCCGCTGTGTTTTGGCCTGCGGGACATCGACGGGGGCGGGCGTCGGCTCGGCCTGGTTCACCGCGGGTGCACTAAGTGCACTGTTGACATTTTCATCTTGTTGGAGCTGAGCCTGTTTTAAATTCGTGTGCTGTCCGAGGTTTTTAATCAGGTTAGCAATTGGCTCACCGCTATTGTCTGCGGTGTTTGCGGCCGCCTGGTTAGGCTCGGTCGCATTCTGCTCAACCTGTTTTTGAATGTTCTGCTGTTTGTGACTTGCACCAGCGGCACCATTGAGCGACCCAATCGGGCCGCCTGAGATACCGCCTAAGGCCGCGCCATAGCCTGCACGCTTGAGAATATTGTTAAGATCAAAATCCTCTTTGCGGGCGACATTTTCGCCTACAGCATTTCCACCTTCCTCTAAAAATTCCTGAAAACCTTCTTTGCCCGCGTCCTTAGCTCCGCCCTTGATGGCGGCTCCAAGAACAGATTTATTAACCTGTTTAGACACGTCACCCGCGATAAGTTTTGCAAGTGTCCTATCTGCGGCACCGCCCGTGAGCGCGTTAGCCAAAAGGGAAACGCCACCAGCCACGCCCGCTCCCTTGTAGCGGTCTTCAAGGTTTAAATCATCCGTAGCCGTGAACGTGTCGGCCGCATTCATGGCCGCATTCGTGGCCGTAACAGTGGGCGCGATAACCTTATTAGGATTAGCAAACTTGAGCGCCTTAGCTAAACTTGCGGCCTTAGCACCTGCGACACCAGGGATAAACATTGAACCAAATGTTTTGACAAGATCATTAGTCACACCGCGGGGATTCTCCGCTAAGACTCTCGGCAAGTCGGTGTAATGGCCGTCCGCGAAAAACTTAGCTAGATTCTCTTTCTGTCGGAGCGCCTCAGGGCTTAACGTGTTTTCCTCAAATTTGTTGGTGAGATTTTCAAGGCCGTTGCTTGCGTCCTTGAGAATATCGAATTTGTCTCCCGTGGCTAATCTAGCCACATCAAGGGCCTGTCCAGCGACTGTGGCGGGTAAAGTCAATGCGCCGTAGTAGATGTCCTTAACAGGCTCGAAAAAGCCGCTAACGGCGTCTTCTGCCTGTTGTAGCCAAGAACGGTTATTCACGGTGAGCGCCGCTGTCCTTTCTTTATCTATTTGATCGAGTTGCTCTAGGAAAGACGGCTCACCCTGCGGTGCTATAGGCACGGGCAAAGCTTTCTGTTTCTGTGCGTCGATTTCGTCTAATTCGTCTAAAAATCCCATGTCTTTACCATCCGTACTTATTTGCGATTTCTATAGCCTGTTCTCGGGTTATCTTTCCATTTCTGTAGAGGTCTTTGACTTGTTCTTTAGTCATGTAATCAGCCCCTGTCTGAATTTCAGGAGCAGGAGCCGCGCCAGCCGCTGGAATAACACCTCTAATGTATTGACTAATAGGCGTTATCGGTTGAGCACCTGAAGCACGTGCAAGACCTCCGACTGTTTCAGGTGACGAAATTAAAGAAGTAACTCCGGTAATAAATCTCGACAGTGAGTCTCCTTTTGCGGTTTTGTCGGGAGATTCTTGCGCGGCCGAAGACGGAAGATCTACAGTAGCCGGATGTGGATTAAGTAGCCGGCTACGATAAGCTCTTGCGGTATCAAGAGAGATCACGCCATTTGAATGTTTTAAGTAATTCTCAAGATCTTCAGCCGAAACTATCGGATTTCCATCTAGCCCCTGCTGTGAAGCTATTAATATTCTTACCCCATACGGAATAGAAGCTCCATTAGAGGGCGCAAAACCACCTGCGCGGGCTTGAGTGTCTCTCAAGTTTTTTGTCGCCATTGAAGCGGCGGCCGCGGCATTGTTTCGGTTAGAAATGGAGTTTTGTACCTGCGCGAAAATTCGGCTTAAGCCGTTGTTATTGTCGCTAACAGCGCCTGTAGCCTGGTCAAAAACTTGACCCGTATTGCCGATATTCTGAAAAGGCATATACGCCTTTCCATGAACCGCGCTAATCATCGCGTTTCTGTTGCCTTGATCCGTCATATCGGCCCCGCCGAACGAGTCTAAAACCTGCTGTATTCCGCCGTACTTCTGCTGATTCAGCGCGATTGTTGACAAGGCTTTACGGACGGTACTTTCATTGACCAGCTGATTATTCTCAGCCTGTAACCGCTGAAGGTTAAGTTGCGCAGGCAATGCAAATACACCTCTAAGGCTATTGGCCAGCGCGTTAGTTCCTCGATCACTTAAAGTAAATCTCATGCTTGATCCTTAAAATCCGAGTTTCTTAGGAATGCCCGTGAAAAATGAGCCTATGCCGCCTGTGGTTTTGGCCGCTCTAGGCACCGCACCTGTTAGCGCGGTGCTCGGGCCCACAAGTCCTGCCGCGTATGCTTCAGTCATTGCGGGTGTTAACTGTGCTCCGCCGATAGCTTCGGACATGGCGGGTGTAATACCTGAAGCGGCTGATGTTGCGCCTAGTCCTGTTTCCGTGGCCGCGGCCGCCGCGCTCGGGGCTGAGGCCGCTAGGCCTGCTCCCATAGAAATTGCCGAGCCGAGTGCGCTTGCAATTTGGCCGCCGAGTTTCCATCCCTGCTGACCCTCCGCCTTCGCCTGTGCGCGTAACTGTGCCACTCTTTGATTACCGTTGTTGAAACTGTTCATCAGGTTGATTTCATTTTGCAGGTCTGCAAGTCGGAAACCTTCATTCTGTCTAAGGCGTTGAGCAGAAGTTACGGCGCCCATCATTTGCGCTAAGTTGCGAACGTCTTCTAAGGTTTGAGCGTTAGCGCGTGCGCGGGCCGTGGTGTAGTCAGAAGAAACATCACCTTGAGTCCCGCCTTTTGTCGCTGTATTAAGTTGTACGTTCTCAACTGGCTGTGAAATCGCCTGTTTAGTTTGATCCGATAGCGCCTCTTGTTGTTTGAGTCGGTTGTCCGTCTCATACTCAGGGAGAGCCTCCATAATCTTCTTAGTAACGTCATCGCCGTTTTCTTTAGATTGCTTGAGCGCGTCCAACAAAACAGAATTAGCTTGTCTGTTTGCCTTGCTGGTACCGTATGCGTTTGCGGCCGTCCCTGCGGCCACCAATGCGGCTCCGATCCAGGCCGCCGCGGTCATGTAACTCATTTATTCGTTCTCCTAGTCGTGAGCTTTTCTGCTTCCGCTGTGGCCTCGTTTTCGGCCTCCTCGACGGTTTGCGCAGTAGTCGCAAATGAAGCAGTTACGAAAGTATCTGTAAGGGCGTAAATAACCTGTTTTCTGCCTGCGTCCGCTTTAAAGACCGCGTATCCGTTGATTTCTGCGGCCTGTTCTCCCAGATTTAGAATGCACCGCCCCGATATTTGCAGGACGGTTGGAACCCGAAGGAGCGCACCTGTAATAACAACTCCCGCGGGGATTTTGATTGTGCGGGCGTAAATTCCTGCAAATAAAACAGACTCAACGTTGATTTCAACCTGCGGGCATTTTTCTAACGCGTTCTCAAATTGCCGCACCCTATCCAACGTTTCAGCGGACAAGGCGGGCACTTTGATTTCAGGAATGGATAGCGGCTTATTCATGGATTAGGCCCCGCCATAACTTGAGTGAGTATCCGAAACCCCTAAGCCTCCATTCTGTGCATACACATTCCTAAGACTTTGATTTTGAGCGGCTAACTGTTTCGCGGCATTGCTGTACAAGTAAGCATTAGCCAAGTCCCCAAAGAGATTCCCAACCTGTGCAATAGTTTGATCTGAAGCGCGCTGATTCAGGTTGTTTTGAAGCTGTGCTGTAGCCATACTGCCAACATCTGCACCGTTCAAACCCTGCTGGGCCATAGACAAAAGATTTTGTTTAGTAGCCTCGTCAGCACCTCTCAGGCGTGCGGCCGCGTCATCGGCAATACCTGAGGCGCTCAAAAGGCCCTTGTTAGTTCTGCGCTGTAACTCTGCGTTCGAATCAACATCGACCGAGCCGCCCAAAAGACCATTACGCGCCAAGGCGAAACGATTATCTCTTTCGGCCTCGGCCGCCTGTCGATTGACTTCATCAGAGTTCAGACGATATACGGCGTCCCTCTGCTTGCTGTACAGCGCTCCTCTATTGGCGTTATTAAAAATGTTGTTAATAGCGTTCGTGGCCTCTTGCACACGTCGTTGGCGCTCTTTTTCCTGCTCCATCGAGTAACGTGCATATTTATCACTGGATTTAGAACCACCCTTGCCATATTTGACAAATAGTGCGGGGCCTTCTAACAGCTCGGCGTCCTGCGCTAAAAATTCCTGAAGCTCAACTCTAATCATATTTCCATCCTTACAGTCCTATAAACCTCCCTGAAACCCGCGGGCCTTAATAGACGCTCCATAGCGGGGGATACTTCAGCTTGCACCTCAGTAGCCCCCGCCGAGTTCCAGTATTCAAGAAGATATTTTCTGTAATAGTTGAGACACTCAAGAATTTTTCTGCCGCCGACGGCGCAAATATTTACGACCGTTTTTCGCGGGTAAAAAAGAAATTCGAAAACACACACAAATATGGGTTGACCGTCCTCTGAAACAAGTAGCGCGGTCATTCGTTCGTGCTCCAATAATTCACGAATATCAGCGCTCGTATATTCGCCGTGGACGGCCTTTTTGACGCACTTATCAACGAGCGGGCCTACTACATCCCATCGCTCGTTGACGTTCGAGCCGCGTATGACCTCAATTGAAAACATTACAGCGGCCCCAAAGAATCAAAATAAATCGTTATCGCGTCAAGCCTGAAAGGTTTATCCGTAAAGTTTCTAATTCGGAAGGAGAAGGCCGTCCCCATGACCTCAATAGGGATAAGGCCACCAGGCCGAGTATTACCGCTCACGAGTATTCCAGGCGTGTATGCGTCACGGTTTCTCTCGTCGTACCCAACTGATATTTCACACTCACCTTCGCAGACAACATCAACACCGTAAATCCGCTTTAATTCCCCTGGGCGTTTAAGGTCCATGTATGGAATCTCAATGAAGACTTCAAAAGGCTCTCCATCGTCCGTTGCGGCCTCTCCGTCGAGCTTGAAAACCTCGTCCCCGCACCTGATGTATAAATCCTGTCCGAGCTGTGCCACGGCCTCCACATTCTCATTTAGGAGGTACTGAGACCAGGCGGAAATGCGTGACGTTCTCGACAAGGAATAAACAAATAAATGTTTTCCTAAACAGCAGACATATTGACCTGTGCCATAAAAGTAGAAGGCCTGCGGCTCGGAGTCAGTCTCCTTTAGAGTTGAGCGAACGAGCGTATCAATCGGTGAGCCTATGTCCACGTCCGCTAAATTGTCCGTGTATGCAAGTGTCGTGATAGAGCGGAAGCCATAGTCAGACAAGAAATACAAGTCACCCGCTACAGTTGCCACGGTCTTAGGAAATGAAGTACCGACATTTTCAACACGGTCTATCAGGCCCATAGCATTTGGATCGGGATCAGTCTTCCATATCTGCGCCGAGTCTCGTGTCATCACCACAAGATTATTTTTGTAGATACCTAGGGCATTAGCTTCTTTAGCCCCCGTGGAGTTGAGGCCAGTGGGCAAGAATCCTGCGTCACGCGAGGCCGACCAATCGCGACATTTACCAGTCGCACAATAACGCACCGTATCGCCCTTATCACCAACCGCAAACATCTTAGAGTTGAGCTTGAGCACCGCCTTAGAATGCGGGCATTTTGGGTCAGTAATCAACGTGTTGGAGGCATTGTCCAAATAATGGTGTCTTGTCTGCCCGTTCTCGTGCGTTACAGAGACATAAATAAACCCGTTATAGTTGTCTGCAAAATGGACCGCTTTAATGGGTGAATTCCCGTTAAAAAGTCTATCTGCAACAAATAGCGGGTTACTGTGGCTGATAGCGTTAGGCCCGCAGTAGAAGGTATGGAGTTTTCCTTCATACGAGAAAAGGCCGCGGGTACCCGGTGTTAATTCTCCAATTTTTGTGAGTCCCTGCCGTTTGCTAATTGCCAAACCGGTGGTTACATACCCATTTTTTAACTCCTGCAATCTGTTCGCGTCCGATACCGCAGGCCCTTTTCGATGGTCTATGCCAAGATCAAATTTAGTAAAGGAGATAATCGGCATTAGTCGTCTCCCAAGTATCGAACACGATCTTCACCGTTTTCTAGGCGCTCTACAAACCAGCCGCGGGCCGTGGTGTACTTCTTTTTGTAGTTCGTCTTGAAAATGCGTTTTCCTCGCTCGGATTTCAACATTTGATCGAAAGAGCGGGCGGCCGCCTGTGAGTCAGGATGTCGATAATGCGCCTTAGCTGTAGCCAAGGCATACAAGAAAACTAATCGTGCAGGCACTGACGGTGTGTCAGTATCTCGACTAAAACGTCGTTTACCGCTGAAATACTCAAGTACCAACTCATATTGATCACTGTCAGGCGCGGGCCATAATTCGAGCTGTCCTGCGTAGGCGTCCCATCGTTCGGGGCGACCTTCGGATAACTCTGAATTTCTAACTGCTTCATTTATGCCGAACCGTAATGAATAGCGCTCCTTCCCGTCACCGATCCAAAATTTATCAATGTCACCAGGGTTAATATCTTCGTCAAGTTCGTCATCATGAAAGTCGTACAGCTTCGAGCCTTTCGACAATTTGATGTGGGCTACACGCTTCGTTAGCGGGTGATCCAGTTCCTCATAAACAAAATCGTGCGCCTCCTGAAGGAAACTCCTCATAATCGTGTCATTGTTGTGAGAGGCCGCGCCCTGAGTCACAAAACCTAATCGGGCCTTCAATTCAGTCATCAATGAACCGAGGGTATTCAACTCTGCCATGTTATTCAGTCTCCACTTTTACAGATAATTTCCCGTTCGTGACAATGAGCCGCACTCGTATAGCCGTCTTACCGACAAGGCTTGCGCGTGATACGTTCGTATCAATTGACGTGATTAAGCCGTCCTTTCCGCGCTCACCTGGTTCACCGCGCTCGCCGCGGGCCCCGTCTAAACCTCGTTCACCCCTCTCACCTCTAGGGCCTTCAGGCCCGCGTAAACCATCCCTTCCTTGAGGCCCAAGTCCGAACGTAACCCCTTTTGACCAGTCTTCAGGCTCGTCAGACAATTTCCAGTAGAGCTTTGCTTCATCCATAGCCAAAAACGAGAATCCTTTCTTCTCGTCGTCGTATAAAACTCGATATGGAAACGTGCTTGAAACATCGGGGTTAAATGAGGCTCCTACAGGGCCTACAGGCCCCTCAGGCCCGCGCTCGCCAGGCAATCCGCGCTCACCGCGAAAACCGCGGGGGCCGCGCTCTTTCAATTCGGCTTTTAGGTCTGCGCTTAGTTGATCTTTACCAATGGCCGCGGCCTTGATTGTTCCATCGTCATTGAAGGCTAGTTCTAATAAGCCTCTAGTCTCATTGCAGGTTTGCGCAACTGAATCTAATTCCTGATTCAATGCGTTATGATCAGTTGCGTTACTTGCGTCATCAGAAAAATCCTTGACGCGCTCATATTTGTGGGGAAATGGCATTTTGACTCCTTCAAATTTGTTTTAATTCTCATTTGAAGTGAAGAAGTCAAAGAAGAAAAATCAAACCGATAAAGAAAAATAAATTTAATCCCCCGCCGTCATTAACTTATGACCTTTGCGGGGGACGGTTAATCAACTAGCCCAACTCTGTCTGTTCTATCTTGATGTAATTGTCGTTTCCTGGTTTATTCAAAACGTAAATCCACCCGTCGGCAGTTCTTCCTTTTAGTTCAAGTCCTTTAACCTCCACTACTTCATTTAGGAATTCGCGGTATCTTTTTTCTTCGCTAAAAGGAATGTATATTTCCTCCCCTTTTTTCATGTACTTTCTGTCCTGAGTTGCCATCATCCCAAAAGTGTATATATACACAGGATATGATCTATTCAGTCCTACAGCCAAAAGGATTGCATTCCCTATCATCTCATTCCTTTGGGTAAATGGTTTCGGTTTAGTTCAGATTCATAGGCTGTTTTGCAGTGGTCTTTTTGCCAAAAAAACAGGGTATTGATCAGCCTTTCAGGCCATTTGCGTGAACCGTCCCTACTGTGGCGATACGCTCGACTGGAGAGCGTTTCGTCAGCTAGGCCGCCTAATAACGTATTAATTAACTGATCGACAGCAATCAATACTTGAATTCCGTTCGGGTGTTTCATTTTGCTCCTTTAGCTGTGTAGGGTAAAAAGACTAGTTCAATCTTTTCCAGCTCTTCTTTGGTTTCTGCACTCTTAATTTGATTTCTTAAATCCCACTTTTGCTGATATGAAAAGTTTCCACCCTCAACGATCTCGCGTCGAAGGATTTTGATTTGTTCTGCTGTCAACTGATGAGGCGTGTTCTCTGCGTCCATAAAAACAGCAGGTTTATCAAGTGCCGCAAGTCCTGACACGTCGATCATTGCTCGTTGATCTGCGTCAATTTTTACTCCACCGAGGGAAGAATAGATATATGCACCACCATTTCTCCAACGGGAAAACGCCCGTTCAAGCTCATAAAGTTTCTGTTCCTTAAGAAACTCCAGTGACTCATCTTCTTTTTCTTCAACATATTCGACACCTAACGCTCGCCAAAAAGCCCTTTTATCGTTTTCAGGCTCCTCCATGAAAGCAAGACGCCGATCCGCAAAGATTGCATTACGAACCTCTTTCTCAGAAGAATAAATTTGACCTTTATAGATATAACTCTTTTTCATTTTTAACCTCAGGCTGATGGAGAGATAAACGCGGCTATACCACTAGAACCGCACCAACAAAGAACGACTATTCCTGAAGCAACCAAGGTTGGCACCTCTCCTCCTGCCCATTTCCAATTTGCGCCTAGTGTTATCTGTCCAACGGTTTCTAACGTCACGATTTTTGTCCAGGAGGTGCCCTGTGCCCCTGGCTGGACATTCAAGTTTCCCTGGCAAGTGTTGCAATCTGAAGAGGTTGCGTTTATTTGATTGATCCTTTCTGTCGTACTAAAGCCGCCTAGAGCTCCTCGATTTCCTCTTTTGGGCACATATTGACCAAGAGAACTATTAAAACCATTCAATAGTTCGGTACGCATTGACTTTAACTCTTCGTCAGAGGCTCCCCCGATGTTTCCTCGTGCAACGGCTTTTTGTTCGGGTTTTAATTCCTGTTTAACGTAAAGCACGGAATCTTTAGAAGTCCCATCTTCACCCCTCGGCCCACGATTTCCTGTATCCCCTTTTTGCCCTCGGGGACCTTCAACAGATAATTTAAGCCAATACTGGGCATTACTTAATGCGGTGCCTGACGGGACATTTGTAACCGCCTCATAGACAAAGCCTGCCGAGTCGGAAACACGATCCAAAACTTCATAAGCCTGTGTATCTACAAAAGCACCGCGGTACGTCGGTCGGACTTTTCCGATGTTAATTACTGTCATAACTGCTCCTAAATTTTTGCCTCTAATCGGCCGTTCTCGTTAATCTCAAACTCGGCGGGACTCAGGCCAACTACTTCAAGCTGTAAGTTGCCATCCTCACTGACATTGAAGTTTCCGAAACAAGTGGCGAACGGGCTTTGCCCCATAGGACCGCGCTCACCGCGCTCACCGCGGGGGGCTGACTCACCCTGCTCACCGCGAAAACCACGGGGGCCGCGGAGATTTCCGACTTTGGCTCCAAGAGTCGCGTACAAGTCGCCCATGTTCACAATTTGGAATAAGTCATAGGTGTCCAAACTCAAAACATGATCTCCCACTTTCACTCCACTTGATGGAGAAAGGTTTGAAAATGGAATTGATTCATTTTCACGACAAGAGGGAAACGTTCTGAACGAGAATGAAGCTTTCTTAGAAAACTCTATGGCCGCATTAGCCGCTTCCTGAATGGGCCCGCAAAGGTCAAGCACCTCCCGACGAATTTTCTTAATTTCAGTTACGGCCTCAAGCCCTTTTTCCGTGGAGATTTTTGAGGCTTCGGCTAGGCCTCTGACTTCGTTTAAGGCCGATTCAAAATTCTTGTTGATAGCTAAGAGTTGATCTGCGGCCTCGATAGCCTTTTGTGCGTACTCCCTCGAGGTGCTTGAGTCGTTCGCGTAAAGCTGTCTAATCTGCTCAATGACGGTGGCTGATAGTTTCGTAACGTCGTCAATCGCTACTAAGGTACCGTCATCAAGCTGAATCATGGCCAAACGAGCGCGGATTTCATTGATTGAGCGAGACACATTGTCTAACTCCTTATCAATCTCTCCGCCTGGAATAAGACTCGGCTCATCAGCCGAAAACCTGTGAGCGCGCCTGTATTCAGTCGGTTGACCGTTGCGCGGTGTCGTCACTACCATTGACGCTCTCCTTATTCGGCGGCCTCAATATCCTCAACAGGAGCGGGCGCAGGTGCCGGGGCTGACTTCTTTCCCTTTTTCGGAGCGGTATCAATAACGCTTCCACGGATAGCTTCAAGGAGGGGGCGGACACCAGCGCCAAAACGATTTTCAAGAACATTGCGGCCATAGAGTCGAGCCAAGCGCATGACCTCTTCTTTCTCTCCTTCAACATCCTGGATACGTCCTTCTTCAAGTTCATTGACATTTTCTTCACCGTGGAGAGTGTTCAGAATTGAAATCTCCCACGGAAAAACCTCTTTATTAACGACGGTATTTGCATTGAGTTTGATTTCTACATTGACTAACTGTGCTTTCATGTTGATCCCTATATTTAAGAATGGGCCTCCTTTGAGGCCCGTGTTTTAGGTGGATGATTAAGAGATACCCAAGACTGCGTGAGCGTTAAGGCGGTTAGAGGTGAGAAGACCGCGCCAAACGATCATCTCATAGAAGGCCAAAACGTTGTGCGGGCGGGTCGGTCTAACGATGTCAATGCCGTTATCTTTATAGAAAAGATGACGAGAGTTAATGAAATAACAGCGCTTAGACCATGCAGTGGAAGCAGTTGTTTCAAGGGCGTCCAGATCATCAAAAGTCGGGTCATAAACGATTTCAATGCCCTTATAGAAAAGGCCCGTCTTCATGCCTTCGCCAACTGCGACATCAATCTTTTTGACGGCTCCCGCGTCGACGTTTTGAGTCACGGTCACGCTAGAGGCGTAAGCGTCAATGAAGTCACCTCCTGCAAGAATGAAATCAGGTGTGCCGCCGTGACGGATACAGCTTCGCCAAGCCTTCTCCATCTTTGCCCTCATTGTGGCCGCGTTAAGCGTTGTGTCGGCATAGTTGCGCCAATAGGTGGCTTTAGCACGGTCAATGCCGCCAACTGTACCTGTGGTCGGTTTAAGAGAAACAATGGCGTCCAGGCCTACAACTGCGTCATTAGAGGACGTGCCGTCGCGGTGAAGTGCCAAGTCAAGAGACTTGTCAAAACCTTCTTTCAATGCGTAAACGTTGTCGGCCAAGAAGTTAGAAATAATGGCCTTTTCATTGTCAGAAGTGCGGAATTCTCCGCGGCTCCCTTCGCGAACATCAATGCCCGCGGCGACTAACTTATCATGGGAAACCTTGAAAGCGTCAGTCGCACGCGCCCAAGACCAGTTGTTTTGAACAGTCGGATCACGGTCATTGAAGGCGATAGTGTTTTCACCATAACCGAATGCAAAGTTAGAGCCGTAATCTTTGATGATGTTTTCAGACTCAGACGGGCCCGCATTCATTCTCTTCTTCTTAGATTTCAAGAAAGTGAGAAACGGTTGCTCCTGTCTAATTTGGTCTGTTGCGTTTTTCACATAGTTGGTCAACGCATAATGAGCAAGAACGCCCAAGTCAGCAGTAGAAATAGCCATAAATGAAATGTCCTAGAAAGTTGTTGAAACGTTTCATTCAGTGCCCGAGCTGTGGCAATTTTCTTAATTTCTGCCCTGGTGCGACTCAGGGATACGAACTACAGAAACTCTTCAACTCTTCGGGACGCGACACCCGCTACTTCGATTTCTTTCTGAATGCTGAGTCCCCTCCGTTAGGGATACGACCTCCGAATTACGTTAAAAGACTCACGGAGGGGCGCTCAAACAAAATTGTCAAGCACCTGAGAACAGGTGCGGAAAAAAAATTAAATGCCCAGTGTTCTCATTTTCTCGAAGAGTTGATCTTCAAGCGACATATTCGGATTTAGAGAGCGCTGTCCGACATTCGTATTTCTGTGCTGAGAAATCGGGCGGGCGCGGTTAGTCTCTCGGCTCTGCATGGAGAGAGAATCCCACATGACCTGAAGTTGTGCGACCCACTGAGAAGGCGGAACCGCGCTTGTGAAAGACTGAAGTCTCTCGGGCGTGAAGTGAGACTGAATGGCCTTGATCTTGCGGCCAAAATCTACCTCACCGCTCTTTGAGTAGAAAAACTGTTGCACGTCAATTTGTGCATTCTTGACGGCCTGAAGTCTCTCGGCCTCAAACTGTTGGGCCTGTTGTGTCTGAAGCTGAAGCTGTTGCTCTCTCTGTTTCTGCTCGCGGGCGCGGACTAATTCAAGTGCTTGATCCCGATTCATAGCTAAGTCTGCTACAGACTGCTTGAGGTCGGGGAATTGATCGAGCGGATCAGCCAAGGCGACATCTTCGCCCAACTCAGCGCAGAGATTGGCACGGATTTTGTCTAAGGCCGCGATACCCTTTCGCATATCGTCCTTATTGCCTGAAGAAACAAGGCGGCCGATAGCCAAAACGGTGTTAATCGAGTCTCCGTCAAAACCTGCGTCACGGAAAGATGTGACGACGGTTTCAAGGCCCTGCCGTGCCTCTTTGCGTTCGGCAAACATTCTCTGAAGGCGCTCTTTGCCGCGTTCAGTCTTAGCCGTGTTGATTAACTCGGCCTCCTCTTCTTCAGGCGTCTTCGGCGCTTCATTCTGCTGTGCCTGTTTCTGCTCCTGTTGCGGCTTCTCGGCGGGTTTCTCAGCCGCCTGGTAGCCGTCTTCGCCGTTCTCCCCGTCGTCGTCCGTATCGTCGCTCTGCGAGTCCATTTCATTCAGTTTGGACATGATTGTATCGTGGAGGCCCTTCGGCTCGTCTGCGCCGCTTTCGGTGCCCTCCTGAGACTCCTGCGCCTGGTTCTGCTCCGTGGCGTTCTCGGCGGCCTGGTTTTCGTCGTTCTGTTTGATGTCTTCGTTTTCAAATTCCATGATTAAAACTCCATTAAAGATTAAAAAGATTTATTGAAACTGGGGGTTGTTTTGCGGCATTACTTGTGCCTGTTGTGTCTGTTGTGCTTGAGTCTGAAGTGCTTCAACGTTCGGCATAAAATCCTTCACGTCCAGGCGGTCATCAAACCTGTTTAGAGTCTCGGTCAACATGGCCTCAAACGGTTTGTAGTCCATGCCTTGAGCCGCTGACTGTGAAATGAGCTGTGCCAACTGAATCAATGAGGGGAGGATACGGCCCCAGGCTTCCTGCTCTTCAATTCGATTAGGTTTGCCCGTTGAACCAGCCCGAATCTTCACGTTAATTTGTTCAAAGACTTCATCGCGAGAGAGTTGCGGCCAATCGTAAGTTTTCTCAAACTTTAGTGACCCGTCGGGGTTTTGAATCGGTAAGCCGTTTTCATCTAGTACGGGCTGAGGCGCGCCCATGATTCTTTCAACTGCCCCTTCATTCAATTCGAGTAGGAGAATCTGTCCCGCGTATTGGCACAACTCAGATAAAAATTCTTCTGTCCAATCCTGAAACATCGAGATACGGGCAGAGAGAGAGTTATTCATAATCTCGGCTTCAGTAGCAGTCTTCGCCTTATTGATAGATGATCGGGCGGCGTCCTGTAGGCCGACACACTGCTCAATGTCCATTCGGATAGGCGAAGTATCATACAAAGAGGGGTCAATTGGCGGGAATTGTTTGGGAACAAAAGCTTTTTGCAATTCCGAGGAGTCCACTCCTTTTAGGATTGTGATTTCTCCAACTCCGCTCTTTTGAAAAGACTCAACGTCCTTGACCTTGACATCATTACCCGCGATATATCCAGGGACAATGAAATCACGATTTTCGACGAGTTTCTCTCTTATCTGATTGTGCTCGGCTTGAAGTTTTTCGGACAAGTCAACCAAGGACGGGCCCACAAAACATCCGTCAATTTTGTTGAAAGGCAACAAGAAGAACGGGTAAAAGCGTCGACCATTGACGGGAGGCGGGTACGGATCACGGAGCCAAAAGTCACAACCGTCGCAAAGTGTATAGACCATCTGTGACCGCTTATCCCAAATTTCATAGACTAAAACTTGATCGTCATCGGACACTTTGTCCAAGTCCTGTGCCTGGTTGTCCACGGCCGAGCCGTCGTAATTGAACGTCGTGGCTTTTCGAATTTTCTTTTTGTAGCGTGACTCAACATCATCACGCGTCATAAAGATCATCTGTGCAATCCAATTGGCGTTACGGTAGTCATCAAAGTTTTGGCAAGTCGGGTCAATTAACAAGTTGTCTGTCATCACGCGGTCAATAACAAGCCCTTCGCTTGCAACAACTTCGGCTTTACTTTCCAGTCCGCGCATGACCTGCTTCAACTCTTCAAGCTCGGCTTCCTTCGAGGCTCGGTCTTGATCATCCTCAATGCGTGTAATCAACTGCTCTAAGGTGCGTATATTGTCCTGAGTGTCCTCAAGTCTGTTGAGGATCTCGGGGTCTTGGTGGATGTCTTTTTGATACAAGACCTTGACCGCGCCATAGGAGCAGATAAGAGCCGCGCGCACGACTTCAGCGCCCCATAGCTTCAAGTTGGCGTCCTCAAGCTGTCTGTTGAGAATAGTTTCAAGAGTCTTACAAAACAGTGTGGATTTAAATTGTTGCTGTCGCGGCTGTACCACTAAGTCAGGGTTACGGCTGTAAATCGTCGGCAACAAAACATTTATCATGCCAAGGATTAAATTAGCCCTGTACTTAACATAGTCTTCTGAGTTCGCCTCAGCTTGAGTATTGAAGTTCTGCACAAGTTTTCGATTGTGCTTACAGCGTTTGAAAAAAGGGCCCCAATACTTTTGCGCCTTCGCCAGTCGCTTTCCCCATGCTTTGGCCAACGGGTCAACTTCGGGTTGTTCCTCGATTGCCTCTCCAATCTCACTATTCATGTCTTCTAGTCTCTCCATATTGTTTCCTCTTCAGGTGCTTTACGTTTTCTCTGTACGCCGTATCTAAGGGCGTCCCATGCGTGATCTTCTTCTGTCGTGTCAACATCCTCGGGGTTTCTCTCGTCAGGATGTAGCGTCGGAATAGTCCTAATGCAGTGTTTGCACGTCCTAAAAAATTTGAGTTTTCCGTCGGCTAGGAGCCGGATGATTTCTTGCGCTCCGTTAATTCGTGAGCCTGGGCCTTTTGTGCTAGGGCGCCATTTAATGCCCGCGTCAGCGAATGCTTTACCAATTGATCTATCAGTACCGACGTTAGAGAAAATGGCTGAGTCCGCGATTGAGTAGCGATACTCATATCCATTTCGTTCGTCCGAGGCTTCCCGCGCTTTCATCTTCTGCGCGACTTGATCAACGTTCTCTCTTGATCCTTCGCCGTCCCGTTCGCCTTTTCCGTAAATCTCTCGGAAAACGAATATCACGCCGTCGGGATTCATGGCGAAGTACAGAACGCAGTAAGGAGCCGAGTAGCCCCAGTCCATAGACCGCCACATTTCCCATCCGCTGGGGATAAAGAACGGTTCAACAATGTGCTTAGAAGCGTCCCAAACGCCCTCAAGGAATGAACCTACATGAATATCCCAATCTCCGTTAAGCCACGCTTTGCGGCGGTTCACGTCGGCAATAGACAGGATAGAAGCCAAGTAAGACGGGTCATTCTCAAGGAGTAGTTTGTTTTCCCAAACAGTGGACGTTATGCGCGTGCGTTTTCTGTATGACAAGTCAATCCGTGATCCGTCAGGGCCCATCAAGAACGGTTTTTCAGGCTCGATAATGGTGCACTGCGGCACCTCACCGATTTTGAAATACGACTTGACGGCCTCATGTCCTTTGCCGAACGGGTTACAGGTCGAGCGAACACGCTTAGGGATACCAGGCATAGCAGATCGGCACGTGGACTGCATGGCCTGATAAAACGACAGGTTAGGCCAGTTGGTCAGCTCCTCGAATGCGAGCCACGGATAATTGTGGCCGTGATAGTTCCAATAATCCTCTTCCCTATCGCCGTACCTGAATTTCAACTCTTCGCCTGTAGCGAATTTCCAAACATACTCAGACTCGTTAAATTTTGCAGTCGGGAAAATCTGCGGGAACCACTTCTTAGACTTCTTAACCACGTCATCAAGCTGAGGATAAGTCTGACGGAATAAAACGCCGTTCCATTCCGCACCGTACCCTTTACCGACTTCACGTGCAAAATCCATAAGGAGCGTATCTGTTTTGCCGCCCCCGCGTGTACCCTCAAGCAGTACCTCGAAAATGGGGCACGACAAGAAAAGCCGCTGGCTTCCAGGGAAAGGCGACCAAATGACCTTAGGTTTCTGCTCAAGTGCGTTACTGCTCATTGTCTGCGCCCATGTATTTCTTCTTGTTGGCCTCTTGCTCGGCGATAACTCGTTCAGCAGTTAGGCCCCAATCGTCAGCCGTCAACGCCTCAGGAATGACAAGCACGCCCGCATGAGAGGGGATTAAATCTTTCCCGTCCTTACCCGTAACTTCCTGCGGCATACACTTCGAGAGCAGAGAACAAAACGCCTTAGGTTCAATCTGCGCGATCATCTTCAGGTACTCGACTCCGCCCATTTCATCCAGGGCTTGCAAGACCATTGTTTTCACCGCAGTAGTGATCTTGTTCGGCACGCCCTTAGGACGGCCAGCGGGGTTATTTGTTTTGCCTTTTTGTGATTTTTTCTGAATTTCGGCATTGTTTTCAGGAGCGACTTCTTTTTTCACTGTCTCCCCTGAAAAATCAATTTGCACCCTAATTTGTCCGTTCGGTCTGACCGGTTCTCCGAGTTGCGGTTTCTGAATATGGAATAAGTTGTCATCAATCCCAAGGGCTTGAGCAATACCATCACGGCCCGCTTTAAATGACGCGATCATGTTGTCGTCGTCTCGTTTACGTCTATCAGGCGGATAGAACGTCAGATAGAGCGGCAGAGATTCAAGCTGAGAACAATCAGGAGCGGGCTTGCCCCCCAAGGCTTCCTTAGTCAAGAAATAAGCCTGCTGTTTGTATTTCTTAAATTCCCTAGCATACTCAATATTATTTAGGGTTTTCGAGCGGTTCGGGTTAAGCCTCGACGGTGTATAAGGCAGAATAATTTCAAACATTTTTCAATCCTGTTTTAATCGTATTCACAAACATACACCCCTATCAAGAAGGAAAAGAAAAAAATTAACGAGGACGATAAATAAATAAAATCCAATAAGAACTAAATTCATTTTTCTCTCCGGCTCACGTGTTCAGAATAATCAAAGAGTGTCAACCACTTAGGAAGAATTAAGGCTTCATCATTCTTCCTAAAATGATTGTGTAGGCCTGGATCAAAACGAACGAGCGCCCGAGCAATCGCCTTATCTGACAAACCGATATGGGCTATAACGGTACCAATACTTTTAGTAGGGGTTATCACTCTGCATCCAATTGGAAAATTTTCAATCTCTACATCTCGTTTAATTACGAATGTGCTCATATCTCCTCCCATCACATGAAAACAGCGTCGGTTGCAGGTTTACGCATTGAGCGTCCAAGGAATTGACGGGCTACACACTTGCTTGACACTCGATCCATTAAGCGGTCACCGAGAAGCGCTAGGAGCGCTTCAGGCGGTAAGTTGGTCAAAAGAATGGTCGGTTTCTTGTTGGTGAGTCTGCGGTCCATGACCGAGAACAAGATACGGCGCTCCGCGTCGGAGCCTTTCTGCACGCCGATTTCATCCAGGACGAGGAGACCGATTTTGGAAATACGGTCGATAACATCATCTTCCGTAAATTCGGCGTTTTTGGCATAAGCCCCGCGAACAGCCCAAAATAGCTCTGTAACGGTCATGTACTTGCAGGTGGTATCTTCTATCAAACTCTGTAAGATCGTGCACGCTAGGTGCGTTTTGCCCGTTCCACAGGTGCCAAAAAACAGAAGACCGTATCCGCCCGCCTTAGCCTTCTCCCAACCGTTGATAAAACGTCGAGTCAATTCTTTCGCTGAAGCCTGCGTTTGATCCTGCGGGATGTAATCTACAAGGCCCTTCCCTCGGTATTCCTCAGGGATACCGGCTCGAATGAGTTTGTTGTCGAGTTGTTTGCGTTCGGCTTCCTGGCGCTCAGCCTCGGCCAGCTCAGCTCTAAGCGCGGCTTTTTGTTTTTCGCATTCGGGACACGGTGCCGCAAAAACTAAGCGGCCGTTTTGAAAAATGTCTTCACCCGTGTAGGTGCCATGCTCAGGGCAGTTTCTCACGACCGGTTCACGTGTAATGTTTAAAGTCTCTCCGATTGATTTCCACATTTTTAAAGCTCTCCGTTTCTGCGTTTCTCGTTCATCTCTTCCCAGCTCATTTGGGATTCATAAAATTGGGTGGTGTATCCGCCCGCTGGTTCTTCAAGGCATTGAGGGCGGCCGAATGTTTGCGGCCGAGGTGTCGGTCTTGGAGTGGGTTGAGTGCGCGGGGACTTCAGGTAGTTGAGCCAAGTGGTACGCCAGCTCTTGTCACTTCGCTTAGTGTTTGCGCCCGCTCCGTCTTGCCAATAAAACTGAAACTCAACAAAGGCTTTGTAGGGTTCAAGATCGGGCCGCAGTTTTTCGCAAAGCGATTTCCATTCGACGGGAATTTCTTTTAAGTCGAAGGAGTGAGTGATCGGACGAGTTTTTTTGACCGCGGATTTTTTCTGCTCTGCCTCATCAGCCGTCAACTCAAAATTTGGAGGAGTCGTATCAACAATATTTATATTGTTATTAATTGACTGAGTATTGACAGAGTAGAGTACCGTTTTTGGTACTGGTTCAAGTCCGTTTTTGGTACCGGTACCGTTTTTGGTACCAGTACCATTTTTGGCACTGGTTTCAGGTAAAGCGGTACCGTTTTTGGTACCGGTACCAAAATTGGGAGCGGTACCAAAATTGGTACTGCTTTGCCGATTGAATAATTCCTCAATCCGTTCAACGTTGATTAAATAAAAGTTGTGACGACCGTTTAAGGCATTAACAGAAATCAGGTTTTGAGCGACCAAATTCGCAACAGATTTAAAAACCGTTTTTCTATTGAGTTCTGTTTCTGCACATATCGTCGTCGTTGACGGGCGGCAGTTTGTGCCGTCATCATCGGCATAGTCACAAAGGCACCGCAGGACGGCTTTATCAGCCGAACCGCCAGCCCTTATCTTGGCCGCCTTATACGACAGTACGAAACTCATTTCCGCCTTCTTTTTTGATTCAACGGCACGTCCGATAAGCTCCAGCAGTGCAGTTTTGGATATGCTTTTCTGAAGTAAAGGAGAACACCTCGAGGAATTCTTTGTCTTAACTTCCATTGAGATACAGCCGATTGAGACACTCCGACTTCTTCACCCAGTTGCTCTTGAGTTTTGCCTATCTCTTTAAAAAAAGCCTCTGTTATTACTCGATCATTACTCATGCTTGAAAATATTCCATTTTTTATAATCAGATCATAACATTCGTAATAATTAAGATCAACTAATTTCATTCTCTTTGTTATAAGATTTGTAATTATGAAAACACTAGCCGAAAGGGTTCAGTTAGCTCTATCCCTCGCCAATAAGAGCCAAACAAGTCTTGCTAAGGATTGCGGAGTCACTCAACCAACGGTCGCACATTGGTTGAGTGGGAGAACAAAGCAGTTAAAAGCTGATGTTGCCGCAAAAGCGGCGGCTTCATTAGGCGTATCTGTCAGATGGCTGACAGAGGGTAGAGGAGACATGAAACCGTTACCTCTAGCAGAGGGGCTAGAACTTAGCGAAATCGGATCTAGGAAAATTCCTTTGATTAATTACGTACAAGCTGGAAAGTGGACAGGTATCGGGGATTATGGTGGGATTGATTCTTTCGTACTTTCTGACCTGGATTTAAGTAACGACGCATTCGCCTTGATAATAAGAGGTCGATCAATGTTGCCTGAATTTAGAGAAGGTGATCGAATAATTGTAGATCCCGAGGTCGTCCCAATCCCTGGTGATTACGTCGTTGCGCAAAATGGCGAAGATGAGGCTACTTTTAAAAAATACAAAGAAATTGGCACTGACGAGAACGGGAATAAAGTTATAGAGCTAGTCCCTCTGAATCCTGATTTTCCGACTATGCGATCCGATAGAGACCCAATCAGAATCATAGGAACCATGATCGAACACAGGCGCTATCGAAGATGAGAGCTTTAGCTATTTTTATTGTTGCTTTAGGCGCGCTGGTTTGGATTGACGTGCCAGGGAGAATACAGGAATTCTGCATAAACGAAGTATCTAAAAATGAGTTTGAAGACCTGAAGTATTGGGAAAAAAATTATTTCCAATGGAGCCTTGATAACATAGATCGTTTCAAAAGCTTCAAAGAGGCGGGAACACAAAGCCGTGACACTGAAATACAAAAACTTATCAAAGCCTCAGAAGACGTTTGCAATAACTCCTTGAAAGTCTTTGAGAAATACTCAAAAGAAGACCTCATCATTTCTCTTTCCGATGGAATAGAAATCTGTAATGAGTTAGCTTGGAAAATTGAATTTCTAATCACAGGGCTAAAGGTGCAAGAAGACATCAAGCAAAAATAAGCTCAAACAGAACGCAATCAAATACCACGGAATCTTCACATAAGTACAAGTATTACTTTTGTCGCATATTTACAACAAAAGTAATACTTTTTATTACATTTATTATTAGAAATGTTTGCATCCTTTTATTACATTTGTTATGATTTCTCCATCGATCAATTGTTCTTTAAAAGTTTTCTCTGATGATCGTCAAGAGAAAACCAAGGCCCTAAACGCAAGTAAACCGAAAGTGCACGGGCCTTAAAAGGTGGCAAGTGAATTGCACCTAAGCATGAAAGACTGAAAAGTTTTTCAGCGGCGAAGAGAAAGCCAAAAGTATTAGACCGTTAGAGTCGGTCAGTGCGAGTCGGGGCCGTTCAAGCTAAGACAGTTCATAAATAAAAGTACCTTCTCTCCTGTTTTTATTATCTGAGTTAACAAATTGTGCGGTGGGGTTGAGGGTACTTTTATTTTGAGGTTGGTACAGATTAAAAATCTGCAAATGAGCTAGGGAGAGCGTTTAGCTTCAAAGGGTCTAACGTCAGGTGTTGCGTTACAGGTGATTCTCTCATTAGGTACTGCATTGATTTCGTGGCCTTGCGGTCCGACCAGGGAACTGGACTGACAAACGAAAAATCTGAGAACGAGGCGTCCACGAAACGCCTACAACTCTGCTCCTGCCAGCCTCAAAACAAATTCTTTAAAGCTTCAACTAAGTATCAAACAAGGAAATCGAAATGACCTACACGAGAACTAGAGATGACGTTATAGCAGGTGCGGTTTTAGGTACTCTTTGCCCCGACCTCTCCATCATTGATCAGTGCGGCCCGCGCTATAAGGACTCTTATGACGCATTAGCAAGAATCTACTCTTGCAAGGTTGAAGATGTCATGAAGAAGATTGAGGACGAATTGAAACTGCACTTCCCGAACGAACCTCTCAGCACCACCGAATACGAGAAACAAAAAGAGAACGCTCATTTTTTCATTCAAGGGATTCAGTACCTAGCTAATGAATATATGAAAGAAGACATCTAAACAGACACCACACGGCGCCCCTAAACGAAGGGGCTTTTTTTATTGGCCCTATTTACGAGTCTCCCGAGATTCCTCAATTTTTGTTAGTTCCAATTTTTAACTTTGGGGACTCTTGAATGTGGCCTTTTCCACAGATAAAGGAGATTAAAAAATGTACCTGCTACCGCAAGAAAAAAAAGAGTTGTTTGAATCGACCGTTGATGAGGTCATCTTGTTCAGCTACAAAGTTGATGACCTTGACCACGTACTCAATAGTTCCATCCGCGAAGTTGTCCGAGCAATCTTAGAAGGCAAAGAATCAGTAAACATCGACTTGAAAGATTTCGTCTCGGTTGATGTTCTCCAACGTGATGTGAAAGATTTTTTCCGAGAATGCGCGGACAGCTTCTTTCAAGAAAAAATCTCGGACGTTCTTGAAGATATGTACCCGAGCAAGAAAACAACTTAAGGGGGCTGATATGAAGGGAATGAACGGCCCCACCCTAGCGCTAATAACTACCGCGCTTGCTCTTCTAGCCTACTGCTTCGGCCTTCTGCTGACACTCAAGACGGAGGACGGAGAGAATTTTTGGGCCGTGACAGCAGGGTTAGGCGCGCTTGGCTTAGTTATCTACATAGCACTTCTAATCGGATGAAGTTCATGCAAACACTTAATTACGACACCACCGCGCAGTACGACGACTACTGCCGAGCGAATGAGGCAAAAGAGGCCCTTTGGGAAGAATTTTGGGAAAGCTGGTTAGAGCCGAGAGTCGGCGAAGAACGGTATGAAGAGTTGTCCGACGATCATCTAACACGCGAACAGCAGAAAGAACTTGACGAGCTGTACGACGAATTTTTAGAGGAGAAAAACTTATGGCGAGACTGAAAAATTTTTTGATGGGTGAAGCAGAAGCAGGCCGCTTCGTGTTTCCTGAACCTCCGGATTATCCGGATGAAGTTGAGTATTACGGCTGTGGGATCACTTGGGGCCAGGCGCGAGACATGCTCGATAACCTGCCGTCTCAACCTGAATGGACAGACGAGCAGTTGAACGACTACGAGCGCCAGAACGAGACATGGGAACAAAAAAAGAACTTCATTCCATTTGAGCTGGATGAAGTTCCTTTCTGAGATCCTTTTGGAAATCCAAAATTTATTTACTGAGGGTTGCGGCAACAACCCTCAGCAAGGATAGCACATGACTACAGTTAATAAAAACATCTGCATGCGCCTGATTGAGGCGCAAAAGGAATTTCCACGTATTGTCCAGGATCAGGAAGCCAAAGCGTTTGGCAGCGGCCGCGGTTACAGCTACGCAAACATCTCCTCCTGCCTGGATACGATCCTGCCCATTCTCAACAAGCACGGCCTGGCCGTCGTCCAGAAGACGACGACTGAAGAGGACCGCGTTGGAATCGAGACAGTTCTTGTCTCTGAGGAAGGAGAAACACTCTCCTCTGGCGTGTTCTTCGTGACCACTGCTGGCCTCCAGCAAAAGGGAGTGCAGGCGTTCGGGAGCGCAGTCACGTATGCCCGCCGATACTCCTTCGTTTCTTTTCTCGGCCTGAGCTACGGTGAAGAAGACGATGACGGCCGCCAGGCGTCCGAGGATGCTTACTCAAAAGGCAAGACCCGTACACCTGCAAAGAAAGCAGCACCTCAGCCGAAGCAGCCAGCTCCACAACCGGCCCAAGTTTCCGAAGATGAAAAGTATTTCAACCTGGTTGAGGAAGCAAAGAGAGTTTGTCTAGACGGCCTGGAGGCTTACAAGGCTTTCTACAGCAAACTGCACGCGGATGAAAAGCAGTATTTAGTCAAAACAAAAATTCATGAACAACTGAAACAGGAGGCCACTAATGCCTAGCGTCAACAAGGTTTTCATTCTGGGTGCGCTCGGACGTGATCCAGAAACCCGCTTTACCAACACAAACCTTCAGATTACTTCGTTCTCTGTTGCCACCTCGACATTCCGTAAAGGTGAGGACGGGGAGCGAAAGGAGGAAACAGATTGGCACCGTATTACATGTATCGGTCGCACTGCTGAGGTTGCTCAAACCTACCTGAACAAGGGATCCAAAGTGTTCATTGAAGGCCACTTGCGCACACGCAAGTGGGAGAACAAGGAAGGAAAAACACAATACTTAACGGAAATTGTGGCAGACAACCTCCAGTTGCTTGACAAGAAGTCCGATAGACCTGACCAGACCAAACATTCCGCTCCAGCCGAGGAGCCTTACACGGGCAATCCTGAAGACATTCCGTTCTAAACATTCTTTTACGTTAGAAGGCGCGGCTAAAAACTGCGCCTTTTCTTTTATATGAAACTTTATGAAATCCCAAACGCGCTGAGAAAGGCGCTGGATGACGTTTATTACAACGACGAGACTAAGACCGCTGCTGGTCTGGAAGAGTATCAAGAAGTTGAAAACGATGCCAAGGACAAACTCGAAAACACCGCCTTCTATCTGTGCGAACTGGAGCACGAAGCAGACGCGTTAAAAGCAGAACAAAAACGATTTGCAGACCTTATCAAGAGCAATAAAAATAAACAAGAGGCAATCAGAAAGCTAATGCTTGAAGCCCTTCAAAGCATGCCAGATCAAAAAGTTAAGACGGCCAAAGTCTCAATGTGGATTAAGAAAACCACAGCTCTCGAGATTGATAACGAAGACACCATCCCGCAAGAGTATTTCAGAGAAAAACGCTCTATCGAGCTTGACAAAACAAAGCTCAAAAACGACCTGGAAGAAGGCGTTTTCATTCAAGGAGCTTGCATCAAAGAAAATCAAAGTATTGTGATTCGCTAGAGGCCGTATGAGAGAGTTTGATCCAGACAGAATTACGTTCTTGCGGATAGGCCGTAGCCAGTGCGAGATAAAGATCAACGGCAATACAGTCGGGTTCTTGTCTAAAAACAAAAGAAATCTTTGGGTAGTCACTCCAGAGGTTAAAAAAACGGATCCGCAAATTCAATTCCTTTTACGCGTTGAAGTTTCTCAGAACTGGAAGACATTCAGGATCGCAAAAAAAGAACTCAAGCTCACCCTCAGACCGTACACGGATTGCCCGTACGGAAGGCCCTTCGGGACGTTCCTTTTTGGAGAAACATGATGAAGTTTGAATTTATTGACTATGACGGCGGGTTCCCAAACCTCTGCTCAGGCCGTCTGAAATTCAAGGCGGACGGGAAAGTCTATGAGGAGGATGTTTCGCTTATCTCTGGCGGAAGCGTCTGGTTTGATTCTCACTGGTGTGAACACGTTGAGGAAGGACCCTGGCTCGACATCTGCGACTTCTATTTATTTGAGACTTACCCAGAACTAAAGCAATACAAAACCGAGCTCCTCAAAATGATTAACGAGAATGTACCGCACGGGTGCTGCGGCGGCTGTGCGTAGGAGGAAAACGATGTGGAAGATCAAAGACCCTGAGTTAAAACGCAAGATGAATCAGTTCATCTCAGATGACGGCATTAACGAGGTATGCAGAAATGAGATGGCAGATTCTTCCACCTACATATTTTTCTCATTTGAGGATGATGCTTACAACTTTCGGATAGACAAAAGTTATTTTGAAGAAGTTCCTAGAAACATGCTGGACGTTTGGAAACCTTTCCCAGAGAAAAGGCCGCCAGGAGACGGAGCCTACTTAGTAACGCGGCAAATGAAAACAGACACGGGCACAACGATTAGTTTTCTTGATTTCGCCAGATTTGAGTACGGTCAGTGGATGTTTAAAAACGATGTAGTCGCTTTTTGTAACTTGCCTGAGCCTTACTTTCCGATGGAGAAAAAGCATGAAGTACCAATATCGATTCAAAGATAAATCGCTTGAACAAGCGTTAAATGTTATTTACGGAGAGGAATTCGTAGAAGATGAAGTAAACAGGCAAATGACGAATACAACGTCATACATTTGTTTCGATTTAGATCATAGTTCTACTACGATTTCTAAAGGAGAAATCGCTGAAATTAATGAATACAACCCAGACGCCTGGAACCCGTTCCCGGAGGTTAATCCTCCGGAGTGCGGAGAGTACCTCGTGACCTTTAAAGACGAGGATGCGGATTACGTGCAGCAAAACTATTTCGACATGTTGGGAAGATGGGAAACCGCACATTCTGATGTGATTGCTTTTAGGGCCCTCCCCGCCCCATATCAACCGGAGGCCAGAAAATGAAACTTGAACTTGAAAACACTGACAATCCTCGAAATCACCAGTTTGATGAACTGGATCAAATAATCGTTCTTTTAAACGATCCCGAAACTGGTGAGCAGTTCTATGAAATCCTCACTTATGTGAACGATGACTTTGTTTTTGGCGGACCGAACAGTGATCCGATGGATTTTGACGCTCCCTTTCCGGGTCCCGAATTGATGAGATGGGAGAAAATTGATGTCTAACAGCCGCCTCCGGGCGGTTTTCTTGTACATAAAGGTAGCCGATTAACCTTTAACAATCAAGAACAAAATCAGTTACAATCAAGCAAGCAAATTATATTTTTAGGTGCTTGCTATGGATGATAAAACTAAGCAGTCCAAAGGCGGTGTTGAAAGAGCCAAGAAACTCTCTCCCGAACGCAGATCTGAAATTGCACGCAATGCAGCATTAGTAAAGAGCGGAGGCTTTAAGGCCCTTCACAAAGGAAACTTCAAGGAAGTAATTGGTGTAGATATACCTTGCTATGTTCTTAACGACTCTAACCATACGGCCGTTATGAGTCAAAGAGGAATCGCGGAAGCATTGGGATTTGCGACAGGAGGTGGAACGGCAATCAAAAAGTTCTTAAGCTCTCAGTCCATGCTTCCGTATATTGGTTCCGAACTTTCTAAAAAAACAGATCAACCTATTGTTTTTAAACTAGATCAAACTGGTTCCGGGCGGAAGGCGTATGGATATGACGTAACGATTTTGATTGACATTTGTCAAGCCATAATCAGGGCCAATGACGATAATCAACTTAAATCAAACCAAGCCTTTTTAGTAAAAAATGCTTCGATAATTCTTCAAGCCTCTGCCAAGTTGGGTATTAGAGAACTTGTTTACAAGCTCGCTGGGTACAACTCCACAAAAGAAGCGGTAATCGCAGCCTTTAGAGAGTACATCCTCGAAGAGGCAAGAAAATGGTCAAAGGAGTTCCCAGACGATTTATACGCAGAATGGCAGAGGCTGTATGACATACCTGTGCCAGTCCGCGGTCGTAACTGGGAGCATTACCATCTAACTTTGAAGTTCATTTACCTTCCTTTGGCCAAGAGCAATGGCAAGCTCCTTGCGTTGCTCAAGGAAGCGAAAAAAGAATCAAAAGGCAAAAAATACGACAAACTCCACCAATTCCTCAACGAAATTGGCTTAACAGCTTTGCGTGCACATATTTGGCAGGTTGTCGGTATCGCCAAAACTAGTCAGTCAGTAGAAGAATACGAACGAAGGTTCTCTCTAGCTTTCGGAGGACAGCTGCCCTTTGAATTTGATGAATAATCACTGAAATCATTCTTGACCGCCTCCGGGCGGTTTTCTTTTGGAGAAAACATGACAACAAAAATCTACGGCACCTCCGATGATTTGATTGAATTTGAAGGTGGCATTTACGACGAAATCGGAGCCTATGAAGCTCAGGACAAAGGGATACTTTTATCAGATGGCACAGTGCTCGAATGCTCGTATCCCAAGGCTCCGGGGCTAGGGGTTTGGGGATTCAAGCTGATCCGTGCTGGAAGTCTTTTTGATCGAATTGAAGAATGCAATGATGAAGACGCCGAAGTCTATTCAGACATTGTTTACTTCAAAGACGGACTAACAGACTTCTGGGAAATCCTCCCCGAGCACAAACAAAAAGCCCTTGATCTTCTAAACAAATACAACATAGAAGAATTGATCACCGTATCTCCGCACGAACAACTCATGCAGTGCATGTATGACGAGCAAGAATATTAACAAGGCGCCCTCTTCGGAGGGCCTTTTTATTGGGTGAGATATGAAAGATCGAAGAGTTTCTGATCTCAGGTACACGGTAACCTGGAGGAATCCATACAAGCCGAGACCTGCGGGCCTTCCGAAGATTTTATGCAGCAGTCCCTTTGAGGAGGAGTTGACGCTTCCTTGGATCATAGCTTCGAACTGGGGAATCAACGCATGGGCTATAGGCATCTACTTCGAGCATCCCAAACCAAAAAGAAAGATGGACGATGAGAAACGAGCGGCAATGAGAAAAAAGAGGATGCACACGCGAATTGAAAAGACTGCTCCACTGTTTTCTGATGAATTTGAGAAGAAAGAACTCGAGAAGCGGGCTGATTATTTTGCTGGGAAGTCTCAGGTTGATGAAGCTGAACTCAACAAGAGAATGGATGAATTCTCTGGCCTGATGACACCAGGAGAAGCAGTTCGGTATTTACTCAGCCTAGGTGTTCCGACGGAGCTGTCTGAAGAAGACAAAAAGTTATGCGAAGACATCAAGCAATTCCGTGCAAACGAGAAGAATTTTTCTTCCGAAGAATTCAGGCTTAGGTGCCAAAAGAGAGCGGCTGAGAAAGCAGAGCGAGAAAAGAAAGCTATGGAGGCTTTAATGGACATCCGGAACGAACCTCTTTTTGCTGGGCTTTGAAAATGGAAGGGTTCCTCCGGCGCCTGAGATAAAAGCTGTTCCGAGAGTTGTACGAACTCATCGTACAACTCACAAAACACAAGCGCATTGAGAAATCAGTGCGTTTTTGTTTTTTATGGAGAAGTCATTATGAAACCGATACTCGATCCGATGTGCGGCTCCAGGATGTTCTATTTCGACAAGAACAATAAGTCCGTTCTGTTCGGAGACATTAGGGATGAAACTCATTGGACGCGGCAATACAAAAAGCTGGAGATTCACCCTGACCAACTCATGGACGCAAGGAAATTAGATTTTCCTGACAACACCTTCTATCTCGTGATCCTCGACCCGCCTCATTTAATCAACTGCGGCAAAACGTCGGACATGGCCAAAAGTTATGGCTATTTAGAAAAGGCCTGGCACGAGGATATGAAACGGATTTTCAACGAGGCGTGGCGCGTTCTCCGACCTCACGGCACCCTAATTTTTAAGTGGGCTGATAAAGATGTAAGCCTAGCCGAACTGCTTTATGTACTCGAACGGCAGCCAGTCTTTGGCGATAAAAAGCCGGCAGCAAACAAAGCCGGAACAAACCGTTTCTTTTTAGTTTTCTTTAAGGATGAATAAACATGGACAAAATCGAACTCACCCGCGAGGAGGCGATGCTGGTCATGCGCCTCCTCAATTTATTTTTGAGCAAGGCTCAAGCTCTGAATGTTCGTGACAACTCAGACGTTGCTCCGGCAAAAGCGCTCAAACAAAACATCTTCAACCAGTTCATGAAGCTCGACGAGCAGGAGGCTGAGAATGACACTGAACAAAGCTGTTGAGTTTTACTCCTGCCTGCTCATGATTATGGATCACTACGGCTATGACCATCAGGTATACGAAAAATTGCCGGAAGAAGTCGATGAATTGCAGGAAGCGTTTGACGCCTACTTTGATAAACCGTCCCCGGAGCATTGGCACCATGTTCTTGAAGAATGCGCCGATGTCCACATCATGCTGGAACAGTTCCAGATGCTAATCACTCCGGAAGACAAAAAGGAGTTCGACAAGATTTGTATGGACAAACTGCATCGAGAAACTAGAAGAATTGAAGGAGGAATGAAAAAATGAGAAAACGTAAATCGGATAGCAGCGATCTCGGCGTGCTCCTCCTTGACGTGAAACAGGTCGCGGAATTATTGAATATCGGAGTCTCTACAGTGTGGGCGTTGGTTAAAGTAGGAAGATTCCCGGAACCGATTAGGCTCACTACAAGATGCTCTAGGTGGCGGCGTGTGGACGTTGTCGCTTGGTCGAAAACGCTAGGAAGCGAAAAGGAGGCGACGGTATAAATGAAACCACTCGGGGCGGAATTCCGCCCCATTATTTTTATTTGATCTGGCTGAAGCAGAACGCTCCCCAGGCATCAAAAACTTCTCTCATATCCCCTAAAGCCTGCTCTCGGTCATAGGCGCATTGATACGATTCATTGCGATGGTCGAGACAGCTTTCTCTCAAGTCCTTTGCAAATGCCGGATGGCCATATCCGGACGCATCTTTAGCCCAGGTATTAAAAGTTGCCCGAGCGCAGCCGTGCAAAGTGACAATCCTCGGCTTACCGGTTTTCAAATGCATTTGATCCGGATCAATCCAGCCAATCCCATCTATTTTTTTCTGCTTGTCGTGCATGCGCTTAATCAAGGCGCTGACCGAATCTCTTGTAAACGGAGAGTTCTTTCCCTTGTTGATATTCGGGAAAATAAAAGCGTCCTCACTCATTCCGATACGAGGAGCTGTTTTTAATAATTCCATTGCCTGAGGACTGAGCGGTGTCTTACGATCAAAAGGTATTTTCTCGCCTTTGACCTTCATTCTCTCTCTGGGGATGACATGGAACCACTGCCCTTCTGTCTCTTTAATCTCTCCCCAGGTCGCCTCCCGAGCTGTTGAGTTCCGGGCGGCAGTAAGAATCGCAAAGGCCAAGCACCGAGCTGTCTGGCTAACCGGGACAAGTTTCATAAGCTCAGCAAAGAAAAGCGGCATTCTTTTCGGAGGGAGCGCCGGTTCATGGCCGCCTTCAGCTCTCACCAATGGCAGCAGGTCTCCCAACTTCCCATCTTTGACCTGTGCGGGATTCAGCATAGGAGGGACGAACTCCGAGCGGATTGCCCAGTCAATCGCCTGGCGAGCGTCAGACAAAATTCTTTCCGGAGTATCAATCATCGTCCGCCACTTCTCGCCCAGAGCGGCCGCAAACATCTCGGGCTTCAATTCCTCCACCGGACACATCCGGATCGAATCAGGAATGTGATTTCTAAAAAAGCCCTGCCACACTTCTTTCTTCGGTTTGCTCGGATTATTCCAGCGACCTCGAGCTTCATTGAATTCAATCCACCTGTAGACCAGCTGCTCGAAGGTTAAACGATCATCCCCGGACGTTGATTTCTTCCGTAATGAAGCCTTGAGCGTTTTTTCTTCTTCGGACGGGTCGATACCCTGCTTGATCTTTACTTTCCACTCAGCGGCCTTTTTAAAGGCATCTGCGAGCGACATCTGCGGATAGCGTCCCAGTGTAAATATCCGATTGATGGTTGATTCCCGCAGAATGAAGTATTTGGCCAAGCTGCCGTCTTTGAGTTTTACGACCTTTACAACCAGGCCTGGAACCCCGCCGCAGGCCCGAGTCTTTGTGACAGCCTTCAGCTGCTTTTCTGTCATCCGCTCTGCTAAACGCATAAATTCCTCCGAATCCCTCTGAGTTCAATATCGGCGGGGCTTCCAAAGTCCTAATGTGACAAAAAATCCGAAAAAATTCTGCTATTTTTGGATTGCCGTACGTCGTATGTACATTAGATACTACATTAGAACATCTAGCTGTACACAAATAAATATGGACGAAGACGGACTATTACGAACGACATTGAGAGCGGAAGGCCCGCCGTTATTGGGATTGCTTAGACTAAGACAAATAAAAAAGGCCGTCTATAGACGACCTTTTAGGAATTACTGGTCGGGGCGGCGGGATTCGAACTCGCGACCCCTTGCACCCCATGCAAGTGCGCTACCAGGCTGCGCTACGCCCCGACTCAAGAATCGTGATATTACACGATTTTTTTTAATTGTGCAAAAACTCTTCGATTTTTTCTAAGTTATAGACGACAGAATCAAATTCTTCCCAATCGATTTCCGGCTGAGAAAAGGTCCCGGCCCCTTCAAAACCAGGGAAAGAAGTCTCCGGAAGCTGTGGTGCAGATGCACCGGCTTTTGCTTCTCTGTCTTCTTTATTCAAAATTTCTCTTGCCGCATCAATACGATAGCCGTCTCCGTAGAGAAGCTCCCGTATTCTGCGGGCAATCAAAATATCTTTTGCGCGGTAAGCACGCTGGCTTCCGCGCTTCATCGGTCTGAGCTGAGAAAATTCTTTTTCCCAAAACCTCAGGACATAATCTTTTACACCACAAAGTGAGCTCGCTTCCCGAATCGGAAAATACCTTTTCGAAGGTATCGGCGGCAATTCAGGAAGCTTTTTCTTTCTAGGCATCCGCTATCAAGCCTTTTGGCGGAGGTTGTAATCGATAAAGTCCGTCAGTTTCTTGGAAGGATGGAAGTAGACATCCAAACGGGTCGGAGCGTCAAACCATTCCTTGGCCTCCGGATCAAAGAACATTTTGTAGGCTCTTCCGCAGATTTCAAACCTGCCGAGTGTCGTGAGTTTTACTTCCTCTCCGGTTGCCAAAACATCCGAAATGGTCTGGAAAAACTGAGTCACAAAAACTCGAGACATCTCGCGGCTGAAGCCGAGCTCTTCGAAGAGAACTTCTTCGAGCGTGCTGCGGTTCATTGTGTTCTTATCCCCAAGCAACTCTTTGACGAGTTCAAAATTGTCAGGACCAATGTTTGCCATGACTTCCCCTTAATCTCTCAAGACTGCACCCTCTTTAGCGAGGGCTTCTACCACAGCGGCGACGGCCTCATCAGCCTCTTCTTCAGAAAGCTGAGCATCCGGGCGCTGGAGCAACATGTTAAACGCAAGGCTCTTCTTCCCTACATTAGCACCATCCTGGGGTTTGTAAAGATCAAAGAGTTTGAAAGATGACAAACTCAGCAGGCGCGGATCCTTCTTCGCAGCCTTGCGAACGGCATCCATCAGCTTCTGAACCGGAACTGCATCGTCAATGAATACGGCGATGTCGCGGGACATCGGCTGGAACTTAGACAGACTGCGGTTGACCGGTACTCCGATATCAAGAAGCGCTTCTTCCTTGAGTTCAAAGACTATCGGAGAATGCGGCAGCTCATACTTATGAGCCAATTCCGGGTGAAGCTCACCGATAAATCCGATTTCTTCGCCGTCGAGATAAGCCGTGGCGGCGCGTCCCGGATGGAGTGCAGGATGGTTAGATTTTTCGAAGCGGAGATTGCGGCCCGGAAGCAGCATCTCTACTGCGCCCTTTAAGTCGAAGAAGTCAAAGTTTCTGGCCTTCTCTCCCCACTGAGCGGGACGGGCAGAACCGTATACCAGTGCGGCAAGATGCAGCGGCTGATACACGCCTTCAACGGCGGAGTCGGAACCCTTAACGGAAGGATCACGCCTGAAGATGCGGCCCAATTCAAACAAAGCGGCTCTGTCAGCCTTGCGATTGAGGTTGTACTTAAGGCGATCCACCAAACCTGAGATCAGCTGTGTTCTCATCACAGCCATTTGAGAAGCGATCGGATTCAAAACCTTGATCGGATCTTTCACTTCGGCAAAGTCTGCTTCAGCATCTTCACTGATGAAGGAATAGTTAATCAGTTCCTGGAAACCTAAACCAGCCATCTTCTTGCGAAGTTCATGACGGTCGAGTTTTGCTTCAGAACGTTCGAGCATAGCTACGCGAGCCAGCGGCGGAATTTCCGTCAGGTTCTGATAACCGTAAAGACGAGCAACTTCTTCGATCAGGTCTTCTTCAATCTCAATGTCAAAGCGATAGCTCGGCGCATCTACAACGAAGGTGTTTCCTTCTTTCTTGAAAGAGAAGCCTAAGCGAGTAAAGCACTCGGCCATTTTGTCGTCGGAGATATCTGCACCGATGACTTTTCTGCAGCGGTCAGCTCTCATGCGAACGGGTTCGCGAACGGGCAGCTCTTCGATTTCGTCGACAACCGGACCGACCTTGGTTTCAGAGGTACCGCAGATCTCGAGGATCAGGCGAGTGATGTATTCCATGTGATCCACATTGGACTGGAAATCCACACCGCGCTCGAAACGATAGGCAGCATCGGTCGAGAAGTTTAATTTTCTGCAGCGGCCCTGAATGGCTTTGGGCCACCAAAAGGCAGCTTCAATAAAGACATTCTTCGTCTCCAGCGAGACGGCGGCATGATCGCCGCCCATGATGCCGGCGATGGCTTCAATGCCGTTGTTGTCGCTGATCACTCCGAAATACGGATCGATATCGACGGTCTGACCGTTGAGCAGTTCGCCCTTCTCGCCTTCTTTACCCCAGCGAACAGTCAGCGGACCGTCAAGCTTATCGAGGTCAAAAATATGAGTCGGACGGCCGAGCTCGAGCATGACGTAATTGGAAATGTCCACCAACGCAGAAATCGAACGTTGTCCAGAACGTTCCAGGCGGTCCTTCATCCACTGAGGCGTCGGAGCCTTCGCATTTACGCCGCAGACCACACGGCCGGCGAACCGTCCGCAAAGATCCGGGGCCTCATTGCGTACTTCGTGAACGCGGTCGCAGGTGGCCGGAACCGGAGAAAAATCCGGGAGGGAAAGCTCGGCACCGGTCAGCGCTCTCAAATCGCGGCCGACACCGATCACGCTTAAAGCGTCACCGCGGTTCGGAGTTGCTTTGACTTCAATCTTCTTGTCATCTAGACGTTCGTAGACGCGAATGTCTTCTCCGACAGGCGCATCTTCCGGAAGAATCCACAAACCGGAATGATCTTCGCTGATACCTAACTCTCGGCTGGAGCAGAGCATACCGTTGCTCTCGACACCGCGGAGTTTGGCTTTTTTAATCTTGAAATCGCCGGGGAGAACGGCGCCGATGGTGGCGCAGGGTACCTTGACGCCAGCCTTAACGTTCGGAGCTCCGCAGACGATCTGTACGGGCTCGCCCTTGCCGATATCGACTGTACAAACATGCAGTTTGTCTGCATTCGGATGCTGATCACAGGTCAGTACCTGAGCAACGATCACACCGGTGAAAGCCGGCGCAATCGGTTCGGCGCCTTCAACTTCCAGACCGCCCATGGTCAGGGTTTCGCACAGCTCATCGCTGCTGAGGGCAGGATTGATGTAATGGCGCAGCCACTCTTCTGAAAATAACATTTTTATCCTTTCGCCGATTAGTTGAACTGTTTGAGGAAGCGGAGGTCGCCTTCGAAGAAAAGACGAAGGTCATCGATTCCGTAGCGGAGCATGGTCAGTCTTTCAAGACCGGAACCGAAAGCAAAACCGATGTAGCGTTCCGGATCTAAACCGAAGTTTCTGACGACATTCGGATGGACCTCGCCAGAGCCGCTGATTTCCAGCCATTTTCCTTTTCTAGGACCGCTGGTGAACATCATGTCCACTTCAGCGCTCGGCTCGGTGAACGGGAAGTAGCTCGGACGGAAGCGAACGATGAGGTCGTCCGTTTCAAAGAAGCGCTTCAGGAAGTCAACATAGACGCCCTTCAAGTCGGCAAAACTGATGTTTTCGTCGATCCAAAGACCTTCGACCTGGTGGAACATCGGGGAATGCGTTGCATCGGAGTCCACGCGATAGGTCCTTCCCGGAGCGATGACCTTGATAGGCGGCTTGTGCTGACGGGCATAACGAACCTGCATCGGAGAGGTATGCGGTCTTAAAGGAAGCTGTTTGCCGGTTTCATCCTTCATGTCCACGTAGAACGTGTCCTGCATAGAGCGGGCCGGATGATTAGGCGGATTATTTAAAGCTGTAAAGGTGTACCAGTCGTTTTCAACTTCAGGGCCGTCGGCAACATCAAAGCCAATCGTTTTAAAGATTTCTTCGACGCGCATCCAGGTTCTCATGACCGGATGAATACCGCCGTAGCCGAACGTACGTCCGGGGAGCGTGATATCGACCGATTCAGAGGTCAATTTACGGTTGAGTTCTTCGCGGGCCAAAGCTTCACGTCGATTATTGAGCAGCGTTTCGACTTCACGTTTAGCTTTATTGATTTCGGCTCCGCGAGCGCGTTTTTCTTCGATGGACAGTTTTGCCATCCCCTTCAGCAATGCTGTCAAAGAACCGTTTTTGCCGAGATAGACCGCTTTCGCGTCTTCAAGGGCTGCCGGCGTTGCGGCCTGATCAAAAGCCTCTTTGGCAGATTGAATGATTAGACTGAGATCTTCCATATTGGGTCAGTTGGATTTTTAGTAACCTGAAAAAACAAAAGCCTGGCATATCAAACCAGGCTTTCGTAGGTATTTTAGCAGTTTCAAAGCACTGAAAGTGGCTTGAAACCTGCGTGTCTGAAGCTAATTAAGCAAGGCTAGCCTTAGCTTTAGCAACAACAGCGGCGAAACCTTCTTTATCGAAGATAGCCATGTTGGACAGAACTTTACGGTCGAGTTCAATACCGGCTTTCTTGAGGCCGTTCATGAACTGGCTGTAGTTCATGCCGTTGGCACGAGCACCGGCGTTGATACGAGCAATCCACAGACGGCGGAATACGCGTTTCTTGTTGCGGCGATCGCGGTATGCGTACTGACCGGCACGCATAACTGCCTGCTTAGCGACACGATAAACATTATTGCGGCGAAGGGTAAAGCCCTTGGACAGCGCAAATACTTTCTTATGACGGGCACGAGCCGTTACACCACGTTTTACTCGGGGCATCTTATTCTCTCCTCTAAATTAAGCGTAAGGCATCATCGCGCGGATTTCTTTTTTATCCGACTCGCTGATGGTTAACATGCCGCGCAGGTGACGTTTGTTCTTCGTCGTGCGCTTGGTGAGAATATGACGCTTGGTAGCGTGTGCACGCTTGATGGAGCCGCCGGAGCGAACTTTAAAACGCTTACTCGCAGCTTTTTTGGTTTTCATCTTGGGCATTTTGCCTAAGTTCCTTTTATTAGATGATTGCAGGCGCCCTCAGACACTGAGGATCTTGTTCAGCCTGGTTTCACTTATTTTCTGCCCGAAAGCAGGGTCGTAATAATACTCCAAAACAAATCATTAATTTGTAAGAATACTATTTCTTTTTCTTAGGAGCCAGAACCATAATCATCTGGCGACCTTCAAGTTTAGGAAAGGATTCGACCTGAGCAATATCAGCCAAATCTTCTTTCACTTTATTCAGGAGATCTGTACCAAATTCCTGGTGGGCCATTTCACGGCCTCTGTAGCGCAGTGTGACCTTTGCTTTATTACCGTCGGCTAAAAAACGAGTCAAAGCACGAAGTTTCGTGTCGTAGTCGTTCTTATCCGTCTGCGGACGGAACTTCACTTCCTTGACCTGAATGACCTTCTGCTTGGCCTTCTGTTCCTGTGCCTTCTTCTGCTCCTGATAGCGGAATTTACCGTAATCCATCAGACGGCAGACCGGAGGACGAGCGTTCGGCGCGACCTCCACTAAGTCAACATCTGCCTCTTCGGCCATGGCTAAAGCCTGAGAGGTCCTGACGATACCGATCATCTCGCCGTCAAGACCCGTCAAGCGAACTTCAGGGACGCGGATCTCGCCATTGATCCGGTGTGTACGTTCTTGAGCTATTTTCGTCTCCAATTAGTTATTCAATTTCGTTCACGTTGCGGCGCGTTGCCACATCTTCCTGAACGAGCTTAATAAAGTCTTCCACGCTCATGGCGCCAAGATCCTTGCCGCCGCGAACTCGAACCGCGACTTTACCTTCTGCCTTTTCCTTAGCTCCGACAACGAGGATGTAAGGAAGCTTCTGCAGGCTAAGTTCGCGAATCTTATATGTAATTTTGCCGTTTCGCAAATCTGCTTCGGCACGAAGACCCGCCTTTTTGAGCATAGAAACCACTTCTTTGGCGTAATCGGCCTGGTCGTCGGTAATGTTGGCAACGGCGACCTGAACCGGAGCAAGCCACGGAGGAAGCTGACCGGCATAGTGTTCAAGCAGCATGCCGATGAAGCGTTCCAAGCTGCCGACGATTGCGCGGTGGAGCATCACCGGAGTGGCTCTGCCGTTGCTTTCGGTCACATATTCGGCACCGAGGCGAGCCGGCATCTGGAAGTCGACCTGGATCGTACCGCACTGCCAACCGCGGCCTAAGGAGTCGCGCAGATGGTATTCAATCTTCGGACCGTAGAAAGCGCCTTCACCCGGAAGAATATCGTACTTGATGCCCGAAGCATCCAATGCATCCATCAGAGCTTTTTCTGCTTTATCCCAAGTTGCGTCGTCACCGATACGTTTTTCCGGACGTGTTGCAATCTTGTAGGAAATATCGGTAAAGCCGTAGTCGGCGTAAACCTTCTGAACGAGCTTGGTGTAAGCGGTGCATTCGGAAAGAATCTGATCTTCTGTACAGAAGATGTGCCCATCGTCCTGAGTGAAACCGCGGACGCGCATCAAGCCGTGCAGAGAGCCGGACGGTTCATTTCTGTGGCAGGCACCGAATTCACCGTAGCGGATCGGCAGATCGCGGTAGGAGCGAACGGCGCTGTTGAAAATTTGAATGTGGCCCGGGCAGTTCATCGGTTTCAGAGCGTAGTAACGGTTTTCCGACTCTGTCGTGAACATGTTTTCTTTGTACTTAGACCAGTGACCGGATTTTTCCCAGAGAGAACGGTCTAACAGCTGAGGAGCCTTAACCTCCTGATAGTCGTTGTCCTGGTAAACACGGCGCATGTACTGTTCAACCTGCTGCCAGAGTGCCCAGCCACGAGCGTGCCAGAAGATAAGACCCGGAGCTTCTTCCTGGAAATGGAAGAGATCGAGTTCCTTGCCGAGGCGGCGATGATCGCGCTTTTCTGCTTCTTCCAGCATATGGAGGTAAGCAGCCATATCGTCTTTCTTGGCCCAGGCGGTACCGTAAATTCTCTGCAGCATTTCATTCTTGCTGTCGCCTCTCCAGTAGGCACCGGCAAGCTTCATTAGCTTGTGAACTTTCAGACGGCCTGTGCTCGGGACGTGAGGTCCGCGGCAAAGGTCGACGTAGTCGCCCTGACGGTACAGAGAAATAGTTTCACCTGCGGGAATAGAACCGATGATTTCGGCCTTGTAGTGTTCGCCGATGGAGTTGAAGTATTTGACGGCCTCGTCGCGGTCCATCTCTTCACGAACGATCGGAAGATCGCGTTTGACGATCTCGTCCATCTTCTTTTCGATGAGCGGCAGATCTTCGTTGGTCAGATGTTTCGGCAGAGAGAAGTCATAGTAGAAACCGTTTTCAATCACCGGCCCGATCGTGATCTGGGCTTCCGGATACAGTTCCTTGACTGCCTGAGCCATCAAGTGAGAGGTCGAATGACGAATGATCTCAAGGCCCTCAGGGTCTTTGTCAGTCACAATCGAAACCGTACTGTTTTCGGTAATCGGGTGAGACAGGTCCACGAGTTTGCCGTTAACTTTACCTGCCAAAGCAGCGCGAGCCAGGCCGGCGCCGATAGAGGCTGCAACGTCACCTACGGTAACCGGTGAATCGAATTCACGTTTGGAGCCGTCGGGCAGAGTTACTTCGATCATTAATCTTTCTCCAAAAATTCTTCAAATTATTCGATTGGTTCGAGCGCGGACGCAAAAAGGCCCAGCCGAACGTAAAAAGTAGATTTTACCGTCTAACCGGAGCCTAATGCTGAGTCGCGCCTTACTTTTTCAGCCTTTCAGAGGCTTAATACTTAGCTTTAAAACTTATTTCGTGGGTTTGTCCTTAAACGCTTTCCCGCTCAGGATGACGCCGAAAACCGACAGAACGGTAAGCCAAATACACTGACGGATAAACCAGTCGGTATTCACTGAGCCGATAACTTCGATCCAAAGGAGGAATTTAAGAATGATGTAGGTTGCCAAAATACCGATAAAGGCACCTATGACACAAGCCAACACCACCCCGAGAAAATTAGGAACTCTCTTCCGAAAAAAGAGGCCGGACAGAATTCCGATGCAAAACGACAGGATCAGCGTCAAAAATGAAATTAGCACTTTCGCTCCTTATGCGATTTTCTTAATATGAATGTTGCAAGGATACCTATTCCAAATCTTCAATTACTGCAAAAAGGTCCGAAAATGGAACACTTCTCTCCCAAGATTGTCGAAGCTGTAGAAACAGTCAAAACCAGCCCTTCCGTACAACGTGCTTTCGACTATGTGAAAGACCATCTCGAAGAAACGATTCGTGATCAGAAAGAACTCGTACTGATCGAAGCGCCGACCGGTCACGAAAAAGCCAAAGCTGAACGCTACCTTTCTATGCTTCGTGAGGCCGGTCTGGATGATATCTACATGGACGAGCACTTTAACGTCATCGGCAAGCTGCACGGAACCGGCAATACCGGCTGCAGTGTTTTACTCGAAGGCCATTTAGACACCGTATTTTCTTTCGGCGACGTCAAAGGGATTGAGACAGATGCCGAAGGACGTATCCACTGCCCCGGCATTTGCGACGACACCCGTGCTATCGCCGCCAACCTCGCTGTTCTGAGAGCTTTTAAAGCGGCAAATCTTCGACCCGTTCACGATATCTACTTCTGCGGTACGGTCTGCGAAGAAGGTCTCGGGGGCATGAAAGGCATGGCCTGGACACTTGACCAGCTCAAAGACAAAACCAATCTGCTGGCCACAATTTCCATTGACGGCGCGACGGCAGAAATTTTTTACGCCAACGCCACCGGCATGATCGACCTTGAGGTCACGATTGAAGGCCCGGGCGGTCACGCGTGGACAGCGTGCGAACGCGTCAGCGCCATCCATACCGCAGGCTTGGCCATCGCGGAAATCGCCAAGATCGTTCCGCCGAAAGATCCTAAGACAACTCTGACCGTCAGTTTGATCGAAGGCGGTCAGGCAATTCACGCCATCGCTCAGAAAGCAGTCTTCAAGATCAATGCTCGTTCAAATTCTCAGGCTGCACTGAATGAAATAGAAGAACAAATCTATCATGCCATCCGCCGCGGCGTTGAAATCGAACAAAAGAAAGAAGGCGGCGAAGGAGAACTCAGTCTTTCGATCGAAAAGACGCTGGACGTCCCCGCAGGATCTCAGCCGGATGATGCAGCGATCATTCAGCTTGCCAAACTGGCCACTCAAGCCGTCGGCAGAAATTACAAATTCCTGCCGGGCGGCTGCACCAATACCAACATGTCTATCGAGCGCGGCATCCCTGCCGTGACACTCGGACGCGGCGGCGAAGAATACGGCACTCATACGCTTAAGGAATGGTTCAATCCGAAAGGCGTCTATGCCTGCGAACAGAAGTCCATTCTGATGCTGTCCGTACTCGCCGGATTAGACGGTGTTATTGCACCTCTGGACAAAGCCTAAAGGAGCGCATGAAGTGTTTTCTATGATTTATTTGTGGCTGATCGGAGCCGTCGTATTAGCCGGCGCCGACATTCTTCTCGGCACGATCTACCTGCTCATTATTGCTGCAGCCGCATTGGCCGCCTTTATCTTTGCTTTGATCGGAGCGGGAATACTGTTTCAGCTGCTCGCGTTTGCCGTCTTTGCCATTGCCGGCTGCGTTTATCTGTCCTATCGGAAAAGGAAAAACTCCGTAAGCACGGATGCCGACCATTTGCAGCACATCAACGACGGACACTCCGTCGAAGTCAAGGAATGGAAAAAAAACGGCAAAGCTCGAGTTTTCTATCGCGGAACCGTCTGGGATGCCAAACCGGAAAAAGGTTCACCGATGGTTCCCGGCCTTTGGGAGATCGTCGGGATGAGCGGAAATACTTTAATTATCAAACTCAAACAGGAGAAATAATATGGAAGCAATCGGAGGGTTCGCCGTATTCATCATGGTGCTGGCAGTCTTTGCCGTCATCTTCATTGCCAAATCGGTTCGCGTCGTTCCACAGCAGGAAGCCTGGGTCGTCGAACGATTTGGAAAATTTCATACCGTGCTTCAGCCGGGTCTGAATTTCATCATTCCGATTATCGACCGCGTTGCCTATCGCCAGACGCTCAAAGAAATTCCAATGGATACATCGAGCCAAATCTGCATTACCAAAGACAACACTCAGCTGCAAGTGGACGGTGTCCTCTACTTCCAGGTCACCAATCCGGAACTTGCCAGCTACGGAACATCCGACTTCGTGATGGCCATTACACAACTTGCCCAGACTTCTCTCAGAAGCGTCATCGGCACGATGTCGCTCGATAAAACGTTCGAGGAACGCGAAGAGATCAACGCAAGAGTTGTTCAGGCGGTAGACGAAGCCGCTCAGACCTGGGGCGTGAAAGTCCTCCGTTATGAAATTAAGGATCTGACGCCGCCGAAAGAAATTCTGCGCGCGATGCAGCTGCAGATTACGGCAGAGCGCGAAAAACGCGCTGTCATTGCCACTTCGGAAGGCCAGAAGCAAAAAGAAATCAATATTGCAGAAGGCGAAAGAGCGGCCATGATCGCCCAATCCGAAGGCGAGAAACAAGCCGCGATTAACAAGGCGGAAGGTGAAGCCCGCGCGATTGAAGCCGTCGCCAAGGCTCAAGCTGAGGCCATTCGTGCCGTTGCACAGGCTATCAGCCAGCCGCAAGGCATGCAGGCCGTCAATCTGCAAGTCGCGGAAAAGTACGTGGAAGCTTTCGGAAAAATTGCTAAGGAAGGTAATACGCTGCTTCTTCCGGCCAATCTCGCCGACATGGGCTCGATGGTCGCTTCAGCGATGACGATCATCCGCGAGCAAAACGGTAAGCCGGCCGCCGCCCCGGCCATCCCCAAGGTCGAATAAGACGCCTATACGAAAATGCCCGGGAGCTTACGCTACCGGGCGAAATCTTGGTAGGCACAATTGGACTCGAACCAACGACCCCCACCATGTCAAGGTGATGCTCTAACCAGCTGAGCTATGTGCCTAAAATTGTCGTCTCTCAACTCGAGACAGCTTCTTCAAACCAAAACAAGAGGTTTTGGTAGGCACGATTGGACTCGAACCAACGACCCCCACCATGTCAAGGTGATGCTCTAACCAGCTGAGCTACGTGCCTGAAGAAGTCGAAACTATACAGTCATTTTTTTAGTTGTGCAAGTCGAACGCAAGGCTGTTGCAAACTCTTACGTTCTTCTTGCTGAAAACACGCCTTTAACTTCGCGAATAGCGGCCAAAGTACGGTTCAAATCGTCCTTGCCGTGAATTTCGATCGTGAATGTCATATGCACGTCGCCCTTGACGCGAACCGTCTGCATCGCAGAAATACTCTGTTTTTCTCGAGAAAGGATTTCAGAGATATCTTTAAGCAAGCCCATACGGTCGGCTGCGATCACCAAAATCTGGACCGAGAAGACGGACGATTCATCCTGAGTCCAGGAGACTTCAATCAGACGATCCCTGCCCTCTTCGTCCAACGAACGAATGTTCGGGCAGTCGGCGCGGTGAACCGTTACGCCGCGTCCGCGTGTCACGAAACCGACGATCTCATCCGGGGGTACCGGATGGCAGCAACGAGCCAGTTGAGTCAGCAGTGAGTCGACGCCTACCACCAGAATCTTGCCTTTCTCGTGCTCGGAGGTTTTCTTAGGCGCTGCCGGTTCCAGCTTTTCCTCTTCCTGCGGGTTCTTCTGCGGACGAGGCGCTAAAACGTTTTCGATCGCTTTCTGACCAAGTTCGTCTTTTCCGGCAGCCAAACACAGGTCATCAACGGTGTTGAAACCTAAACGCTTAGCCAAATCTTCGAGCTTGACAGCGGTTTTACCCAAGCGCGCCAAGTCCTTGTCGATTTTTTCTCGGCCTGCCGTAAGTGCCTGCTCCATTTCCTGAGCATTGAACCACTGACGGACCTTCGTGCGGGATCTCGGAGAAGCCGTAAAGCCTAAGTCCGGGTTTAACCAGTCTCGGCTCGGAGCACCGACTTTGGCCGCAATAATCTCAACTGTTTGGCCGCTCTGAAGTTTGGTATTCAGTGGAACCATCACACCGTCAACTTTGGCGCCGCGGCAGCGGTGGCCGAGTTCGGTATGCAGAAGGTAGGCAAAATCGATCGGCGTACTGCCGGCAGGAAGATCAAGGACTTTGCCCTGCGGCGTCAGAACGTAGATATGTTCGTCTTTAGCGGCTTCCGGCGTCGGAGCAGCCTGAACGTCACTCTTCCAAGCCAGCATCTGGCGCAGCCAAGCCACACGATCTTCTTCGTGTTCTCCGGCCTTGCGTTTGGAGCCTTCTTTGTAACGCCAATGTGCGGCCACACCGAGTTCTGCGAACTCGTGCATCGCACGGGTTCGGATCTGGATCTCAAGCGGTTTTCCTCTGGAGCCCACAATCACGGTATGCAAAGACTGATAACCGTTGGGTTTCGGTTTTGCGATGTAATCGTCGAATTCTTTAGAGAGAACTTCGAAAGATTCCTGAATCAGCGAAAGCGTCTCATAACATTTTTCGACCGAATCCACGATGATGCGGATCGCTCGCACGTCGAAGAGCTGTTCGAACTTCAGGTTCTTCTTGCACATCTTCTTCCAGATGGAATAGATGTGTTTCGGACGTCCGGAAACCGAAGCCTGAATACCTCGAGAAGCCAGCAATGCCTGAATTCTGCGCACGGCTTCCTGAATAGAAGCAACACGTTCTTCACGGGTTTCTTCAAGGTTATTGGCAATCGTGTGGAAAACTTCAGGTTCGGTAAAGCGCAGAGACAGATCTTCGAGCTCCCATTTCATCTGCCAAATACCTAAGCGGTTGGCAAGCGGAGCGTAAAGCGCCAAAGTCTCGGCACCGTATTCTTTTGCACCCGGAGCTTTGGTTGCTGCGAAGTAACGTAGCGTCTGAAGACGCGAAGCCAAACGCAGCAGTACCACGCGAAGGTCGGTACACAGAGCAAGCAGCAGACGGCGTACGGCGTCAGGCTGCTGACTGATGCGAGCCTCTCCCTCACGGGAGCGGGCTTTTTCGCTCACGTCAATAACGACTTTAAGATTTGCGACGAGTTCGCAGACTTGTCTGCCGAAGTGCTTGGTCAGCCATTCCTTCGGATTTTTGAGCTGGTTCCAAACACAAAAAAGATAAGCTGCAGCCAGGAGGTCATCGTCATCGCGAATGCCGCGAAGGATATCCACGACGCCCTCGGCATGAGCCATTACGGACTCGCCTGTGAAAAGTTTCTGACCCTCGTAAAGAGGCTCAATGATACGACGGACATCAGCCAAATTAAGAGTCGGAGCAGATTCTTCCATTCTTTTACCACTAAACAAAAGAAGGCAGTCCTGATACAGAAACCACCTTCTACAAAAGGATGCGTAATTTTACCGAATCTGTCTGATTTGTCTAAATTTCGGCGCGTTAATCCACTACAACTGCGACTGTTGAAATCTGTACTTTCCAAGACGGATCGGGAAGTGCAGACTCGAGGACGGATCGGGCCGGGGGATTGGTTTTGCTCACCCATTCTTCCCAAGCCTGATTCATCTCGGAAAAGTAGCCCATATTCGACAGGTAGACAGTGCAGCGAAGAATATGTTCTTTGTCCGACCCGGCTTTGGCCAACAGGTCGTCAATGGTTTTGAGAACTTCTGCGGTCTGTACTTTCGGATCTCGGTTACGGGCTAAATCCACTTGTCCGGAGATATAGACCACTCCGTCGCAGACCACCGCTTCACTGAAGCGGCGTCCGGGCTCGATACGTTTAATCTCGGGCATATTGGTTTCCTTCTCTTAGTTCTTGAAGCTGTGAATCGGGGCCGGGATGCGTCCGCCGCGGTTGATGAAGCCAGCCGCCGAACCCTTTTGAACGGCCATAATATCGGCGCCGCCGAGCAGACCGCCGAATTCGGCACGTTCACCGACGGTCTTGCCGGGAACAGGAATCAAACGGACAGCCGTGGTCTTGGCATTGATCATACCGATGGCGCTTTCATCGGCAATGATGGCGGAGATTACGTCAGCCGGTGTGTCGCCCGGGATCGCGATCATATCGAGGCCGACAGAGCAAACGCAGGTCATGGCTTCGAGTTTTTCGAGTGTCAGGAGGCCTTTAGCGGCGGCATCGGCAATGGCCGCATCTTCACTCACGGGAATGAAGGCGCCGGAGAGTCCGCCGACGGAAGAGGAAGCAAAGACACCGCCCTTCTTCACGGCATCGTTCAGCATGGCGAGCACAGCAGTAGAGCCCGGAGCTCCGATAGAGGACAAACCGACGCTCTGGAAGATTTCACCGACAGAGTCACCGACCTCAGGTGTCGGGGCCAGAGACAGGTCAGCCACACCGAAAGGCAGATTCATTTTTTCGGCAACTTCGGTGCCGATCAGCTGACCGACCTTCGTTACCTTAAAGGCAGTGGTCTTAATGATTTCAGCAATTTCTGTGATTGAGACCTGCTCGCCTCTTCTGCGAACGGCGCGGTCAATTGCTTTTTTCACAACGCCCGGACCGGAAACACCGACGCTGATCACGGCATCGGCTTCGCCGACGCCCAGATAACCGCCGGCCATGAAAGGCACATCTTCCGGGATATTGCAGAAGACAACCAGCTTGCAGCAGCCGAGACCGTCGCGATCAGCAGTTGCGGCAGCAACATCCAGCACTCTGTGGCCCATCAGCTTCACTGCATCCATATTGATGCCGGTGCGGGTGCGCCCGACGTTGATGGAAGAGCAAACGTGATTGGTTGTTGCCAAAGCTTCGGGCAGCGCGTCAATCAGGTTTCTTTCTCCCGGAGTAATGCCTTTTTCGACCAAGGCACCGAAGCCGCCTAAGAAGTCAACGCCGGCGTCGGTGGCGCAGTCATCTAAAAGTTTGCAGACTTTGACCATCTGATCGCGGCTGTATCCGGCACAGACGGTTCCGATGGGAGAGACCGTAATACGTTTATTAACAACGGGAATACCATAGCGGTCGCCGACTTCGTTGCAGATGGCAACGAGGTTCTTAGCATGGCGATTAATTTTGGAGCGGACGCGATAAGCGAAAGTGTCGAAGTTATCGCTTGCGCAATCGAATAAGTTCAAGCCCAGGGTCACGGTACGAACATCCAAATGTTCGCTTCTGAGCATATCCAGCGTGGAGATGACCTCGCGTTCTGTAAGCATTTGATTTATTCCTTTTTGAATTAAGCGATAGACACACGATGAACCGCTTCAAAAATTCTGCGGTGCTGCATGCTCATGGAAAGATGACGGTCGTGGGCGATATCGGAAAGTGTTCTGCTCAGAGCCTTTCTGTCCACTTCGGGAGGAACCGTGACTTCAAACACCAGAAGAACACGCGGCTGCGGCAGAGGGTTGCCGGCATCGTCCAGTTTTACTTCAATTGTTCTGAAACTGTCGATGTTGATGCGGCCTTCATAAAACACTCTGGTAAACGCCGTCAGAATATCCCTGCTGTCGGTACCGTCCACAGTCAGAACGAACGGTTCGCCTTGGGTAACGGTAGCTTCGCCCGGAACGTAATCGCGGACGAGGACGGACATATCGAAGCCTTTGCCCTTCAGTGCTTCTTTAATAATCTTTGCGACTTCGTCGTCGCCAACACTCTCCGGCTTATCCACGATCATGATGGCGGAGTATTCATTTCTCACCGTCGTTTGATCCATATCGATGATGGAACAGCCGAGTTTGTTTAGAGTATCGGAGGTTGTGTAAACAACACCGAAGCTGTCGGGACCGGTGACAGCCACTAAAATTCGCTTCACGTTAATTTCCTAAAAGAATGAGTTTTGCCACAGACTCGGATGTCATTTCCGATCTTGGCAATTTATAAGGACAAATTCTCCCAACTCGGCGACCGTAATCGTCGAGACAGTCTTTATATTAGCCAAGCAAAAGCCCTCTTTTAGGAAACAAAATGACTTTTTTCGTCTCAGGAGGCGGAAATTAACACTCCGAATTTCGGGATCGCTTTGAGTGTGTTTTGAATGCTCTGTTCCGAGATTTCTTCTATCGTCGTATTTCTTAATTCCGCAGCAACTGCGCCGTAACAGGCCGTGTCCGCAAGGGCGCTTTCGGGGTTCTCTTTGTTTTCTTCGCGCACCCAGCTCGGCGGCATATCCGGACAATCCGTCTCAAGTACCCAGGCGTCATCCGGGAGTTCAGACAAGATTTTGCGGATGCGCTTAGAGCCGTCATAGGACACCGCTCCGCCGTAGCCCAGCTTAAAACCGTTCTGCAGAAAAGCCTGTGCCTGGGCCATACTGCCGTTAAACGCATGAATGATGCCGAGCTGCGGGGGCAGACGGCGAATGTATTTAAGCACGATATCCATCGCTTCACGGCCGTGAAGACTCAGGGGGAGACCATATTTGCGGGCAAGTTTTAACTGCGTGGAAAACACTTCTTCCTGAACGTCATGCGGAACGCTGCAGGCTGCAGAGAAATCCAGTCCGCACTCGCCTACCGCTGCCAGACGAGGATCTTCTCTGTGCTCTTCCAGAAAGGCTTCCAACGCTGTCAGATCTTCTTTCCAGGAGTATCCGATGTAAAGCGGATGAATGCCGCAGGCGTAGGCTTGATCATATTCATAGGCACAGCGCCGAGCCTCTTCCAGATTACTGACACCGCCGGCACACACCAAAGAAGAGACGACGCCGACTTTGCGGGCCTCCGAAACTTCTTTTTTCTGCTGTTCTTCGGGAAGAACAAATAAGTGGTTATGGGTGTCAATCCAGCGAAGCATTTAGTTTTCCTCAGGCAAGATGCATCCGTTCTTTAAACGCACGACACGATCGCATCGCGCGGCAATATCCGGATCATGCGTCACAATGACCAAGGCAAGGCCCTGAGAGGACGACAATTTGAGCAGATAGTCGATAACGACTTCGGCCGTCTCACCGTCCAGGTTGCCGGTGGGCTCGTCGGCCAAAAGACACAGCGGAGAGCCGCTCACGGCTCGGGCAATGGCGACACGCTGGCGTTCGCCGCCGGAAAGCTGACTCGGCAGATGATCCACGCGGTCGGCAAGACCCATGGCTTTGAGCAGGCTTTCCGCTCTTTTTTGCGCGACGGAAGCTTTTTCACGGCGGATTTTGAGCGGCATCGCCACGTTTTCCATGGCCGTAAATTCCGGCAGCAGATGGTGGAACTGATACACAAAGCCGAGTTTGCGGTTGCGCAGCTCGGTTAAGCGCTGCTCGGAGAGTTCGGCGATGTTTTCTCCGCCGATTTCGATCAAACCTTTATCAAAACGGTCCAGACCGCCGATGCACTGCAGGAGCGTTGTTTTACCAGAGCCGGATGTGCCCACGATTGCCACCGACTCGCCCTCGTGAACTTCCAGATTGACGTCTTTCAAAACATGCAAAAGTCGGCCGCCCTCTTTATAGCTTTTCTGCAGGCCGACAGCCTTTAATACGACGTTGTTATTCATATCTCAGTGCCTCAGCCGGTTGAATGTTTGCCGCTCTCCAGCTCGGATAGACAGTGGCCGCAAGAGCCAGCAAGAAAGAAAAGACGGCGATCGGGATCACATCGGATGCCCTCGGATCACTCGGCATTGCCGAGATAAAGTAGATTTCTTTGGGCAGGAACTGAACGCCGAACAGCTGTTCGATCGCGCCTACGATGGAGCCCACATTGCAGGCAATGAGAAGCCCCACGCCGACACCGATCAGCACGCCGGCGGTTCCGATGAAGGCGCCCTGAACCATAAAGATGCGCATGATCGAACCGCGCGTTGCGCCTTGGGTTCGAAGGATTGCGATGTCGCTGCGTTTGGAGTTGACGGTCATCACTAATGAAGAGACTAGACCAAACGCGCCTACTAAAACGATCAGGAACAAAATGATGCCCATCATGCGTTTTTCGACTTGAACGGCCGCAAACCAAGTCCGATTCTGACGAGACCAATCGGTTGCCAAAAGACCCGGCGGCATTTGATTATTGAGTTCAGCGGCGACTCTCGGTGCATCCTGCATGTTGGAGAGCTTCAGTCGAATGCCTCCGGGTGTTTGAGTACGCATGAGTTTTTCGGCGTCCGTGAGATTGATGAAGCTCATTGCACTGTCAAACTCGTAGTGGCCGGAATTAAAGACGCCTGCGACCGTGAACTGGCGCATGCGAGGCATGGTTCCGGCCGGCGTGAACTGTCCCTGAGGTACCATCACGTTGACCTTTTCTCCGGGGATCACGCCGAGCATTCTGGCTAAGTCCGTGCCGAGAATGATCTTGAATTCACCGGGTTTTAAATCAGAGAGGCGCCCGATCTTCATATTTTTTGCGACATCGCTGACCTGAGATTCCGTCTCAGGATCAATGCCGTTGAGCTGGACACCGCGCACGTTGGTGCCGCTCGTGAGCAGTCCCTGCCCCCTTAAGAAAGGCGCTGCGCCGATGATCTCTGGCTGCTGCTTCTTCAGTTCTGCGGCAGTCTTCTGCCAGTCCGGAATCGGAGCTCCGATCGAAAGCACTTCGGCATGCGAAAGCACGGAGAGCATCTTGTCTCGAACTTCTTTCTGGAAACCGTTCATCACGGATAAGACTATGATGAGGGCCATGACGCCCAAGGCTATGGAAGCCATCGACATGGCTGATATGAACGATACGAATCCGTCGCTGCGTCCTTTGCGGCGCGACAGTGTATATCGCAGACCGATCATCCACTCGAAGGGCAGACCGGATAAAGGTTTATTTTTCACAAATTTTATCCAACTAAACGTTCAGGCTATTCTAGCTGTGAGATCAAACAATTAGAATTTAAGGCTATGCCCGCATGTATATTTTTATTGCCCAATTCTCTGCCTTCTCCTAATGAAATTAAAGCGTTAGGAAAGGACGCCTATCCGCCCGTTTTGCGGAATTTCCTTGAAGGTTTCGGAGAACCGAAGGTCGCCACGATTTTTGAAAACCCGGCGCTCAGCGGTTTTGCTTCGATGCAGTGGGTATGGATGCTTCTGACTCAGCGCGAAAATCTTGCCCCGTCCGCTCCCTATCTTTGGAAAGGTCTTGGAGGTCCGAAAGTCCATCAGGAATTTTGGGCTTTAAACGGCTACCGCAAAGAAAACGGCGTGCTTAAAAGCGCCGGTGATGTCTTTGATATCGATGAAGAGTGCGACCTCAGAGACCTTTTGAATCCGATTGCTCGTCAGTTTAATTTTGAAGTGCAGGTTTTGGACGGACGCTTTTTCCTCGCGCGCAAAAAAGCATGGCAGGTTCTGATTACTCCGTGGCTTGCTCAGGAAGACAAACCGGCAGCACAGCCGGCTGGTCCCGAAGCCGCTGAATGGACTGAAATCACTCGAGTCATCGAAGAAAGTCTTGCAAAAAGCGTTTTCAATGAATACAGAGCAAAAGCCGGACGGCCTCCGGTTGAAGGTTTCTGGATCAACGGCGGAGCTTTTGAGGAGCAGCTTCTTCCCTACACTCAGATTCGCTGTGCTCTGACAAGCGATCCCACGATTCGCGGGATCTCTGAGGCGGCGGGCATTGCGCGGGCCTACATTAAATCTTCGACGGCTGTTTGGCCCGACTGTCCTGAAGGCGACCGTCTCTGCATCCTGGATGACTTTAACGATCCATCCGTCAAAACGGATCCTGCGCGCTGGAGTGCCGCATGGACACGCGCCGTTAAGCGCATGGAGCACCTGACCGCCACGGCAAAAGGATTTGAAAAATATCATCCCCGCCTGGTCACCTCCGATGGTCTGCGCGTCAGCGTCATTGAAAAACTTCAGGAACAAAAATCTTCTTTTGCCTTTTGGAAGAGCCCAAAAAATTACACAGAAGCATGGCTGAACTCCGGCCGCTAAAGAACACTAAAAAGTTATGACCAAAATAACGATTCGCCGATTTGACCGAAATGTCGTTCAGGCGCTCACCAACCGCGGCTTTCCCGAACCTCTGGCCCGCGCTTTAGCGGCCAGACACGTCACCAGCCCGTCCGACCTTGATTACGAATTCAAGGAAATGCTTTCTCCGTGGGACCTTAAAAACTGCAGAGAAGCCGGAGAAGCGATTGCCGATGCCATCTGGAAACAGAAAAAGATCGTAATCATTGGGGACTACGACTGTGACGGCGCGACTGCTGTTTCCGTCGGTATTCTGGGACTGCAGGCGCTCGGCGCCTTCAATGTCTCTTATTTAATCCCGGACCGTGACAAGGACGGCTACGGCCTGTCTCCTCAGCTTGTCGATCGAGCAGCCGCTGCCGGCGCCGAACTCATCATTACCGTAGACAACGGAATTTCTTCGGTGGCTGCGGTTGAACATGCTAAAACCCTCGGAATCGAGGCCGTCGTTACCGACCACCACCTGCCCGGCGATGAAATCCCCGACACCCTCGTCGTCAATCCGAATCAGCGCGGAGATACCTTCCCGAGCAAATCTTTGGCGGGTGTGGGCGTCATCTTTTACGTGTTAATCGCCGTGCGCTCCGCACTCCGCGCCAAAGGCGCTTACCCGAACGGAAAACAGCCTAATCTTCAGCATCTCATTGATTTGGTGGCCTTGGGTACGGTTGCCGACGTTGTCCCGTTAGACCGCAACAACCGAATCCTCGTTTCCAAAGGCTTGGACAGCATTCGCGCCGGCAAAATGCAGCCCGGCGTGAGCGCCCTGCTCTCCGTAGCAGGCAAGAATGCGCATCGCATCAGTGCCAATGACTTGGGCTACATCCTCGGGCCCCGCATCAACGCCGCAGGTCGTTTGGACAGCATCAACAAGGGTGTTGAGTGTCTGACAAGCTACGACTACAACACGGCGCTCTTTTACGCAAAAGAACTCGACCAAATCAATGCCGAGCGCCGCAACCGCGAAGTATCCATGCAGTCCGACGCTATTCTGTCCCTACAGACGATTTCCGTCGATGACAGCAATTCCATCGTTCTTAAGGGTGACGACTGGCACGCCGGCATCATCGGTTTAGTAGCCTCCCGCATCAAAGAACAAACTTATCGCCCGGTCATTGCGTTTGCTCCGTCGGAAGAAAACGGCGAGCATGTGCTTAAAGGCTCGGGGCGCTCTATTCCCGGCATTCATCTGCGCGATGCATTGGATCGTGTCAGCAAACTGAGTCCGGGGCTGATCCTGAAATTCGGCGGTCACGCGATGGCTGCAGGTCTTACGATCCGTAAGGATGCATTTGATGAATTCAAGGAGCTCTTTGCCCGCGCTGTCAAAGAACTTTCCGATCCGGAAATGTTCGAGCGCAACATCGTCACAGACGGCGAGCTCAGAGCTTCCGACTTCAACATTGAACTCGTTGAAGCCATCCGCAAGCACGTCTGGGGTCAGGCTTTCCCGGAACCGCTCTTTGCCAATCAGTTCAAGGTACTTTCTCAGAGAGTCTTGAAAGATCAGCATCTGAAGCTCTCTCTTGAAGTCGACGGCAGAGAGATTCAGGCCATTTGGTTCCGCCACAAACGCGAACTGCCTCCGACCGTGCGTTTAGCTTACAAGCTCGACATCAATGACTTCCGAGGACGTCAGTCGGTGCAGCTCATCATCGAAGGTATGGAAGACGAGTTTGAGGACTGGACGGCCTAGCGGTTTTCTGTCGTGCAAACAAACTTACACAATTGACAAAAAACGGACCCATTTCCGCCCGCTCAACGAGTTAAGGATTGGGTCCGCTCTTATATAATTGAGGGTTCTTTTTAATATCAACGCGTTAAGAAATGGAAGTTGAACGTTTAAACCTAATCGGCACCACCGCCGAGGACCTTCAAGCTCGCACTGAAGAGCTGCGGAGGTATCTTTGACTACGACCAGAAAGAGCGTCGTTTAGAAGAAGTTAATCAAGCGCTCGAGGACCCGAGCATCTGGTCTGATCAAGAGCGAGCTCAGCAGCTGAGCAAAGAAAAGAAACGTCTCGAAGACGTTGTCCTTACCATCAAACACCTAACTACCGGCCTTTCCGATGCTTTGGAATTATTTGAAATGGCCAAAGAAGAGGACGATGACGCCTCTCTGGAAGCGGTAGAAGCCGATATCAACAACCTCAAGAAAGAGGTCGAACATCTCGAATTCCAGCGCATGTTCAATCAGGAACATGACGAAGCCAACTGCTTCCTGGAAATTCAGGCCGGCGCCGGCGGAACCGAAGCGCAGGACTGGGCGAGCATGCTTGAGCGCATGTATATCAAGTTTGCGGAACGCCAAAGCTTTAAGCCCGAGATTGTTGAAGAAACCGAAGGAGATGTGGCCGGCATTAAAGGCTGCACGATCAAAATCACAGGCGACTATGCCTACGGCTGGCTCAGAACCGAAACCGGTATTCACCGCTTAGTTCGCAAGAGCCCGTTCGACTCCAACGCACGCCGTCATACTTCTTTTGCTTCTGTGTTCGTCGTTCCCGAAGTCGACGATTCTTTCGAAATCGAAGTCAATCCGGCCGATCTGCGCATTGACACGTTCCGCGCCTCCGGCGCCGGCGGTCAGCACATTCAGAAGACCGACTCCGCCGTCCGTATCACGCATATTCCGACCGGCATAGTCGCTGTCAGCCAGACCAGCCGAAGCCAGCATCAGAACAAGGAAGAGGCCATGACGATTTTGAAGAGCCGTCTTTATGAAGCCGAGCTCCGCAAACGCCAGGCTACCCAGCAGGCATTGGAAGACAACAAGAGCGACATTTCCTGGGGTCACCAGATCCGTTCTTACGTGTTGGATCAGTCCCGCGTCAAAGACCTGCGTACCAATGTCGAAACCGGCAACACGACTGCCGTTTTAGACGGTGCTTTGGAATCCTTTATCGAGGCCAGCCTCAAGCAAGGAGTTTGAGCGTGAAGACTCTCACCATTATTACCGGCGCCTCTAAAGGGCTCGGCTTTGAATTAACCCGTCAGTCGCTTAAGGCCGGCGACACCGTCGTGACGATGGAACGCCGTCCTTCCAAGGCTTTGGTGGAAGAAGCCGATAAGATCGGCTGCAATTTCATCCAGTTTACGGCTGACCTGCTTGACCGTAAAGGCGCCGTCGAGCTTTTGATGTGGCTGCTTTCCGATAAGGAATACGCCGAACATGACCGTCTGATTCTGATCAACAACGCCGGCGTGCTGGGTCCTGTCGGTCCGATCGAAAACGCTTCCCCGCAGGTTGCCGTTGACTGCATTCGCGTTAACTTTGAAATCCCGGTGCTTCTGACTCAGGCTTTCCTGAATGAAACGCGCAGCTGGAAAGGCGAGCGCCGCGTCATGAATATCTCTTCCGGCGCCGGCCGCAAGTCCGTTCCGGGCTGGGCCATGTACTGTTCAACCAAAGCAGCGCTTGACCGCTTTACCGCCGTCACAGCTGAAGATCAGCTTGGCAAACCCAATCCCGCACGCCTTAGCGCCGTCGCTCCGGGCGTTGTGAACACTGGCATGCAGGGCAGCATCCGTGCTTCGTCTAAGGAAGATTTTCCGAACGTTGACCGGTTTATCGACTTAGAGAAAGACGGAAAACTTCAGAGCCCCGAAGACACTGCCAAACGACTTTTAAATTACCTCAACAGCGACGAGTTCGGCAAAGAGCCCATCTCGGATATTCGCAATATTTCTGTTGGAGACTAAAGTGGAAAACCAGAAAGAAACCGTCAAAAAAGAAGACGTTCTTGAGACTGAGAACCATATCATTGCCGAACGTTTAGCCAAACTCGACAAACTCAGAGCCGAAGGCGTTGCTTATCCGAATGATTTCGTTCAGAAAGACCGCATTGAAGAAGTGCGCGCTGCCAACGGCAGCAAAACTCCGGAAGAGCTTGAAGCTGCTCCGGTCGAAGTCACCGTCGCCGGCCGCGTCATGCTCAAGCGCGTCATGGGCAAAGCCAGCTTCCTGACCGTTAAAGACGGTACCGATCACATCCAGTTCTTCATCACCAAGGCTGAAGTCGGCGATGAAACTTACGACTTCTTCAAGAAGATGGTTGATATCGGAGATATCGTCGGCGCTACAGGCACACTGTTCTTCACCAAGACCGGCGAGCTTTCCGTCCGCGTTAAGAACTTCCGTCTGCTGACCAAGAACATTCGTCCGCTCCCCGACAAATTCCACGGTCTCTCCGATCCGGAAACCCGTTATCGTCAGCGCTATGTTGACCTGATCATGAACGAAAGCACACGTCGCACCTTCATGATCCGTTCCAAGGCCATCGCCGAAACCCGTAAATTCATGATGGAACATCACTTCATGGAAGTGGAAACTCCGATGCTCCATCCGATCCCCGGCGGTGCGAACGCTAAGCCGTTCATCACACACCACAATGCGCTCGACATGGATATGTATCTGCGTATTGCTCCGGAACTTTATCTGAAGCGCTTAGTGGTCGGCGGCTTTGAACGCGTTTTTGAACTCAACCGCTCCTTCCGCAACGAAGGCGTTGACGTTCGCCACAACCCTGAATTCACAATGATGGAGTTCTATGCAGCCTACAAGGAATACCACTGGCTCATGGACTACACCGAAAAACTTCTGCGCACCGTCGCTGAAAAGACTATCGGTACCGCTGTCATTCAGTATCAGGGTCATACCATCGACCTCACAAAACCGTTTGATCGCCTGACTGCTAAGGAAGCCGTTCTGAAGTACGCTCCTCAGTACACCCCTGAGCAGCTCGAAGACAAGGACTTCATGCAGGAAGAACTCAAGCGCCTGGGTGAACCTGCTAAGGCTGACGCCGGCGTCGGCGCTTTGCAGATGGCCATATTTGAAGCCGTTGCTGAATCCAAACTCATTCAGCCGACTTACATCATTGACTACCCGGTTGAAATTTCTCCGCTGGCTCGCGCCTCCGACAAGGTTCCCGGCATCACCGAGCGTTTCGAACTCTTCATGGCCGGTCGCGAAACCGCCAACGGCTTCTCCGAGCTGAACGACCCGCAGGATCAGGCTGCTCGCTTCATGGCTCAGGCAAAACTGAAAGCCAGCGGCGATGATGAAGCCATGTATTACGACGCCGACTACGTCCGCGCACTGGAATACGGTCTGCCTCCGACAGGCGGCTGCGGCGTGGGCTTAGACCGCTTTGTCATGCTGCTTACCGACTCTCCGAGCATCCGTGACGTTCTGCTCTTCCCGCATATGCGTCCTGAGGCCTAAGAATCATGAGCGAAAGGAAGCTGAAAATCGCCGCTCTGTTAAAAGAGCTTTACGACATGGCCGAAGTTCCCGTGCCCTCCTCTCGTATTCCGTTTTACTTTAACGACGTACGAGCCGGGCACATTGAACGAACTGATGCCGAGTTTTTAGCGAGTACCTTTCGCTTCTGTGACGTCCGTCCGGATGCTTTCGTATTTACCGCGGAAGACTCCGGACAGGCTTCGCGCCGTCTGGCAGCGATTTCGCACCTTTATAAAGGCACGGACAAAGTCTTTGCCTGGCGAGATGAACTGCTTTCCGTTACTGCTTCGGATGACATTGCCTGCGAGTCGCCTTTGACTGTTATTGAGCGTGCAATGTGCCGTCCCTTCGCCTTTAACACCTTTGCCGTTCACTTGAATCCGTTCACGCGTGACGGCAGGATGTGGGTGGCTCAGCGTTCTTTCAAGAAAGCGATCGGCCCTGGTTATTGGGATAACTGTGCTGCGGGTCTAGTCGGAGCAGGCGAGCCTTTCGGGCTTGCTATGGAACGCGAAGCATTTGAAGAAGCCGGTGTGACACCGGGTTCCCTTGAAATCTCTTTTAGCGCGCGCAATATCATTTCGCGTCCCGTTCATGAAGGCTGGATGCGAGAAATCGCTTACATCTGCAATGCTTATGTTGAAGACTCTTTCCATCCTCACAACATGGACGGCGAGGTCGAGCGCTTTGAACTCTTAGAACCCGAAGCGATTATTGAGCGCATAGAAAAAGGACGATTCACATTCGAATCGTCCCTTGCTGTTTTAGCCGGCTTAGCCTGGCAGGAAGGCCTGCTTGATCTTTTGGATCAGCCGGCCGTCTAAACGCTAATCTCTTTCGTCCATCCAAGCGACCAGGATGGCTTCCAGTATTTTTTCGTTGCTTGCTTCTGGATCATCATCAAAATCCGGGAGCGCGACGATCATTGCATGCATCTTCTCAAAGCTGATCGTCAGCGGATCTAAGTCCGGATTTTCGTCATACAGCTCTTCCGCAATCGCACGCGGATCCTTCCAAGTCAGCTTCATTACTCGTTCTCTCTGGCGTGATTACGGGAGTATTTCGGAATTTCAACGGTAATGTCTTCTTTGCCGACTTTTGTCTGGCAAGTCAGGCGTGAGTTCGATTTCAGACCCCAAGCCTGGTCAAGCAGATCTTCTTCATCGTCTTCTGCCGGTTCCAAAGAATCAAAGCCCTTGTCGATGTAGCAGTGGCAAGTCGTGCAGGCGCAGGAGAACTCGCAGGCGTGGTCAATATTGACGCCGTTTGCGACCAAAGCTTTAGCTAAGTTTGCACCTTCGGGGACTTCAAACTCAGCCCCGTTCGGACAGATTCCAGGATGCGGTAAAACGGTTACTTTCGGCATTTTTAAACCTCGTCAACAGATTTGCCTTGGAGTGCTTCCAAGATCGTACGGTTCATTCGACGTGCAGCAAAGTCTTTCGTTCCCTCGGACAGCGCTGAAATCGAATTTTTAATTTCATCTTTGTCATCTTGCGCGCGAACCGTCTCGAGATGTTGAATCATGGCGTCGATCTGAGCGCGCTCAGCCTCATTGAGAAGGTCGGCGTCGGACGACAATGCGGAATAAATGCTTTCCAAAAGGCGAGCGGCTTCCACTTTCTGCTCGCGTAATTCGCGAAGCTTCATATCTTCTTCGGCGTGACCAAAGGAATCTTCCAGCATGCGGCTGATTTCATCTTCCGACAGACCGTAAGAAGGTTTGACCGTGACAGATGCTTCCACGCCCGTGGTTTGTTCGCGGGCCGTGACCGACAACAGTCCGTCAGCATCCACCTGGAACGTCACACGAATACGAGCGGCTCCTGCAACTTTCGGCGGAATACCGCGCAAAGAGAATTTGGCCAAAGAACGGCACTCTTCTACCAAGTCACGTTCACCCTGAAGGACATGGATCGACATCGCGGTCTGACCGTCCTTGAAGGTTGTGAAGTCCTGAGCCATGGCTACAGGAATCGGCGTGTTGCGGGGAATGACTTTTTCAACGAGACCGCCCATGGTTTCAAGACCCAAGGAAAGCGGCGTGACGTCAAGAAGCAGCCAGTCTTCGTCGCTGCGGTTGCCGGCAAGCAGATTTGCCTGAAGCGCAGCGCCGATTGCCACCACTTCATCCGGGTCAATATCGGTAAGCGGTTCGCGGTCAAAATAATCGGCCACTGCCTTGCGGATGCAGGGCATGCGCGTTGAGCCGCCGACAAGCACGACACCTTTTACTTCATCGCGTTTGAGACCTGCGTCCTTTAATGTCTGTTTCGTGGCTTCGATGGTTCTTGCTACTAAGTGGTGCGTGATCGAATCAAAGACTTCGCGCGTAATCGTGACATTGATGATTCTGTCGCCGGAAATCTTGGCGTGAATCGTTGCTTTCTTTTCCGTCGTCAGCGTTTCTTTGGCTGCCTTGGCTTTTGCCATCAGCATGCGGCTGTCGGAATGCGTCAGCAGCGGACGACCTGCCTGGTCAATGACCCAGCAGTAGAGACGCTGGTCAAAATCATCGCCGCCTAACTGGCTGTTGCCGCCGGTGGCGAGCACCTCAAAAACGCCTTTGCGCAGACGGAGGACGGAGACGTCAAACGTGCCGCCGCCCAAGTCATAAACGATGTAAAGACCTTCGGCGCCGGTATCGAGGCCGTAAGCCAAAGCGGCTGCCGTCGGTTCGCTCAAAAGACGAAGAACATTCAGACCGGCAAGCTTTGCGGCGTCTTTAGTCGCCTGACGCTGAGCGTCATCAAAGTAAGCCGGTACCGTCACAACAGCGCCGACAAGTTCGCCGCCTAAGGCGTCTTCGGCGCGTTTTTTAAGGACTTTTAAGATTTCTGCTGATACTTCAACCGGACTCTTCGCGCCTTGTGCCGTGTTGAGCTTCACCATGCCCTCGCCTTTGATGAAGTCATAGGGCATGTAGCGGTTATTCTGCAGCTCAGAAGCGCTTCGGCCCATCAAACGCTTGACACTTGAGATCGTGTTGAGCGGATCTGCTTCTGCACGTGAACGGGCTTCTTCACCAACAACCACGCATCCATTCTTTTCGTAGTGGACAACAGAAGGAAGCAGTTTCTGATTCTTTTCGTCAACGAGAACTTCGGGAGAACCGTTTCTAACGGTGGCCGCCAATGAATTCGTGGTGCCCAAATCAATACCGACAGCAAACCGCTCTTCGTGCGGTGCTGTCGACATTCCCGGTTCGGCAATTTGCAGAAGTGACATTATTCAAAATCCAGTAGTTGGCGATTTAAAAACATAACCTTTTTTAAATCTTCTGCCGCCAGCGAGACATCAGATTTCACATCGAACGCGTCTGCCACCTCGTTGAGCAGCTCGTCCTTTTCTTTTTCAATCGCTTTCTTCAGCACTTCCAGCTCAGCCGTATTCCCGGAATCCTTTGCATCTGAGATCGCCTCTCGGCGTTCCAGCTGCTCAAGAAGAAACTCTTCAGAAATCGAACCGCTGCTGTCTTCGTCAATGAGGTGTCCTCGCAGCGCGCAAAGGGCTTTACCTCGCTGGATCGGATCGCTGAGCTTCTGAAAAGCGTCATTAATCAGCGTTGCCCACTGCTGAGCAACGCGCTTTTCAGTATCGCTTGCCGAAGCAAAACGGTCGGGATGAACCTTTTTTTGGATTTCAAAATACTTTTCATCCAACTTTTGTTTATCGATTCTGAACTGTGGTTTCAAACCGAAAATTTCAAAAGGATTCATCGCCGCCATAGCGCCTCCGTTTCAGTTAGACATGGAAAGACTTGCCGCAGCCGCAGCTTTCTTTCTCGTTCGGGTTCTTGAATTTGAATCCAGTATTGAGACCTTCACGGACAAAGTCCAGTTCGGTTCCGTTGATATAGGGCAGGCTCTTGGGATCAACAATTACTTTGATCCCGTAGCTTTCGTACACCTGATCTTCGGGTTCGATTTTGTCTGCAAACTCTAATGCGTAAGCCATACCGGAGCAGCCGCTGGTTTTGACACCGACTCTGAGGCCGACGCCTTTGCCGCGTTTGCGAAGGAATTCTTCAACGTGAGAAGCTGCTTTTTCTGTCAATGTAACCGACATTATTTATCCTTAATCTGAGCCTGTTTCTGGCGATAGTCTTCCACTGCGGCCTTGATGGCGTCTTCCGCAAGAATGGAACAGTGGATTTTGACGGGAGGAAGCTCAAGTTCTTCGGCAATTGCCGTATTTTTGAGCTGTTCGGCTTCTTCCAAGGTCTTGCCCTTGATCAGTTCGGTGACCAAAGAGCTGGAAGCGATGGCACTGGTGCAGCCGTAGGTTTTGAACTTAGCGTCTTCGATCACGCCGTTGTCGTTGACCTTGATCTGCAGGCTTAAAACGTCGCCGCAGGCGGGGGCGCCGCGTGTACCGGTTCCGACGTTCGGATCGTTTTTATCCAGTCTGCCGACATTTCTGGGGTGCTGGAAATGATCCATCACTTTATCGCTGTATTGCATTCTTTTCTTTCCTTGTTAGTGTTCTGTCCATTTAACTTGTTTCATGTCCACGCCTTCCTTGTACATCTCCCAAAGCGGGGACATTTCACGAAGCTGTGCAACCTTTTCTTTGATGAGCTTGACGGTGTAGTCAATCTCTTCTTCCGTCGTGAAACGGCCTAAGCTGAAGCGAATGGAGCTGTGGGCGAGTTCGTCATCAATACCGAGGGCACGCAGAACGTAGGACGGTTCCAAGCTGGCCGAGGTGCAGGCAGAACCGGAGGAAACTGCGATTTCAGGGCAGCTGGCCATGAGGGCTTCCCCTTCAACAAACGCGAAGCTGACGTTGAGGTTGAAAGGAGCTCTGTGTTCCATGCTTCCGTTGACATGAACGGCTTCGATTTCGCTCAAGCCTTTCCAAAGTCTGTCGCGAAGAGCGCCGATACGCTTCATTTCCTCGTCCATTTCCAGGCGGCACAGTCTGTAGGCTTCGCCCATACCGACGATCTGGTGTGTGGCGAGTGTGCCTGAGCGCATGCCTCTTTCGTGACCGCCGCCGTGAATGATGGCTTCAATACGAGCACGCGGTTTGCGGCGAACATAAAGAGCGCCCATTCCCTTCGGTCCGTAGAGCTTGTGGGCGGAAAGGCTCATCAGATCAACCTTGAGTTTTTCCATATCCAGAGGGATCTTGCCGGCGGCCTGAGTGGCGTCGACGTGGAACAGGATTCCGCGTTCACGGCACATTTCACCGATTTTTTCGATGTCTTGAATGACGCCGATTTCATTGTTGACGGCCATCACGGAAACCAAGGTAGTATCCGGACGCATGGCTTTGGCCAAAGCGTCGAGGTCCAAAAGTCCGTCCTTGCCGACGTCCATGTATGTCACTTCAAAGCCTTCGCGTTCAAGTTCTCGCATGGAGTCCAACACGGCTTTGTGTTCGGTCTTTACCGTGATTAAATGCTTGCCTTTGTCCTTATGGAAACGAGCTGCACCTTTGATCGCGAGGTTGTCGCTTTCGGTGGCGCCGCTAGTCCAAACGATTTCTTTCGGATCGGCATTGATTAGTGCTGCAACTTCGGCACGGGCGTTTTCAACAGCTTCTTTAGCCTTCCAGCCGTATTCGTGGCTCGTGCTGGCAGCGTTGCCGAAATTCTCGTAGAGGAAAGGAATCATCTTATCGACGACACGAGGATCCACAGGCGTAGTCGCAGAATAATCAAGGTAAATAGGGAACTTCATGATTAGCTCCAATGAAGAGATAAATTGGGGATTTATTAAACCTTCGGTTTGATAATGGATACGGGGCTTAAGCCCTGATCTTTGAGCTTTTTCTTGTCAGCCAGGTTTTTCAGCGAGATCCCTTTCAGGAACTTGCGGATTTCCTCGTTGAGGCTTTCCCAAAGATCGAATGTGATGCACTCACCTTCTCCGTCGCAGACGGCTCTGTTTTTATCGCAGCTGGCTTTCTCGAGAGGGTCGTCCACGGCTTCCAAAATATCGATCACCGTGATCTGATCCGCAGGTTTGGCCAAACGGTATCCGCCGGCAGGGCCGCGCACACCTTCAAGGAGGCCGGCTCTGCGCAGCTTTCCGAAGATCTGCTCAAGATAGGCGCTTGAAAGATGACGTCTGTCCCCGATCGCAGCGATAGATACGTACTCTTCCGGGGCATGGAGAGCAATATCAAGCATTGCGGTGACGGCAAAACGGCCTTTAGTAGTGAGTTTCATCTTTATTCCGATTCATTTAGTCGGAAATAATAGACCGTTTTATTTCCGAGCGCAATAGTCGGAATTGAAAAAGCCCTCCGAAGAGGGCTAAGAAGGAAAATGAATTTTCAGCGGCTACAGAGCTGAGCCGGGAATGTAGACGGAAGCGCGTTTCTTAACAACTTCAAGCAGGCCTTCGCAGGCGTCCTCACAGTAATCAAGCACCGTGTTGAAGCCTTCGTTGCCGCCGTAATACGGATCAGGCACCACGGCCGTGTCGTATTCGGTTGCGTAGCGCATCAGGAGCGCCAGCTTGTGTTTGTACATCGGAGGGCAGATCTGCTGCATGGCGGTCAGATTTTCCCAGTCCATCGCCAAAATGAAGTCGCACTCTCTAAAGTCGTCGGATGTAATCTGACGAGCCCTAAGTTCGGATAAGTCATATCCGCGCTTACGGCCTGCAATCTGAGCGCGCACGTCCGGCGCCTCTCCGACGTGATAACCATGTGTACCGGCAGAATCCACGATTACTTTGTCAGTCAGTCCGGCTTCCTTCACCATTTTCTTAAAAACTGCTTCAGCCGTAGGGGAACGACAAATGTTCCCCATGCACACAAATAAAACTTTTACCATGTTTTTTGCATTCTTCTTAATTGACGAATTAATCACACCTCTCTCGCGTACACCGCAGGCAGGTTGCAATAGCTTACGAGCCCCAAACGCTTTTTGCAAAAATGTATAGGGTAATTACCAATAATTCAACTCAAAATGAGCACCTATACGTTCTCTTTTGCACCTTCCTCATCTTTTCCAGGCGTCGCGCCGAAAACTTGTTTACGAATTGAAGCCAATTTATCACGGACTTCCGAGGCTTTTTCGAATTCGAGATTCTTAGCATGCTCAAACATTTCGTTTTCGAGCCGTTTGATTTCGCGTGCCAGTTCCTTCGGACCCATTTTTTCGTAATCCTGACCGTCCACCAATCCGAATTCATTTTCGAGGTTATCGCTCTTGTAGACACCGTCAATAATGTCACGGATTTCTTTCTTGACGCTCTTCGGCGTGATGTTATGCGCCACGTTGTAAGCAGTCTGCTTTTCTCTGCGTCGAGCCGTTTCGTCCATCGCTCGGCGCATGGAGTCCGTAATCGTATCGGCGTATAGAATGGCTTTGCCTTCAACGTTTCGCGCGGCACGGCCGATCGTCTGAATGAGAGAACGTTCGCTTCGCAGGAAGCCTTCCTTATCAGCATCTAAGATCGCGACCAGTGCCACTTCCGGAATATCCAGGCCTTCTCTCAATAAGTTAATGCCGATCAGAACATCGAAGACACCGGCACGAAGGTCTCGAATAATTTCTACGCGTTCCACCGTATCGATGTCCGAGTGCAGGTAACGCACCTTGATATCGTTGTCCTGCAGGAAGTCGGTTAAGTCTTCTGCCATGCGCTTGGTCAGCGTTGTAATCAGAATGCGCTGGCCCTTCGGAATTCTTTCTTTGATTTCGCCGAGCACATCGTCAACCTGAGTCGTAGCCGGACGTACTTCTACTTCCGGGTCCACGAGGCCGGTCGGGCGCACCACCTGCTCCACGATCTGAGAAGAATGATTCAGCTCGTAGTCTGCAGGAGTGGCCGAGACAAAGATCGCTCGGCGCATCTTGCTTTCGAATTCGTCAAAACGAAGCGGACGATTGTCTTTAGCGCTCGGAAGACGGAAGCCGTAGGTGACGAGGGTTTCTTTTCTGGCACTGTCTCCGCGGTACATACCGCCGATCTGACCTAACAGAACGTGAGATTCGTCGAAGAACATCAGCGCATCTTTCGGCAGATAGTCGATCAAGGTAGGAGGCGGCTCTCCGGGCAGACCGCCGGCCAAGTGGCGGCTGTAGTTCTCAATGCCTTTGCAGAAACCCACTTCATGGAGCATTTCTAAGTCAAAGAGCGTTCTTTCGCGGATGCGCTGCGCCTCAAGCAGCCTGCCGCTCTCGATGAATTTTGCCTCCTGGTCTCTGAGCTCATCCTTGATAGCTTCAATCGCTCGGAGAATATCGTTTCTCGGCGTGACATAGTTAGACGTCGGATAGATCGCGAAGCGGTCTACCTTCTGGCGTGTTTTACCGGTCAACGGATCGAAGAAATACATTGCTTCGATTTCGTCATCGAAGAGTTCGATACGGAGCGCCATTTCCGAGTGTTCGGCTGGGAACACGTCAATCGTGTCACCGCGGACGCGGAACTTACCTCGCGTAAATTCCATGTCGTTGCGTTCGTACTGGATGCGAACCAAGTGCGAGATCAAGTCGCGCTGTTCAATCTTATCTCCGACTTTCAGGATAAGACGCATCTCGGTATAGGACTCCGGCTTACCGATACCGTAGATGGCAGACACGGTCGCGACAATGATCACATCACGGCGTTCGAGCACGCTCTTTGAAGCCGACAGACGCATCTGCTCGATGTGTTCATTGATAGCAGAATCTTTTTCAATAAACAGATCACGCTGAGGGACGTAAGCTTCGGGCTGATAGTAGTCGTAGTAACTGACGAAATACTCCACCGCGTTGTTTGGGAAAAAGTCCCTCATTTCCGCGTAGAGCTGAGCGGCAAGGGTTTTATTCGGCGCCATGATGAGCGTCGGCAGACCGGTTCGAGCGATAACGTTCGCCATGGTGTAGGTTTTGCCGCTACCCGTCACGCCAAGCAGCGTCTGGGCCGTCAGGCCGTCCTCGATGCCTTCGACGAGTTCTTTGATTGCCTGAGGCTGATCTCCGGCCGCCTCAAAGGGCTGATGCAGTTCAAACGGAGAATTAGGGAATCTGATGATTTTCAAGGTGGTGTCTGCCTAAAGAATCCTTTGAATTTGAAAAGTTTAGAACGAATCCTAAGACATCGGTTTTCCGATCATCCGATCTGGTCAGATTGCCTCGACCTTAGTCTTCTCTGCTTTAGATGAGTTCTAAGGACACATCCATTCTAAGTTCACTTTCAAACCAAACCCCTCTCAATTAAGCTTCGGCACCTTATTTTTCTTAAGCACACAGGGTGATTTAAATATCAATAATTCAAATTTATAAAATCACCCTTGGCTGGACGCTCTCAGAATAGAATAAAAATTAGCATATTACATAAGCTGATAAGGTTCGTTTTCGGAAAAAGTAAAACATCGGTCTGAAACAACTCCTTAACTTTCTAGAAGGATATATCCTTAAAAAATCCTCTCTATTCCAAATTTAATCTTTGTTTAATATTTATCAACCATTGTCGTCAACCCCTCTAATTATAAAATCCCATTTTGAGTTTATTTTTTGCTAATTAGCTAATTTATAAGAATTTTCATCTTCTCTAAATTTCGTAACAATCTATTGACTTCTAGAAATTTTGCTGTCAGAATGCTTATGTCTGTTGTTTGACAGACATGACAATTGGGAGTACTGCTATGTGCATATTTAACATTGGCAAGTGCCTATTCAACTTAGGCATGCGCCGTACGTTACACCTCACGCGGTTTACGATGCGTGATTGCTTCTCCTTCAATAAATTCCTCTCCGAATCCGACATCTAGTCCTCCGGCCGGTTCTTTATCGGTTCGGCTCGAATTGCTTTTCTCTTAATTTCTTCCGCGAAATCTCTTAGTGTTCAAGCCTTTTTGACGCTTGTTCATAAGGGGGTATTGCCGAGAAAAGCCAACACCACAATTCATTTAATTACGATGCGGATTTATTTACCTTATTAAATAAATCCGGAGGACTATTATTATGCAAAAACTTAAAGTCGCAGCTTCTGCATTACTGAAAGATAAACTTCAGGTTGAACGTGAAGTCGTTTGCCTCTCAAATGCTGACTTTACTGAAGTCTCCGCTGTTGTTATCGACATTGAAGACTATCGGAAAGGCGGGTTAAACAAGGTTAATGCCACCGCCTTGGAAATTCCTGTTTTTCTTTATCTCCGCGATGAAGACACCACTCCGGAAGAACTCGTCGGTCACGTGGTCGGTGTGATCAACGATGACCTTACAGACAGACGTCTTTTCGGCCGTCAAATCGATGAAGCTGCCAAACGCTACGAAGACAAACTCCTTCCTCCTTTCTTCGGTGCCCTCGCCCAATACGTATACAAAGGAAAGTCCCAATTTGACTGCCCGGGACATCAGGGAGGCGCATACTTCCGCCGCCATCCGGCCGGCCGCGCATTCTATGACTTTTTCGGTGAAGAGCTTTTCCGCTCTGACCTTTGCAATGCTGACGTTGCGATGGGCGACCTTCTAATTCATGAAGGTGCACCGCTAACCGCTCAAAAAGCTGCCGCTAAGGTATTCAATGCCGATAAGACCTATTTCGTTTTGAACGGAACCTCCGCCTCTAACAAAGTTGTATTAAATGCGGCTTTAACTCCCGGTGACTTGGTTTTGTATGATCGAAACAACCACAAGTCAATTAACCACGGAGCTCTGTTGCAAGCCGGCGCTACTCCGATTTATCTTGAAACTGCCCGCAACCCCTTCGGATTTATCGGCGGCATTGACGAAAAATGTTTTGACGAAGAGTATCTCCGCAGCCTAGTTAGAGAAAAATGTCCTGAAAAAGCGGATGCCAAGCGCCCCTTCCGTCTTGCAGTCATCCAACTCGGCACTTATGACGGCACGATCTATAACGCTCGACAAGTTGTGGACAAAATCGGTCACCTTTGTGATTACATCCTCTTCGACTCCGCATGGGTAGGCTACGAGCAATTCATTCCAATGATGCGTGACTGTTCCCCGCTTCTTCTGGAGTTAGGACCGGAAGACCCCGGCATCTTCGTCACTCAGTCCGTTCATAAGCAGCAAGCTGGTTTTTCTCAGACTTCACAAATTCACAAAAAGGACTCTCACATTAAGGGACAAGACCGCTATATTCCTCACAAAGTGTTGAATAACGCTTTCATGATGCATGCATCAACCAGTCCGTTTTACCCGCTGTTTGCTTCCTTGGACGTCAACGCAAAAATGCAAGAAGGAGAAGCCGGCCGTAGACTTTGGGCTGACTGCGTTAAGACAGTTGTTGATGCTCGCAAATTACTGCTTGAAACCTGTCATTACATCAAACCGTTTATTCCTTCTAAAGTTCGCGGCTCCGATTGGAAGTCTTACCCAACGGATTTGATTGCCCAAGACCTGGAATTCTTCAAATTTGTTCCGGGTCAGAAATGGCATTCTTTCGAGGGATATGGGGAGAACCAATATTTTGTAGATCCCTGCAAATTTATGCTGACGACTCCGGGCATCGATGTTGAGACCGGCGAATACGAAGATTTTGGCGTTCCGGCAACGATTTTGGCTAATTACTTGCGCGATAACGGCATCATCCCCGAAAAGAACGACCTCAATTCCATTCTTTTCCTCATGACTCCCGCAGAAAATAAAGAAAAAATGGATCACCTGGTTAGCCAGATCGCTCGCTTTGAAAAATACCTCGATGATGACGCTCCCTTAGAAGAGGTTCTGCCCAATCTTTACAAAGCTTACGAATCTCGCTACCGCAACTATTCCATCCGTCAGCTCTGCCAAGAAATGCATGACTTCTACAAGGAGCGGAATATTAAAGAGATTCAAAAGGAAATGTTCCGTACAGAATTCATGCCTAAGAGCGTCATTAATCCTCAAGAAGCCCACTTTGCATTCCTGCGCGGCCAAGCCGAGCTCGTCCGTCTGGAAGATGCAGAAGGAAGAGTTGCTGCTGAAGGCGCTCTGCCCTACCCACCGGGAGTCTTGTGCTGCTTCCCGGGTGAAGTTTGGGGCGGACCCGTGCTCAAGTATTTCTTAGCTTGGCAGGAAGCCATGGGACGGATGCCTGGATTTGCACCCGAACTTCAAGGTGTTTATGTCGAAGACAACGGCAGGGGCGGTAAACAAGTTTACTGCTATGTACTAAAAGAAGATGCTGTCGAACGTCTGACTGCTAAAGGTAAATAAGCCGCGTGCGCGGAAGCTCGCGCTTCCGTGCTGCCTCTCTACACAGAACATACTTGAGGATATTTTTATGTCTCAGCAAAACCGTACCAAGATGTCAGTCACTCAGCTGACTCTTCTCACTGCTATTAATATGATGGGCTCCGGCATCGTCATGCTGCCGACCAAACTGGCTGAAATTGGAACAATTTCTATTCTTTCCTGGCTCATCACTGCCGTGGGATCCTTGTGTTTAGCCTATGCCTTTGCCAAGTGCGGCATGTTTAGTAAACGTCCGGGTATGGGCGGCTATTCTGAATATGCCTTCGGCAAAGCCGGCAACTTCATGGCTAACTACACTTATGGTGTTTCGCTTCTTTTTGCCAACATCGCTATCGCGATTACCTGTGTCGGCTATGGGGCCGAATTTTTGGAAATTGAACTAACCCCGGTTCAAGTTTGCCTTTCTACGATCGTCGTACTTTGGATCTGTACGTCCGCAAACTTTATGGGGGCCTCGCTCACCGGAAAATTTAGTGCCTTAGCCGTTTGGTGCGTCATCCTTCCCGTGTTGCTTTTAACCGTTATCGGCTGGTTCTGGTTCAGTCCTACGATGTATGTCGAAGCCTGGAATCCGCACAACGAACCTTTCTTCTCCGCTGTCGGGGCTTCAATCTCTATGACGCTATGGGCCTTCTTAGGACTTGAGAGCGCCTGTGCCAACAGTGATGCCGTTGACAATCCCGAGAAGAATGTTCCTATTGCCGTGCTGGCCGCTACCATTGGTGTTGCTATTATCTATATTGTCTCCACCAATATCATCGCGGGTATCGTTCCGAATGCCGAGTTGGTTAAATCAAACGCTCCCTTCGGCCTGACCTTTACCATGATGTTCAACTCTACCATCGGCAAGATCGTCACTTTCCTTCTTGTTCTTTCCTGCGCAGGCTCTACACTGGGTTGGCAGTTCACGATTGCTAAGGTATTTCAGCAGTCTGCAATCGACGGTTTCTTCCCGAAGTGCTTTGCTAAAGTCAACAAATGGAAAGCTCCAGTGCTCGGTATGATTATCATTACGGCCATTCAAACCGGCTTCTGTTTCATGACGATTAGCCCCGAACTGTTCAAACAATTCAACCGGTTGGTAGATCTCGCCGTAGTAACCAATATCATGCCTTATCTGCTGTCAATGGCGGCTGTTGCCGTCATCATGAAAGTCGCAAAAGTGGAGCCCTCCAAGGCCAAACTTTACAACGTCATTGCAATCATCGGCGCCATCTACAGCTTCTACGCACTCTTCTCTACCGGAATCACAGAAGTTTTCTACGGCTCTTTAGCCACATTCCTCGGATGGACGCTTTGGGGACTGATTGCACCTAGATTCGCCAGCAACGAAGCTTGATAGCAATTTGCTCTCAGTTAAAGGACTGCCCGGTGCGGCGGTCCTTTTTATTTGCGGTCTCACAGATTCAGGAGTTTAAATATTTCGTTAGAAAAACGATTTTGCCGCCAATTTTGAATTAGGCTAAGTAATTGACATTTTTTAACACCTCTAGAGAATCTCATGTCCAAATCCATTTTTGATGTTGTCGGACAAGCTCCCGACGATCCCATTCTCGGCCTCAACGAAGCTTTCAAATCCGATCCCCGCGACAAGAAAGTTAATCTGAGTATCGGCGTGTACAGCACCGAAGACGGCAAAGTACCTCTTCTGCGCGTCGTTGCCGAAGCCGAGAAGAGAATCCTTGAAGCCGGCGAGCCTCATACTTATCTTCCGATCTCCGGTATTCCTGCTTTTAACGCCGGCGTTCAGAAGCTGATTTTCGGTGCCGATTCTCCGATCATCAAAGAAAAGCGTGCCGTTACCGTTCAATCTCTCGGCGGTACCGGTGCTCTTAAAGTCGGCGCAGACTTCCTTGCAGCTATTCTCAAAGATCCGGAAGCCGTTGTCAGCACACCGACATGGCAGAACCACGTTGCAATTTTTGAACAAGCTGGTTTCAAAGTCGGCAAGTATCCGTACTATGACAAAGAAAACAACGGCGTCGACTTCCCTGCCATGCTTAAGAGCCTCAGCGGTTTGAAAGAAAACACCGTTGTGATTCTGCATGCCTGCTGCCACAATCCCACAGGCTATGACCTGACTCAAGAACAATGGGCCCAGGTTGTTGACGTCTGCGTTAAGAACAAGCTGATTCCGTTCCTCGATATTGCTTACCAGGGCTTCGGTGACGGTCTTGAAGAGGATGCCGGCTCCATCCGTCAATTTGCCGATACAGGCATTCCCTTCTTCGTCTCCAGCTCTTTCTCCAAGTCCTTCTCTCTTTACGGCGAACGTATCGGTGCACTGACCGTCGTCTGCAAAGACCAGGAAGAAGCCTCCCGCGTCCTGAGCAAACTGAAAGCTTTGATTCGTGCCAACTACTCCAATCCTCCCGCCCACGGCGCCAAGATTGTTGCTCAGGTACTCAATGATCCTGAACTCATGAAGCAGTGGCATGAAGATTTGGGCGAAATGCGCGAACGTATCAAAGAGATGCGTAAGGATCTGGCTTCCGAGCTCAAAGCACTCGGCGCCAAGAAAGACTTTGACTTTGTCACTCAGCAGAAGGGCATGTTCTCCTTCTCTGGCCTTAACCCCGAACAGGTTCAGCGTCTGAAAGACGAATTCGGCGTCTACATCGTTAAGAGCGGCCGTATGTGTGTTGCTTCTTTAAACAAAGACAACGTGAAATACACGGCAGAAGCCATTAAAGAAGTGCTCTAAGCTCTAAACTACGCGTTTCTACGGAAGGCTCCGAAAAAATCGGAGCCTTTTTACATTTTTAAATTTCCTTTTGAATCAAGGAGTTCATGAGAGAGTGAATATAAAAACAAAAAAGAATGAAAAAATTTTTAGTTTTTGATTTGCACGACTTCAAAAACTTGTATATAGTCTCGTCTTGTTGATTCCCCGATAGCTCAGTCGGTAGAGCGACGGACTGTTAATCCGCAGGTCGTTGGTTCAAGTCCAACTCGGGGAGCCAATCAAAAATTAGAGCCGCGAAAGCGGTTTTGTTTTCTCAGAGAAAACGACAATTTCACGATTCCCCGATAGCTCAGTCGGTAGAGCGACGGACTGTTAATCCGCAGGTCGTTGGTTCAAGTCCAACTCGGGGAGCCAGAATTCTGAAAAGCGCATCGTGAAGAATGCGCTTTTCTTTTGCCAAAATTGGTTCGCACCGACTCCGCTTTCTCAAGTCGAAATCAAGCCGCCCATGTTCAGACGGACGGCCCATCGGAATCCTGAGATTAATTCTTCAGACAATCAGACATAAACTTCTTGCGAAGCTCGCCCTTCAGTGCTTTCTCTTTAGCCTCCTTGCTGCACTTGACCATTTTTTCCTGCTGTTGGGTAAGTTTCTTTTTTCCGTCATCAACTTTCTTGGACAAGCACTCCTTCATGAATTCCTTACGCTTATCGCCGTGAAGATCCTTAGCCGCAGCTTCTTTGCTGCAGTAAGACATCTTATTTTGCTGAGCGGTGAGATGTTCGGAAGTGTCTTTTGCGATGGCCGGATTCATGCATACGGCAAAACCCAGGAGAGAGGCAATCAAAACCAAACGTTTCATAATCAGTCCCTTAAAAGGTTGCAAAGAAGTTGATATCTCCTTTATAACTCTTTAGAGGTAAAAGCTTTAGGCAAAAATCCAAGATTGAGCATGAAAACTTCCGTGCTCATCTTCTTGCCAAGACGGGTAATTTCCTTCCTTTGCCTAATAGTCCTACCTCTAAATATCGGGTTTTTTCTGTCTCTTCTCCGAAAATCAGCGGTTTTTTCTCTCTAAAATAAGTTCATGTTCAGCGCGTGTTCTCGGCGAACCGCAGGCATTTTTACGGATAACCAATGAATACATCTGAATATTTAACTTTGATGAGGGATCGACTCACCGCAGCTTTCGATTTCAAAGAGCCGCCTCAAGGACTCAATCCTCAGCCGGCGCTTTGGGCAGTACATAATCGAACTTCAGAAAAGTACTTCCTCTCAAAAAGCATCTCGTTATACACAGTGAACAATGACGAGTATGTCGGGCTTTATGGCTGTACTGACAAAATCAAGGAAACAGACATCGAAGCCGTTTTCGAACAGTTCAAAAGACTGATTTCGGAACTACCGACGGACGAAAAGCATATGTCCTCAATTTTCACTGCGGCGTTGATTTCCGAAGAGGAAATTGACCTGAAGATTGTTGAGACGGCGTCTGCCAAAAAGTTTCATAAAGACTTTTGGTTCTCTCTTCGCGGTTGGGCCGATCTAGCCTTCATTTTGGTCGATCTTAAAAACGAAAAGATTTATTCCAATTCGTTCGGCAAAAGGACTGTTAGAAACTTCGGATTCCCCAAGAAGTCTGACTAATAGCTTTATTTAATTTATCTCAAACACCTAGGAATGGAAATGAACGGTTTTACCTTACTTATCGGCTCAGCGGTCATCTTTCTGATCGCCTATGTCGTTTACGGCTCCTGGCTTGCCAAGCAATGGGGCATCGACCCGAAACGCAAAACACCAGCAGAAACTCAGAAGGACGGCATTGACTACCTTCCGACAAAACCGGCTGTTCTTCTCGGTCACCACTTCTCTTCAATCGCAGGCGCCGGCCCGATCGTCGGCCCGATTACCGCGGCTGTTTTCGGATGGGTTCCCGTCACACTGTGGATTATCGTCGGCAGCGTCTTCTTCGGCGGCGTGCATGACTACGGTTCTTTGGTGGCTTCTTTGCGTCATAAAGGCAAGAGTATCGGCCAAATTATCGAAGCCAACATCGGTGAAAGAGCCAAGATTCTCTTCGCCATCTTTGCCTGGATTACATTGCTGGTTGTGATTGCAGCCTTCGCCAACATCGTTGCTGCTACTTTCGTGGCCAACCCTAGCGCCGGCACATCCTCCTTACTCTTCATTCTGCTTGCTGTCGCTTTCGGCCTGCTCGTCTACCGTACCGGCATATCTCTTTTCCTCGGTACAGTCCTGGGCCTCATCGGCATGGCTGCCGCTTTCTACATCGGTCATATCTTCCCGATCGTCCTTTCTAAAGACATGTGGCTCCTGATCATGATGGGCTACATCTTTGTTGCCTCCATCGCACCGGTTTGGATTCTTCTGCAGCCTCGCGACTACCTGAACTCCTTCCTGCTTTATCTGATGATCATTGCCGCCTTCCTCGGCATCTGCTTCTATCAGCCGACCATGGAGATTTCTCCGTTTGTAGGCTTTGATCTCGGGCACGGTCAGTGGCTCTTCCCGGTTCTGTTCGTTACTGTTGCCTGCGGTGCGATTTCCGGCTTCCATTCTCTGGTTAGCTCCGGTACCAGCTCCAAGCAGCTTGATAACGAAAAGAACGCCAAGCTCATCGGCTACGGCTCCATGCTGATTGAAGGCCTCCTGGCAATCTGCGCCATCATTTCCGTCGCTTACGTTGCTGCTGACAAACTGCCGGCTCTCCTGAAAGCCGGCGGCCCGGTCAACGCCTTCTCTCAAGGCACTGCAACCTTTATGACAGCGCTGGGTCTTGATTTCAATCTGTCTAAGGAGTTCGTTGCTCTGACGATTTCCGCCTTTGCGCTCACTACTCTTGACACCGCAACCCGTCTCGGCCGCTTCATCTTCCAAGAACTGGTTACACGTCCTGTCGAAAGCCGCAACGGCGGTAAGGAACAGCCCATCGCTGCTTTCCTCGGCAACCGTTACGTCGCAACGGCGATCACGATCGCTCTGGCCTGGTACATGTCCGTCGGTTCTTACCTCACGATTTGGCCGATTTTCGGTACCGCCAACCAGATGCTTGCCGCTCTGTCTCTGCTCGCTATCGCTGCTTGGCTCAGAAAAGAAAACAGAAAGACATTCATGATCACGATTCCGATGTACTTCATGTTTGCCGTTACTTTCTGCTCTCTTGGTCAGCTCATTTATGCCAACCTTGGCAAGAACTGGCTGATCGTCGGCATCTCTGCCGGTCTGGCTGTCCTGTCTGCCGCCCTGTTCATTGAAGCCTACCGAGTCTTCAGCAATGACAAGGGTCAGATCCCCAACAACCTTCAAGCTCAAAATCAAGAGTAAGTCAGTAGTTACTCACTCGTGAAGTTTCGGCCTTCGCCCAAAAAGCGAAGGCCGTTTCGTTTATAACCGGAGCAAAAGGTTCAAAGATTAAAACGAACATCTCATCTAGCTTTAATTTTTCCAAGATACCGGAATACCTTTAAATGCTTTTCCTAAAAATAATAAATTTTGAGTTGGAGGTGTCAAATAACAAGGAACGAATGGATTTCTTTGGTAACTCTCACCACTCATTGTTTCAGAATATTATCTAAAAGGATTTATTCCTCTAAAATGAATAATTGAGACAACACCTTTCAGAAGAAACATAAATGGCCATAAATGACATTTTTGAAGCTAAGTCTGTTAATGTACAAGAAGTCTTCACTACAAAATCCCCTTTTTACTTTATTCCGGCTTACCAACGGCAATATTCCTGGAACGAGCCAAAATTAAAAAAATTATTTGAAGACATTTGTCACGGCTACTACCTCCTAAAACAAATAAAAGATAATGTCACCTTTATTGGTTCAATCATCTTAATTAATGACAGGGAAAACAAGTCTGTTTTGCCTGAAAATAAAAAAGGGCTGCCAACTTTAGTTCTTACTGTTATAGATGGGCAGCAACGACTGACATCTTTGCTTATCTTGCTTTCAGTCCTATACGAACGCTTAGTTCGCTTGTATAGTCAGTATAAGTTTGATGATGACAATGAGAATGAATATTTATTAAAAAATCTTCTACTCTCGACAATTGACGAATTACGTAAAACATTTACTGAATTACCTTCTGGTGGCAGTCCAGAAAACGCCTCTCATTGGTACCCTCGAATGACTCGGGCTTACAGCGATATTTGGGATCGTGACAAGCCCCAGTACCGCTCGCCTATAGCATGTCATTTAACTGAATTTGGAAAATGGGCGAGAAAGTCGTATTCTTCTTTGACTAGTCCATCAACCCACCCACAAGATCAAGCCAATGGGGATAACGAAAAATCATTAAGCAAGTCTAAGAAAAAGAAAGGGTGCCTGTATGACATTTCTTCTAACATGAAGAACGTAGAGAACAGGGGAGCCCTGGTTGATGCTTTTAATCACTTTTCAAAATATTTGGATGAGTTTGATAAATTTGCAATCAACGGATCAGATGAGACGGAGGCATTTGATATCCCATCATGTAATGACATAAGAGGAGTTAATTATGTTGCCCTCTTGCAAACCCCTTTCCCTACAGACTACGAAACAATCCTCATGGGTAAGCAAGCAGATCACTCGCCTTCTGACGTCCCTGCGTTTAAGCTTTTAACCCAGCTAGCGTTATTCTCCAGATTCGTTCTATTTAACGTCGGAGTAACGCAAGTAATCGCAAAGAACGAGGACTATGCATTTGATATCTTTGAGTCTTTGAATACAACAGGTGAACCTCTGACTGCCATTGAAACCTTCAAGGCAAAAGTCTTACAGATAGGGACGCCCGCCATCCTAGACGATTGTCGAAGCAAGATGGAAAAGATCGACAACGCCTTAAATAAGAAGCAAAAAGAGAAGGCAAAACTTACGGAAAACCTTTTGATTACTTTCGCACTGGAGGAGAGAGGCGAAAAAATCTCCAAACGCCTAAACGATCAACGGCAGTTCTTAAAAATTTACGATCAGCTCAAGAATGACGAACTTAAACAACACTTCGTCGATGCCCTCTACACTACTTATTGTTTTATCAATAACGTGTGGGATCATGAGAAAAGAGCCGCACAAATCTCTAATCCCAATGAGACTTTTCTACAACTAGACGGTGAATCTCAATTCTGTTTGGATTTTCTAAGCGGTTTAAAGCACACCGTCGTGCAAAGCCTTTTGTCACGCTATTATTCAAAAGTGCTTGCAGATAGAAATGTTGAAGATTTTCAAGATGCTATCAAAGCCTGCGTTGCCTATTCTGTCCTGAGACGTGCCTCTTCTATAGGAACAGATGGAATAGATGAAGACTATAGAGGTTTGATGGCAGGAGTTAATGGAAGAAGACCTCTCTGCCGCTTGGACGCGAAGTATCAAGAAACCGTCCTTCCAGAAATCGTTACCTTGCGGACATACTTCAAGGAACTCCTCAAGGATAAGGGAATTGAGACAAAGGAAAAATGGGTTCAGAAAGTGAATAAGATTCCCCTGTTTTATTTCTCTTCTCATGTCGCTAGATTCCTGCTTATGGCAGCATCTGACATTGCCACTTCAGATAAGCAGCGTCCCGGCCACATGGCGTTGGGACGGGCTGATAAAAAATTGTTAGATCGAGATGCGTGGAATGACGAAAACGTCGAAACGATCGAGCATATCATTCCGCAAACTAGAGCCGAGGATTGGAACGATCCAAAATTTGATCAGGTGTACGCGCAAGACGACAAGCAAAATTATTTGCTCCACGGGATTGGCAATCTTGCCCTTTGCCCTAAAGAAATAAATTCCTCTTTTGGAAATTTTTCTTGGGCAAAGAAACGCAAAGGCTATCAAATGTGCTCAGTTCCTACGGAAGGTGAGGTCCAGAAATTAGCTGAAGAATTCCATGACATCTTATCTAAAAGTAGTCTCAAAAGGTATGAAAGTAAGTATCTTCCGATGCTTGGCTACCTTTCTCAACTAGGTGATGAGGACTTAACAGTTGATTTTATAGAAGAAAGAGGACGAGAAATTGCTTCGTTGACTTGGGAGAGGATCGCCGGATGGCTCGATCTTCCGAAAGATTAATTCATTTATAGTCAAAGTATTGCCCTTGTATGTTCATTGATCATACGAGGGCAATCTTGCTTTATTTTGTACAGATACTGCAACCTCCGTTTCCCTCATCTTCACCATAGATATCGTCAATATCCACATATTGGTCAAGACCTTGACGAAGGGCATTTTGAGGCTTCTTAAAACTCTGACTTCTTTTTCTTCTTTCGTAATCTTCTTTTATGGCTTTAATTCTCTCTGGCTTTGAGAGCTCATTAAGCGACTCTCCTTGGGACCACGTGAAAGGTGAGCCCGCCTCGATAGCTGTTTTTTCGTAGGCTTTGGCTTCTTCAAACTTATCGGGATGTTGTTCTAATAGGTGAACCCATTCAATCTTCTGCTGGAAAAAACAGAACGTACAGCCGGATCTTGAACGCCATCGATAATAGTCAGGAAGGCCTATTCCCGAGCTTTCTAAAATTTCTAGTACCCCCTCTTTGTCGATACCTTCCTCTCTAAAAGGAAGTTTTATGTGAACGTGCGCGCTCTCAGACTGCATCGCCACTCTATGCTCCTCGTCTGCTCGAATAGCCACATAGCTATAGACTTCGTCTCCTTGATCGAGCATTCCTTGGATGTACTCTTTCAATGGCAAAAGTTTCATCATCCTTGTACACCACCGGGTTTGGGGGGATGGCAAAAAGCTGTTGTACATCTTTAGCCAATAATCAAAGTCTCTAAGCTGATTCAGCACTTTGATTTCTTTCCCCAAGTAGCCCTCTAAACGACCTAAAAAGTCGTAGACCTCCGGAAGTTCTTTTCCTGTATCTGTAAAAAAATACTCAATATCAAGCTCTGGATAGTTGTCGCGCATATAAACTGCCAGTGCTGCCGAATCCTTTCCACCGGATATTCCAAGAATGTGTCTATCTGCCATCTCTTTTTTCCATTTTCAAGCCACTCTCAATCAGAACTGCTATCGCTTGCTCTTCAGGCAATGACTTAAGGATCTTTTCTACCCTCTCAATGGCTTTTATTGCAGTACTTGGCAAATCGTTGGGAATGTCAACAATTCTGTCATCTCTTCCCTCTTTTCCCGCCAAAACCAAGCCAAAAAGCCTTCTTGAGCCATCTTTGCCGCTGAGATTAGCTATTCCTTCCAAGTGCCTGAAATTGAACGCCATTTCCGAAATTTTCAATTTGGCATTGGCTACATCGAGGTCAGTCCATTTTCCAATCATTTTTCCACTGGCTAGACCAAGAATTTTTTCAACATCTCTCTCTGTGCCTGAAAATTCTGAAATGTTCCCGATAAACCGCTTCAATTGCAGTTGACTTGTTAAGTCATAAATTTTTTTTGCTCGCTCCCTGAGCTTTTCCAGATCTTCGCTGGCATCAATAGCTTTGTATAACAACTGCCTAACTTCAGACAGCATCGCCGAATTAAGACCTCTTAGTTCCTCTATCGTGTTCTCCAAGCTTTTTGCCACTGCATCCGGTTCTTCAGTACCAAAGATCTTTGGAAGATCTGTAAATAACAGAACCATGGGATCATGTGCTTTCAGAACAGCACTGCGTAATGAGTTTGCCAAACTAGAGGCTCTAGATGTCGTCTGAACCCATTTCGGAAGCGAAAGAATGATTTTGACTAATGAACGAGCTACAGACAGAGGATCTTCTCCCGCTAACACTGAATCCTCACGCTTCAACACATTGAACAGTTTCCCTACTAATTCTTTATTTCCTTCAGTAGCCTCGTGATAACGGAGTTTGATATGTTTAGGAGCACCCAACAATAGATCTAAAACTTCCGAACCCACCGTTGGAATGTAAACATCATCTTCATAAAATGACAGGCATTCTTTATTCACAATGAAAAAGTAAACCAAGAGAATTGGTTTGATTCCATTCTTAATACCAAAAGGCGGACGGTCCCATAGTTCATACAACTCTGGAATACTAATAACCTTTTCTTTTTTTAGTACCTTTTGAGTTAAGGTCCAAACCTCCCTCAGTCTCTTAGCGTTACCTATTGGCGTTGTCGGTAAAACAAACGAATAGTTTCCTTTTTCTTTTTCTTTATGCAAACCGTTTCTAGCAAACAATGTCAGAAAAATCGTCATCTCAGGAGGGGTTCCCTGGAAGCCGAGGTTTTTCTCTGCCTCATTTAGCACCATCGCCTGTACTAATCGTTTCTGAGCTGCTCGGATATTCCCCGAGATTTTTTGGCGGTTAACAAGTTCGTTGTGCAAAATGGGAGCACTTTGATACGCTACGTCGCAAATTTTGGAAATTAAAACATTTAACTCCCCGTAATTTGTTGTATTTTCACGAGTACCATCCGGTAAGAGCCATGTTATCTGATGATAAACTTGATTTACTTCCTCTCTGAGGCGAGAGACTAGGGTCTCTATCTGCCTATCAATCTCAAGTCTCGCAGCTCTATCCCCCTCTAATAACGGTTCATTCAAAAGTTTTTTTAGTATCAGAATCTCTTGCGAGGTACTGCAAATCTCTGAAGCATTATTGGGAAATCCAATAATCAACAAAGGAAACTTTCCTTTATTCCAAAGAGTTTTAAGCTTTTTATCAAGTCCCTTCACTTCTTCAGCGTTGCAATCTCCGTCCAGGACCAAATAAATTGTTCCATTAGTCGATTCAATATTCGGAGCAGATAACAAATTCCTCAACTCACTTCTAAGAACAAACTGAACGTTAAACAAACGTAAATTTCCAGTTTGTGCGTAATGTTTACGTGCTGATAAAGGAGGCAGTTTTATATAGTTATTCAGTACTCTCGTGTCAATTTCAAGTTCCTTGTATTTTTCCTTTTCCTGTTCAATATCGAAAGTACTGCTGTCAAATAACAAAAAGGAGTCCTGATCCACTCTCTCCTTTACCAATTTCCATTTACTGAGATCGGCTAAACAAGCTTCCAAAATTTCTTTAGATAGATCTGGAAGAGCGGCTTCTAATACCTGCATATTTGTTTCAAGCCCAGAACCCGCTTTGCAGAGAGAAATTACAGCTATAGTTTTTATGACGCGAACATGATTTTTATTTCCTTTAACGCTAGCTTGGTCTATACACTCTTCTGCATTAATCCATCTATGCGCATCGGTTCTGTCCGAAACTATTAGGTGTTGATAGTTTGAGTAAAGGTAATCCCACAGGTGCTCAGGGCTAAAAAGAGCCTCCGCATCTTCACTTGTGTTAGATAAAAATTCTTGGAAACCAAACGGTTCCTTTGAAGTAAGAAAATTGTAAATCGACCGGTTATTTTGCCAAAAACTTTTTCTAGACAAAGGCCCCAGAATTAAGGAAACAACGGGATTAATTGGCCAGCATTCTTCGAGCGCTCTTTTATATATTCTTTCCGCGTTTTTTACCCTTTTCTTCAAATAGGTTAATAAGGTTTGACTCGATCTCCTTATTAATTCTTTGCAACAAGGAGGAACCTTATGAGCAACAATCGCGCTGGACAAAATCTTAAGGGTCTCTTCCTGATAAGAAATCAATGGGATGTCCACAAATCGTCCCTGCACCTTCCCCCATTCTTCCTTCTGATTTTGAGTTTCAGCATATGCAGAAAAATTTTGATGGAGGATGCCCACAAAAATTGTTCTCCCCTTTCCTGAATTTAAGAACTCAGAAAATTCTTGAAGAAGAGCGCAATTTTCCTGACTTGATGAAGATATGTATCTCCCAATCTCATCAACCACAAGTAGTGTCGGTTCATCAAAAGGTGACGGATTAGTTCTTAAGTTTGTTAAAAAGTCGCTTTCTGAAGAAGTTGGATAAAAGAGCTCATTTAAATCTTCAGATAAATTACTATTCCTTCCGTTCAGTGCTACAACGCGTCTTTCCTGAGAGTTGATAAGATCGTCGACTATCTTAAGCAGTTCAGGGAATTTTTTAAGTTTGTCCCTAGCTATCTCTTTTTGCTCTGCGTCCTTTCCCAAAAGACTACATATGAAAAAACCAAGCGAAGACTTACCTGTCCCGTAGGGTCCAGTTATCGTAAATGCTCTTTGATTTGTTCCCAGAAGATGAGTTGCAAAGCTCTCTAGGACCTGAGCTCCTGATGGCAAAAGCTGATATTTTTGAAGGTCATCCTTAGAGCCATAAGTGAGCTGGTTAAGGATATTGACAGACCTTTGAAATCTATTAGCGACTTCAACTATTGAATCTAAGCGCTTCATGATTTTACTGGTAGGATGCAACAAGCAGAGACTCTTTGAGTGCAGAGAGCTCGTGTGGGTCGTTCGTTCTTCTAACCAAGGTCTTAATACCAAGTTGGTCAGTCCAAACTAACGTATTGTTTGTAAGAGAATTAGATTGTTCAAGACGATCACTCAAATCATTTTCCGATAATTTAAAAATTCTTCCTGGAGAATTTTCAGCATAGGCTAACTGGAACCAATCTAGAGTTTGACAATCTCTTAATTCCTCGTCTTTCTCCCACATATCCAGGATGGACCATAAAAAAATAGATGTTGGAAGGGAATACCTCCGGGTTCGGGATACTTCTATAACATCCCTTGACCGAAATTCCATCAAACCGAGGCCGCCAAGTAACGTTTCAGCACATTCCTCCGAAAAACTATCTTTGGCCCTTCCGGTAATCAAGGGAGCGTAGGAACGAATGCAAACCTCTACATCTCTTTTTAATGTATTTTCTGTGACATGAAAGTCATTGACCTTTACGAATTGAGAAAGATCCTCCAAAAATTCAGAGCGAGAAATCGAACTTTTATTGATTTTATTAAACAGATACCAGAATACCGTGAGTTTGCTCGGATCGGAGCAAAGATTCCAGTGCACTACCCAAGAAGTCGTGAGGTTTTGAATGTACGGATCTAATCCATCAGAATCGTTTGTTCCAAAAATTTTTAGAGCCAGTCCTGTAGGAGTTAGTTCGCAACCAGAATTTAAAAAACCGCAAGCCACAGACCAAAACCTTAGACTCGAAACCATATTCTTACCAAGGCCTAGTTCAACAATAGCGGCATCATCCCTAAAGTTAGCCTGTCTCCCCTCCTTTACAGCTTGCTGAACAAATCTAACTGCTTTTCGTAACCACAGCTGTTTTAGAGTAAATGTCTCGTGTCCTGCAAAACGGACTTTTAATGAGTGATTCATTTTCATATACTGGTAAGTGTTACCGGCATATTCTAACAGTTAGTTATCAATGATTCTCATCGACCTTTTAGGATTCTATTAGCTCAGTCTGAAGAATAGGTTAATTTATAACTAAATCACCCTGTAAAGACAAAATACACCTACTGCCCCAAAGATGTGTGGCATCTTCAGGGGTAGCCGAATCCAATCCTCTCTAAGCCACCTTACGGACGTCCTTTTAGGTCAGCGGTGCGAGAAGTGCTAAAACAATATTGGCAACCAAGAAGAAGACGATCGCAGAAAAATCAATGTTCTTCCAGACCGGAATAAATTTCTTAATCGGAGCCAGGAAGGGATAGCAGAGATAACTCAGCGTACGGTAAAGAGCGCTTGTTTGGTTTACCCAAGAAAGAATGCAGAAAAGCAAAGCGGCAAACATTGCAAGTTCAATAGCCCAGTACACCACCATAACGGCAGAACCTAAGAAGAACGGGAAAAATCCGCCGGCGCCCGAGCCCATTAGCCAGTGGAAAAACTGATAGATAACGGCGACTAAATAGCAGACAAAAATGGAAGGCCAGTCAATAGTCGGTGTTCTCGGAATAAATCTAGAGACAGAACCGACAGCCCACTGCGTCGTGGTATAGGCAAAAGAAGTGATCGGATCGTTTCCGGGAGCACGCAAAAACTTTAAATAGGCTCTTAATAAGAGCAGGCACGCGAAAACCGTGCAAAGAAGTCTAAGGGTTAATAAAAAAATCGCGGACACTTTCTGATCCTCTCGTTTTACTTGTTTTGTTGTTAATCATTCTAAATGAGGCGGCGGTCAACAATGCAGAATTTTGGCCTGAACCGCTCAATTAGACGTTTAGACATAAGGAAAACACAACGGCTTACCGGTCTTGCAGAGACTCTCATACGTAAGCCAGTCGAAAGCAGGGCCCGGATCCGTCTTGCGAAGCGGTGCGATCATGGAATGGCCCGTGACGTATTTGATAGGATAAGCTTCGGCAAGTGCATCGGTGAGGCGCCCGAGCGTTTCATATTGCGCCTGCTCATAGGGTGCTGAATCTGTACCTTCCAATTCCACGCCGATCGAGAAGTCATTGCAGTTCTCACGGCCCTCGTAAGAAGAAACGCCGGCATGCCAGGCACGGTCCAAACAGGAAACGTACTGGAACAGGCGTCCACTCCGATCAATAAAGAAGTGTGAAGAAACGCGCAGTCCTTCTAAATCTTGGTAGGACGGATGCTTGCAGCAGTCAAGCGTTCCGCAGAAAAGCGCGTCGACATCTCCGGTTCCGAACTGGCCGGCTGGCAAACTGATGTTGTGTATCACCAGAAGAGAAATCTCTTCGCCTTCCGGCCGCTCGTTGAAATGCTCGGAGGGCCGAATTGCCGCTTCGTCACACCAGCCGTTAGGAAAAATTCGCATCAGTGCGCCTTCGGGCCTTTCATTGCGTGCTGGCGGCAGCAATAGTACTTCCCATTGCTGTATACAGCTTCACTGATCGGAACATACAAGCCGCAGTTCGCGCACGAAACCATCTTTTCGCCCGGCATATCGTTTTTGTGTTCCGCAAGATTGGCTTTTTCCTGTTTATCCAGGCGCTTTTCAAGCTGAATCTGCTTTAAGCGCATGGAACGCCAGGCAAAGTAAATAACGGCAACGATAAGAACAAAGAAAATGATCCTGGACATGACTTAGGCTCCCGGAACAACTTCCATAACAAAGCGAACGCCGATATAAGAAACCATCAGAACGCAGAAGCCGATAACGGTCCAAAGAGCGGCAAACTTTCCTCTCCAGCCTCTGAGATGATGTCCGAGAAGCAGGATTCCGAAGATGACCCAGGCCATGCAGGTGGTGACAGTCTTGTGGTCAAAACGGAAGGCTTGGCCGAAAAGTTCCTGAGAATAGACAGCACCGAACAGAATCGCAGCGGTCAGAACAATGAACCCGACCCAGATCAAACGGAAAAGGATTTTCTCCATTTCCATCATGGAAGGCATGTTGTCCAAAATATTGACGTGCTTTGCGCCCTCGTGAGTAACAAAGTCCTTGGCGCGGACTCTCTTATGAACGGCCATTAAAAGCAGTCCTTGGATAAGCGCCATCGTCATCACGCTGTACGCAAGAATCGCCAGAAGCAGATGCAGTCTGAAAGGGCCGCTCGCGGTTTCCGGCGCTAAGGGAGAACCAGGCAGCAGAAGCGGCAAAAGCATGCTAACCGCAGAAAGCGGCAGAACAAAAACCAGCATGGCGCCGATCTTAGAGAAGAAACTTTCCAAGAGCAGCAGGAACGTGCAGGTGAACAGCGTAATCGTCAGCGCTAGCGCCATTCCAAAGTGCGGAGTCCCGTACAGGAACAAAGCCTCGTAAATCAGGTAAGCCTGGATCAGAAGACCTGCGCAAATCAGGGGGCGAATCCAGAATTTCTCCGTAGGTTCAGGCTCTTGCAACGTTTTGTAAATTCCGAAGGCTGCGGCTAAATACAATACGGCCGCAAAAACGTAAAATATGGCATTCAATGTCATCGTTACGACTCTTTTTTATATAGTTGATCGTATTGTATGACTTAACTCTTTCCTTTGAATTAATGTAATGCTCGATTCTCTTACTCAGCGTCTTACCAAAGTCGTCAAAACCATTCGCGGACAAGCTCGTCTGACCGAATCCAACATGCAGGACATGCTGCGTGAAATTCGTATTGCCCTCCTCGAGGCAGACGTTGCCATTCCCGTGGTCAAAGATCTCATTGCAAGAATTAAAGAAAAAGCCCTCGGAACCGAAGTTCAGACAAGCCTGACTCCGGGCCAGGCATTGGTCGGCATTGTTCACGACGAATTAACAAAAGTTATCGGCGGAGAGGATCCTGAAAATGTTCGCGAGATCAACCTCGCTACCCAGCCTCCCGCAATCATCCTGTTAGCCGGCCTTCAAGGTGCCGGTAAAACGACGACCGCCGGCAAGCTCGGTAAATGGCTCAAAGAAGAAAAGAAGAAAAAAGTTCTGACAGTTTCCGCCGACGTGTACCGTCCTGCCGCTATTGATCAGCTACAAACAGTTTCTCAGCAGGCCAACATTGACTTCTTCCCGAGTACTCCGAACGAAAAACCGCTCGATATTGCCCGCAAGGCCCTCGAATACGCAAAGCTTCATTACTACGACGTGCTCATCGTCGATACGGCCGGTCGCTTAGCGATCGACGAGCAGATGATGAATGAGGTCAGCGATCTGGAAAAATTCTTAAATCCGATCGAAACCTTCTTCGTGGTCGACGCCATGGTCGGTCAGGACGCAGTCAACACCGCGAAAGCCTTCGGCGAAAAACTTCCGCTAACCGGCGTGATTCTGACTAAGGTCGACGGCGACTCCAGAGGTGGTGCAGCGCTTTCCGTTCGCATGGTCACCGGTAAGCCCATCAAATTTATGGGCGTTGGTGAAAAACTCAACGGTTTCCAGCGTTTTGATCCGCAGGCCATGGCCGGACGAATCCTCGGCATGGGCGACATCGTTTCTCTTGTCGATGAAGTCCGCAAGAACGTGGATATCGAAAAAGCCCAGAAGTTCGCTGAAAAAATGCGTAAGGGCGACGATTTCACACTCGAAGACTTCAAGGATCAGCTCGCTCAGGTCAAAAACCTGGGCAGTTTCTCTTCCTTAATTGAGAAACTCCCGGCACAGTTCGCCCAAGCTGCCGGCCAGGTTGACGACGAACAGGCTAAGAAACAGCTCGCCCGTACTGAAGCCATCATTAATTCGATGACACCGCATGAACGCAGAAAACCCGAAATCATCAAAGCAAGCCGCAAGCGCAGAATCGCTGCCGGCGCCGGCACTACCGTTCAGGAAGTCAATCGTCTGCTCAAACAGTTTGAGCAGAGCCGCGAAATGATGAAGATGATGAAAAAAGGCGGCATGGGCAAAATGATGCGCGCTTTCAGAAGCCTTAGCGGCCGCTTCCCGGGTATGGGCGGAGGCTTCTAGTGAGCCAAAAGGCTGTTCGTATTCTCGGAATTGACCCGGGGCTTAATCACACCGGCTACGGCCTTGTAGATTTTGTGCCCGGTCATTTCACCTATGTCGCCTCTGGTGTTTTGAATGTACCCGCAGGCGAACTTTCCGACAGACTGGGATTCATTTTTAAGTCCTTGTCGGCTTTGATCGAGGAGCATCATCCGAATGTCGCTTCGATTGAAAAAACTTTCTTGAATACGAATGCCCAGTCCAGCATGCTGCTGTCACACGCAAGAGGCGCTGCGATGTGTGCTGTCGCATGTCACTCTATCCTATGCAAAGAAATCAGCACTCGCGAGATTAAAAAATCCGTAACCGGCTACGGCGCCGCTGACAAAGATCAAGTGCAGCAAATGGTTCTAAGGCATCTGAAGCTTGAGGACACGCGCTTCAGTCCGGACGAGTCGGATGCTCTGGCAACCGCGATCTGCTACGGCAGCTCCAGTATCCTGCTCGGCCTCGTACCGACACTCGGAACCAAGGCCGGCAGCAGCGGAACCGGTGTATCCCGCAGAGGCTCAAGTGCTCGCCGCTCAAGAAACGAGTGGACGAAACGTTATGAAGGAAAGGTCTAACTAATGATTGCAACCATTCGAGGAAAAATTCTTCAAAAAAATCCTCCGCAAGTTGTTGTTGAGTGCGGCGGACTAGGCTACGAGATCGATGTCCCGATGTCCACTTTCTACAATCTTCCGAACATCGGCGAAGAAGTGTTTCTGGAAACCGTCATGATCGTTCGTGAAGATGCGCAGCTGCTTTACGGCTTTTTAACTTCTCAGGAAAAATCAGTGTTCCGGCAGCTTCTGAAAGTGAGCGGCATCGGTCCAAGAATTTCGCTCGCCATGCTCTCCTCTATGTCTGCAGAAGATATCGGAAACGCCATTGCCAATAATGAAATCGGACTTTTGACGATGGTTCCCGGCATCGGTAAGAAAACGGCCGAACGTCTCGTTCTTGAGCTGAAGGACAAGATGGTCGTCACTTCTGCGCCCACGGTTTCTTCCGTTCAGACAGAGGTCATCCAGGCTTTGGTTGCGTTGGGTTTCAGCGAACGCGAAGCTCGCGGCGCTGCGAAAAACGTCCCTGCAGATGCCGACGCCTCCGAAGGCATTCGTCTCTGTCTGCGTCAACTTGCTCAGAAAGGTTAATCCATGGCGGACAGCAATTCGATTCTTTCCTCTGAAAGAAAAGAAAAAGAAGAAGTCATCGACAAGGCCCTTCGTCCGACACGTCTCAAAGACTATGCCGGCCAAGACGGTATTCGTGAGCAGTTAGATCTGTTCATCACGGCTGCACGCAATCGCGGAGAAGCTCTGGATCACGTTTTGCTCTTCGGCCCTCCGGGCTTAGGTAAAACGACACTGGCAAACATCATCGCCAACGAACTCGGCGTCAAGCTTCGTCAAACGTCGGGCCCTGTTTTAGAAAAGGCCGGGGACTTGGCTGCCATGCTTACAAGTTTGGAGCCGCATGATGTTCTCTTCATTGACGAAATCCATCGTCTCTCGCCGGTCGTCGAAGAAATTCTTTATCCGGCCTTAGAGGACTTCAAGCTCGACATCATGATCGGCGAAGGCCCTGCTGCCCGTTCGATCAAAATCGATCTTCCGCATTTCACGCTTGTGGGTGCCACGACACGTGCAGGTTCATTGACCAAACCGCTGCAGGATCGTTTCGGTATTCGTGCCCAGCTTCAGTACTACTCGCCTGAAGACCTGACAACCATTGTGCTGCGCTCCATGCACCTGCTAAATATGCCGGCAGATAAAAGCGCAGCCGGTGAGATTGCACGCCGCTCCCGCGGTACACCTCGAATCGCAAACAGATTGCTTCGACGTATTCGCGACTTTTCCGAAGTCCGTCATCAGGGTCAATTGTCCGAACAAATCGCAAAAGACGCCCTTACCATGCTAGAAGTCGATCCGATCGGCTTAGACAGCCTCGACTGCCAATTCCTGCTTGCGATCATTGAAAAATTCCAAGGCGGTCCCGTCGGTATCGAAAACCTGGCTTCCGCTGTCGGTGAGGAGTCTGATACGCTTCAAGATATGGTCGAGCCTTATCTGATCAAAGAAGGTTTTGTTCAGAGGACACCAAGGGGACGCGTGGCGACACCGCGCGCATACAGCCATTTCGGGCTCGATAGAAAACATAAAGATTTGGGATTTTTATTCGATGACGACCAATATTAGTTCTTACAACTTGTCCGAGCGTCAGGTGCAGCTGGACTTGTCCGTTCTTCCCTACGATTTTGAAGAGAACGTCAAGACATTGAGCGAACAAGCGCGTCAGGCCTGGAACGACGTTCAAGATTTGGAAGCTTCTGCCTGCCCTGACAATAAGGCTCAAATCACGATCACGATGCACCCGTCCTTTGCTTCTCAGATTTACTTCCCTGAGGAGTTTTTGCTTGTCATGGGATTGGACTGCGTCGGCGTACGTCAGGTTCAGTGCTTCCCGCGCGACACTTCAAGCTGCGATACTGAAGACGGAGAAATTACCGTTGCGCTCGTCTGCGTCGGAAAGAGACAGGACATCCAGGCCATTCCCGGAAAACTGGAAAAAGTTGTCTCAGACACACTCGTCGGAAAACAGATTCGAACCATTGAAAGTATTGAAGCCGTCTCTATCTATGACCGCTTGGATATTCCCAACGATTACTTCGAGGACCATTTCTTAGTCGGTGTTTATGTGACGCCCGGAAAAACAATCGAAGAATCCAAGGAAGACTTTAAAAATTACGCTCAGAAAAACGATCTTGAAGTACACCCCAACTTCTTAGTCGACAAGGACGGTGTCTTCTATGTGCTTCTGCGCGGGGCCCGCTACAAACTCGATGCTATCGGCGACTACGCCTACACCTTCTGTGTACGTGTCCCGCCGCTGAAAAAAGCCTGACTCAGCGCCACACAACTAAACTAAAACGTCGGCTTTTCCTTTTAGGAGGGTCCTCAGTGATTTCTACTTTTTACTCGAACTCGTTCGAAGTTCTTCGAACGGTTCTTGCCACAAAAATCGGTTTTAATCTGGAGGACCTGCGAAACAGTAATGCCTCCTTTTTTGAGCAAATCAAGGTTATCGTCCCGACGCCGATGGTCGAGGACAACCTCAACCGCTTCTTCGCGGATCACTTCGGAGCCACTCCGGGGATTGAATTCTCTAACGTAGCCAGCTGGATGTTCAAAGTTCTCGGACAGTCTCTCTCCAACGCTGAAACATCTCAGGTCATGGACTGGACTTTTTACGAGATCCTGCGTCAAAAGCAAAACAAAAAGGCTTTCCCTGAAGAAGAAAAGCGTCTTTATGAATACATTCAGACGTTGGACCCCGTCGGTGTGTTGGAATTTGCCCGTCACCTGAACACAGTTTTCATTACTTACGGTTCCTATCGCTTTGACTGGCTGCAACAGTGGGCTTTAGAGAAATTCAAATTCAACCATAAGGTACACCCGCTTCCGGTACCAAATGCAAAGGCAGAAGAAGAGCGATTGAAGAAAAACGCTGACTTTTTGTGGCAAAAGCGTCTTTGGCAAGAATTAATCGAACAGACCGGCGCAGAAAGCGAAGGAAAAATCTTCGGGTGGCTTGAAAATACTATTGAGCGAATCCGGAAGAACAAACCGGTTGAGAACAGTCTTCCGATTCATCTTTTTCTGCCGTTCTCGATTCCGCCTAACTTACTGCCTCTGATTCGAGCTTATGAAGATTCTCCTGCAGAGCTTAATCTGTACATTCTTAATCCGTGCGCCGAGTACTGGTTTGAGTCCGTTCCGAAAGCGCAGTTCGACTGGTCCGAGAATTTCAAAGTCGACAACAGCTGCCTGAACTATCTGTTGACAAATGCAGCAAGCACGAGAGCCGCTATTGACCGATTGGACAGCTTCCTTTTTTCCGAGGAAGAAGCTTCGGCAATCGAAACGGATATCTCTGATAAAGACAAACAGAACCGTCAAAAGGCATTCGTCAAACAGCCGGGGTCTCGGGAATTTGTAACCTCAGAAAAAACTTTCGACCATTCCGAAGAAGAAATAAAAACCAAGGTTAGTGCCGAGACAGCTTCCGCATATCTGGAGTATCCCTCCAAGTCGTTTCTGCATAGCTTTCAAAACTCCATTCTTAGAATGGACAGCACGCTGCTGCCCATTGAGCCTGCCGAGAAAGATGTCAGTCTTCGCATTCTCAAGGCGCCCTCTTTTGTCCGAGAAGTCGAATCCACCATCGACATTCTCCAGAATTGGCTCACAGATAAAAAACGCGGCCTAAAACCTTCCGATGTTTTGGTCGTAGTTCCGGACATCGAAAAGGCAGCTCCTATCATTGAAGGCGTCATGGCATCACTGCCGAAAGATCTTTATATCCCTTGGAAGATCATCGGTCTCAGCGAAGAAAAACAGAATGCGCTTGCAGATGCGTTTGTGGGCTTGGGCAAACTCTTGATGTCCGATTTCTCAGCCAGAGAATTCTTTGATTGGCTGGAGAAACTCCCCGTACAACAGCAGTGGGACCTGTCCTTAGACGACATCTCTGTCATTCAGACTTGGCTTTATTCTGCGGGATACTCTGTCGGAATCGATCATGAACAGCTCGCGGCGCTGAATTTCACTGACGAAGACACGTCCTTTCAGGACGCCATGGAACGGCTTTCTCTCGGCTTTTTCCTTGATGAAGCTTCCCCTCTGCCCTTCAAGAGTGTTCTTCCTATTCGAGGAGATGAGGAAGCCGGTTTTGATGTCGTTTCCGACGGCTCGGGCCGCTTGCTCCAAGCGCTTTCTCAACTTTATCTGAACCTTGCCGATCAGCGTCGTGAACTGCTCGCTTCCGAATTTGCACTCCCCGCAGAGGCCTGGAGAGAAGCTCTGTTAGGTATGAAAGAGCGTTTCTTCGGAAACAACTGTGATCCTGAAGAGTCCTATAACTTCTCAGAAATCATCGAGACAGTCTGCAAAGGCATGGCTGCCGCTTTCGGCGGCACGGAAAAAACCGTCAGTTTCGATGTTGTATTAAGCGAGCTGCGAAGTGAACTCTCCAAAACAAAGCGCGATGTACCGAGCTCCGGAACGATGACCTTCGCATCCATTTCACTTGCCAGAGGAATACCCTACAAGGTCATTTGCTGTTTGGGTTTCGATGAGAAAAGCGGGTTCCCGGGAACACCTAAGTTTGAAGAATTTGACTTGACCAAGGATCACCGCCGCCGCGGTGACCGAGACGCAAGAAAGGACAATAACGCTGTCTTCCTTGACACGCTTCTCAGCGCTCGAGAAAACCTTTTGATTTCCTACACAATCGGAACGAAACCGCAAAGCGAAAATAATCCGTCGCTCGTCATTGATAATTTCAAGAATTACTTCCTTTCTCATGCCATGAGCGTAGGGATGGAGGACGGCACAGCTCAGGAAAAGGCAGACGAGCTTTGGAAGAGCATCGTAACTAAGGTTCCTTTGAATCGCTTCTCCATGAGAAATTTCTTAGAGGAAGCAAAATCTCTAGACAAACGAGAAAACAACTTGTTCTGGAAGAGCCCTCGGAAAGACGTCCTCGATTCAATCGAACATGCCTATAGGAACCCGGGCGCCAAGGAACCGATGTTTGCCAACACCGAGATTCCTGCTGAGAAACTTCCCAAAACGATGCAGCACCCGGTGCTCCGCGAACTGCAGGTTAATTTCCTCATAAAGTTCCTGACCTCTTACAACGAATGGGCGGCAACGCTGCTCAAGCTTGAATCATCAGATTTCGAAGCCGACGAAAGAATGATCGTCCCTTCTAAGGACGACAAGCTTATGCACTCAGAGGTCAGCCGAAAATTTCTTTCTTTGCTTGAGAATAACTTCTCTGATCAAGAGGCGCTCAATCTTTTGAACCTTAATCCGAAGTACGGCATTGAAAGTGTCCGACGTGCGGTTCTCAGTTTTGAAACCTCAGAGGTTGCCGACGCTCACGCCGCAAGGAAACAATTTGAGGAGACTGAGACTTTAAAACCCCTCTCGGCGGGACTTGATTATCGAGTTCCGACTGCAGTTTCTAGCTTCGTCAATCGGCTCACAGACAAAACGGATCTCTTCCTTTGGAAAACGGAAGATGAGTCCTTGCGCGTCAAGCTCGGCGTCTTTTGCTCTGCGTCGGAACAAAACCGAGAAGTATTGCGCCAAATTATTTGGACCGAAGCCGGGGAACCCTACGATTTACTCATCTTTAACGAAAGTTCAGACACAGATCATTTCGTCATTTCTTACTCTTCGATTATTCAGAACCATGGCGGCGAACCGCTTAAAGCGTTCTTGAGGTTATTTGAGTGTCACTGCAAGCACGCACTTGGAATGAATGCCTCGGATGACGCACTGCTTTGGCAGGGTGTCTCAGAGGAAAGCGTAAGAAAAGCTGCTGATTTATCTAAGGCTCTCAAAGAAGAACTCAGCGATTACTACAAACTCCTCAAAGGTGATGGCAGAAAGAAAGACATCTACCTTTCAGAAGCATTCGAAGCGTTAATTGAATTCATTCAAAAACTTAAACCTTAATCGGAGTATTTATGCTTTATAAAGAATTTGATGCTGCCACAACGCCGATTGAGGGGCGCATGCTTTTGGAAGCCAGCGCCGGCACCGGAAAAACGTATTCCTTGATGCGAGTGCTGCTCAGGCTTTTAGTCGAGAAAGGAATCGAACTAGATCGTATTTTGGTCGTGACATTCACGAATGCAGCCACTGATGAGTTGTCCTCTCGTTTGCGCAGCAACCTGACGGAACTGATTGAACAAATTAGGCTGAACAAGAGCGGAAGCTTCAACGATCTGCTGGATAGTTGGGGAGAAAAGAAATATTCTCAGGACATAATTCTTGAAAAACTGCAAACAGCGCTGAATAAGATTGACGACGCTGCCATTTTTACTATTCACGGCTTTTGCCAACGAATCCTTCAGGACTTTGTCTTTTCTTCAAAGGGAAACTACGACTTTGAGATCGGAGATGATTCAAACGCTAAAGATAAAGCGCTGAGTACTTTTCTTCGTACAAACCTTCCGAAGGCCTATCCAGGCTACCCTACGGAACAACTGTCTCTGGCTCGAGACATTCCTTGGGAAGATATTCTGACAACTGCTGCCGGTTTGAGCAGAAGCAAGCCGCTCACCCGGCAAATGAAGCTGATGAAAGATGCGAATCAAAAGCCCGAAGACGAAACCACTCGGTTTTTTGAAACTTTCATTGATCAGGCAACAAAACTCTACGAAGAAAACAAGAAAGATGAACGTCTTTTTACGTTCGATGACCTGCTGATCGAAGCAGAAGAACGCATTGTTAAAGATCCGGAATTCACCAAGGCAATTCAGAACCTTTACGGCGCTGCTTTGATTGACGAATTTCAGGATACGGACCCGATTCAATACTCGATTTTCAAACACCTGTTCTTAGAGGATCCGGAGAACTCCAAACCCGTTATCTTTGTCGGTGATCCGAAACAGTCTATTTATCGCTTCAGGAACGCAAGTCTTGAAACGTATCTGTTAGCCAAAAACGAAATCAACAACCCTTATCAGTTAGTAAAGAATTATCGTTCTACTCCTGGGATCATTGCCGGAGTTAATGCGTACTTCAATCCGGAAGGGAAAGGTTCCCGCGGCGGCTTTTTGAATCAGGCCCTTTCTTATTCGCCGGTGAAGTTTAATAAGAAAAAACTACCGCTCCTCTTAGAGAAAGACGGCAAAGTCGAACCCCTTTCCTCTTTCGCTTTCTGGTCCAATGCCGACACTAAGGCCTTGTCCAATGCAGAGACACTTCGCGATATGGAGGCTATTGCCATCGCAGAGGAAATCGAATCCTTGCTAAAGGAAAATGTCCTCTATGACGGCCGGAGACTGAGACCCAGCGATATCGCGATTTTGGTTGCAAAGCGCTTCCATGCTGACAAGGTTATTGAAGAGCTGCGCAGGCGGGGCATTCGCACCCTTCGGTCTTCGAATGAAAATGTCTTATGTTCCAAAGAAGCGCACGAACTTAAGAGCGTTCTAGAGGCTATGTACGATCCGAGAGATACTCGTCTTGTGGCTGCGGCTCAGGCAACCAGGATTTTCGGCGACTCGCTGAATGACTTATTGAATAACGATGCGGCCTCCGCGCAGGCACGTCTGTTATTGGAAAACTCAGCAAAAATCTACGAGAAGAGCGGAATTATCGCTGCTGTTTCGAACCTATTTGCCGGCGCCAAAACCGAAGAGCGTTTACTGCAATACGGAGGAGAACGCGCCCTCACGAATTATCAGCACATCTTGGAGCTTCTTCATCAGCAGCACAACACCATTGATAGTCTTCAGGGACTGCTGCGCTGGTTAAAACAAGAACAAAAAAAGAGCAACGACAGCTACACTCTGAGACGTGAAACCGATTCCGATGTTGTTCGAGTTGAGACTATTCACAGCAGTAAAGGCCTTCAATACCCTGTTGTTTATTACCTTGACCGGCCGATAAGCTTTTCCAAAGGTCAGAAATTTAGAGATGATGCGACAGGCGTCATTACCTTCTATGAAACCGAACAGAAGGCACCGGACGACTTCATTGAGAAATCATATGAGGAGTCCATGAGACTGCTGTATGTCGCTATGACGCGAGCCACAGCAAGGGTGGTTCTTCCCTATTTCTTCAAGAAAACTAAGAACGGAGCGCCTCACGGCAGCGTCGGCGGAAAAAATCCGCTTGCTCAGGCTATCAGCGGAGAAACGTCCGGCGGATTGGCCATTATTGGCGGTTTAAACCGACTGCGGGAGGCTTTGAGCCCGAAGGAAGCGTCGGCAAGAGAAGTCAGAAAGGCCTTGCTTGACGGAATTTCCGAGTACAACAAGAACAGCGCACATCCTCTCATGCTCTCTGAGAAAGCTTTAAATGCTTACACTCCTTTTGAGATCCGTTTTGACTTCGAACCCGGCAAATATGGAGACTCCGAAGTCTCCTTCAGACAACCGCCGGAGCATCTTGATCTCAGAGCCGGTCGCGGTGAGAAGCAAAATCGTTCTTGGATTTCTTCCAGTTTCACAAGCTTGTTGAGGACCATGGAAGCACAGGACTCCGCCGTCATCACTGATGAGTCGGAAGCTCTTGAGTCAGAGGAAACTGTCGCGGAATCGAAAGAAGAGGACGTATTGGAAGTCCTCAAAGGCACCCAAAGCGCTGCCGAATTCGGCACGAAAGTCCACGAATTATTAGAAAAGATTTTCGACAAAAATTTCCATAACTGGAAGAACAGAGTCTACAAATTTTTAGATGATCGTTTTAAGGGTTATGTCGCCCCAGAAACTGAAGAACGAAAGGCCGAAATCGAGACTAAAACGGAAGAGTTCTTCGAAAATTTATTCGAAGCAAAGATTCTGCCCTCCGCGCCGGGCTTCCATCTCTCTCAGCTTTTTAAAAATCTTAAAGATTGCCGTCCGGAATTGAAATTCATGCTTTCCGTCGGAGCTCCGATAAAGGGCAGAGAACGTCTGACGGCGAGTCTTTTGGCTGAAACGCTAACGGCCTTTGATTCTCGTCATAAAGACTTTCATTTGTCAGAACTTGATATGCGCGGTTATCTCACGGGCTCCATCGACTTAGCTTTTGCCGCTGACGGCAAATATTGGGTCATCGACTGGAAGACGAACAAAATTGATTACCGCAACAACACTCCTGAGCTCTATACGCCGGAAGCCGTGAACGCCTTGATGAAAAATAATCACTACGAGCTTCAGTTGGCGCTCTATCTCGTTGCGCTCAAACGAATGCTCGAAGTTCGTTTAAATCTGCCGGAAGGTACGGGTTATAAAGCCATCGGAGGGGCGGTTTACTGCTTCCTGCGCGGCATCGACAGGAATGTGCGTGGAACGTACTTTGAACGTCCAAAAGATGCCCTTATCGAATGTTTAGACGACTTCCTGAAAAACGGATTCAGTCGCGAACTCCTGGAATCTCGTGCCAAAGGAGCAGTTTGAAATGATTTCGCAAAACCAAAATTCATTTGAAAACCTCGGCACCATTCTGCTTGACCTTTTAACTCGTCGAGGAAAAACCATTACAGAAGAGCTAAGAGACGCATTGGCGTTCTTCATGCTGCATCTCGGACAAGCCGAACACCTCGGAGGTTTATGTGCCGAGCTTGATGCAACGCCGCAAAATAAAAAGTACGCGGAGCTGCTCAGGGAAGCTGAGCTGCTAACAGACAGCAGCAACAAAATTGCTGACGAACCTAACAACCTTTCTGTCGCTCCTACGCCTTTTCTTCTTGACGAGAGCGAACCGAAAAAGCTGAGAATTTATTCCCGCCGCAATTTTTGCTCTGAAAGCCGTTTGGCCGCAGGTATTCACGGTATGTGCTCTACAAGCGCCAGCGACGTCAACGAGGTAAAAGAGGCCTTAGCACAGCTGGAACAGACGTTAAAGAATGCACGAGAAAACGGCGACAAGAAAGCCTACTCTTTAAATCCTCTGCAGCTGGAAGCCGCCGAACTTGCAGTTTCGGAGAAATTCTCCGTTATTTGCGGCGGTCCCGGTACCGGCAAAACAACCACCGTTGTGAAATTCATTGAAGCCTTTTTGGAAATACATCCGAAGGGCATCATTCAAATGTGTGCCCCAACCGGAAAGGCCACAAGTCGTCTTCTTGAATCCGTAAAAAATCAAGCGGATGCCGGTCCGTCCTCTGCACCTTACTACCCTGCCGTTCGCAAGGCCCTTGCGGAAGATAGACTGACTTCTTTGACGATCCATAAATTGCTCGTCACGGATTTATCCAACGGCAAACGACCTTCAGCAGACAATCCGATCGAAGCAGATCTGCTAATCGTGGATGAGAGCTCAATGATTGACTCCGCCCTTGCGTTAAAACTTATCAGATCAATTGATCCAACCAAAACGCAAACTGTGTTTTTAGGCGACAAGCATCAGCTGGCAGCCGTCGGACCTGGTTCGGTGTTTGCTGACATCTCCGACAATTCGGGTGTTTTGAAAGGCCACATTGTTGAATTAAAAGAGAGCATTCGCTTCAACGACAAATCCGCTATCGGCAGATTGGCGCAGCGCATGCTGGCCTTCGAAGAAGGAAGAGAAGCCGGCATTTCGGACTTTATTTCAGAAGTTGAGTACACGGACGATCAACCTTTTGAAGGATTTAAAGATACCGGCGTGTTTTTCAAATCTGCAGGTAGAAATCTTCCTCTGCAGGCTCAGAAGTGGTTAGAGGAAAAACTCGATTCCTACTGCAACGCAGTCGAAAACTTAAACCTGACTTTAACTTTGAACGATAAAAACGAAGTGGATTCAAGATCAGCCAACTTCGAAAACCTTCCTAATGATGTACAACAAGCTCTTAAAGACGTCTGGAACGAACTGAGTACTTTCCGTCCGTTGTGCGCACAACGTGAAGGTCCGACCGGCGTCAATGCCGTCAATGATTATTGCGAAGATTTTGTTAAAACGGCTTTCATAGTTCCATCCGCAGACGACATGTACAACGGCAAGGTCATCATTGTTCGTCAAAACGACTCCGGCCTTGGTGTCGCCAACGGCGACGTCGCTGTTATTTTCGGCTTGAAGACGGCTGATTCCGACAAACCGATGTGGTATGCATTCATCGGTGATCTGAAGAAAATCGTTCCGGCTCAGCTGCTGCCGAAATATGACACCGCCTTTGCAATCACCATCCATCAATCGCAGGGTTCCGGCTTCCGTGATGTAGCCATCTTCCTGCCAACACTAAGTGCCGGAAGTGATGCTGCCTCTTTATGCACGCGCGAACTTCTTTATACCGGCATTACTCGCTCGGAAAAAACGTGCCAGATTTTCGGGGCTAAGGATGCCCTAGACATGTCGTTAAAGACCGTCACGCAGCGCAGCGGAGGACTGCCTCAGCGGCTTAAAGAACGTTTCAGCGAACAAGGATAATTTCTCTTTCTGAGGGAAGAAGCCGAGCCGGTTAATCGAACCGAATCGGCTCTTCTCTTTCTTGAACTATGACAGATAGAAAATCAGTTCCTCAAAAACAGGAGCTCCGCCCAAATACTAAAGAGCAAATGCTCAAACGCTTTAAAGAAAATTTAAACACCTTCAAAAAGACGTTTGATTATCTCAAAGACAAATGAGTACACCATTAGATATTGATGCGGTGGTCTTGATCAACGAAGCTCTCACCGGCAATCGCTGCTCAGAAGAAAGAAAACAGCGAGTAGGCGGATGTCTGTCCAGCTATTCCTATTACGACACCGTCAGAGAGCAGATAACAAGCATCGTCGTCAGCCTTCTCAAAGGTCATTTCTTTCAGGACGGCAACAAAAGGACGGCGCTGGCGATTTACTTGGATCTGTGCCAAAACAATGGAATCAAGTTCTTGTCGGATCAAGACCGCTTAGGCGATGTTTTAATAGACATCGCTGCCAACCAGCGAGGCATCACTGAAAACACACGATTGCTCTTTCCGGATTAAAAAAGAAGTACCTCCTCGAGTTTGGCCTTTTAACAGTCTAATTTCCAAAAAAGACGTTTTCTTTGACACCAAGAATCCCAATACTTAAAAGATAGATCATCTTTAATTCGGTCTTTTAAAAACAAAAATCCCCTCCAAATTTTTATTTCATCTTTCGCTTATTTCGCTAAAACAGGCCGTTACTCTATCCGGATTGAAAAGAGAAACTCGTTCTCAAGCTCGTCTACTCACGATATATGTTCAATACTTGTTCAATCGTGTTCAATTTCTGCTCAATTCTCAAAAATTGAGGCTTTCTTTGACAGCAAAAATACCAATACTTAGAGGTTAAACTATCTTTAATTCTATCCTTTAAAGATAAAACTCCCCTCTGAATTTTTATTTCGTCCTTCGCTGAATTTCGCTAACAGAGCCTAGAACGTCTTTCCGTATCCAGACGCGTCTTTCGGCTTTGTGGGAACTTCTTGTTCTTACTTCAGAGAGTCGAAATTCGGAACTGCTTCCAGCAAGCGACAGGTGTAAGGATCTTTCGGACGATTAAGGATTTCTGCCGCCGATCCTGCTTCTACCACTTCTCCGGACTTCATCACAATGACTTCATCGGCAAGGTAACGAACGACGCCGAAGTTATGAGTGATGAACAAGTACGAGATATCTCGGCTTCTTTGGATTTCGTTCAAAAGATTCAGGATTTGGGCCTGCACGGAAACATCCAAAGCCGATGTCGGTTCATCACAAATCAGAAGTTTGGGTTCGACCACCAACGCACGAGCTATCGCCAAGCGCTGTCTTTGTCCGCCCGAGAACTCATGCGGATACCGATTCAATGAATCGGAACGAAGCCCGCAAAGACCGATGACATCTTCAATTCTTCCGAGCGCTTCACTCGCAGGAATATCAGGGTGCAGGCTCTCCAACCCTTCAAGCAGAATTTCCTTAACACGCATTCTCGGATTCAAACTGGAGAATGGATCTTGGAAAATAACCTGCATATCGACGCGGGCTTGTCGAAGATCGGGACCGTTCAAGCTGCCTAAGTCTTTTCCGTTCAAGAGCGCAGAACCAGTGATTTTTGCCTGCAGTCGGAGAAGTTGGAGGATGCCTCGGGCCACCGTGGTTTTGCCGCTGCCGCTTTCTCCGATCAATGCCGTTGTCAGCCCTCTGCGCACATCGAATGAGACATTGTTGACGGCTTTGGCGTATTCCGTCGGACGCAGAAAACCGCCGCGAATCGGAAACCAAACGCTGTAATTCTTGACTTCAAGAATGCGAGGCACATCTTTCTGCTCTCGCTCAACAACAACGTCACTTCGCGGAAGTTCGACCGGATCATTTTCAGGAAACAGGCAGCGAACTTTTCGGTCTCCAATCTCCTGCAGGACAACTTTATGCTGAGAACATTCGGGACGAGCTTTTTTACAGCGCTCGGCAAATCGGCATCCATGGAACTCTCGATTCAAGCGAGGAACCATGCCCGGTATTGCCTCGAGCATCTGGCTCTTTTGCTTTCCTTCAGGAAGCGCCTTCAAAAGATTGCGCGCATAAGGATGCAATGGCTTGGAGAAGAACTCACGTGCTGAAGCTTCTTCCACCAGCTCACCGGCATACATCAGCCCTACCCTGGCTGCGACCTGAGCCACAACAGCCAAATCATGTGTAATCAGCAGAATGCCGATGTTTTCGGTTTCCTTGAGATGCTTTAAAAGATCAAGAATCTGAGCTTGAACGGAAACGTCCAGCGCCGTCGTCGGTTCGTCTGCAATCAAATAGTTCGGCTCGGCCGCTAGTGCAATAGCGATCATAACGCGCTGCTTTTGACCGCCGGAGAGTTCAAACGGGAATGATTTCATTCTGCGTTCGGGCTCAGGGATTCCGACTTTTTTCAGCCAGTCGAGTGCTTTTGCTCGCGCTTCTTCGCCGCGCAGCGGTGTATGAAGAAGAATTGTCTCGACAATTTGATCCCCGACAGTCATCACCGGGTTTAACGACGTCGCCGGTTCCTGGAAAATCAAACTGATCTTGAAAGAGCGAATATTGCGCATCGCAGCTTCCGGCAAACCCATGATTTCTGTTCCGTCAACGGTAACAACACCGCTCGAGACTCGTCCGGAGCTCGGAAGCAATCTCAGCAGAGAAAAAGCCGTCATAGATTTGCCGCACCCGGACTCTCCGACTAAAGCGCAGATTTCGCCTCGATTAAGCGTCAGGCTCAAACCGTCTACAACGCGAACCGTATCCTCGGAAGTGAGGATTTCAGTCACCATATTAGAAATACGGAGCATTACTTTTTCCTCCCGATTTTGAGGACCAGTCTCGGGTCAAATGCTTCCCGAACGGCAGACGCAAACAAGTTGGCAGACAACACAAGTGTGAGCATGAAAGTGAAAGCCGCGCAAAGGTTCCACCAGACAACCGGTGTGCGGGAAAGTTCAAGACGTCCGGCATTAATCATGGAACCGAAACTGTGTGTCGTCGGATCAACGCCGACACCGACGTAAGAAAGCACCGCTTCATATAGAACAATGCCGGAGAAATCCAATACCGCCACAATCAAAATGATGTGGATCACGTTGGGCAGCACATGACGCTTCATGATCTTAAACGGCCCTAATCCGAAGGCACGAGCCGCTTGGATATAGTCCAGCTGAGAAATCTTTAAGGTCTCGGCGCGAAGGAGACGTGCGAGCGTGGCCCAGCCCGTCAGACCGATGATGATTGAAAGCATGAACAGACGAAGGTCGGCTCTCTCAATGCCGGTCGCATACATGCCGGGATGAGAATCAATGAACACCTGAATCATCAGCACGGAAGCCGCAATCAAAAGAACGCTCGGAATTGAAGACAACGTCGTGTAAAGGTACTGAATTAAGTCGTCTACCCAGCCCTTGAAGAATCCGGCACAAATTCCCAGAACCACGGCAAACGGAAGCGTCGTCAACGTCGCCAGAGTTCCGATCACAAGCGCTGTACGCACCGACTTAAAGGCTTGATACAGGACATCGTTGCCTGTTTGATCTGTCCCCATCACGTGGTAATACGGCCAAAGCGCGCCGATCAGGCACCCGAGGACGATTAAAACAGAGCAGGTCGTAAGGACTGCTTCATAAGGAACTTCATCGCGGCGCTTAAATAGCGTACGCACCTCTCCCTTGAATGAGCGATCTTTATATCGAGCAATCAGTCCGACCGTTAAGAACCACAGCAAAGCGCTAAGCACGAGTCCTGCACCTAGCCCGCAGGCCGATTTAACGATGATGTCTTCTGCCCAATCGGCGTTATTTTTGAGGTGCGCTCCTCCGGCTTTCAGCGGTTCGTAATCGCGCACGGGTTTGCCGTCTTCAAAGCGGGAAATTTTTTCAAATGTCTGAGTCGCAAGCGGCATCGAATAAGACTTCTCTTCGGCAGAAGAGGCTTTGCCTAGCGCTTTATCCAACAGGGAATAAGCCTTGACGTCATAGATCGGGCGCCCGGCCTGAACATCAATGACCGGACGAAAGTGCACAGAATCTACGACGGAGAGCAGAAGGAAGAAACACAGCAGCGAAAGCGAGCACAGCGAGGCGCCGGAACTCACAACATAGCGCCATCGTGCTTTGAGCTCTTCGGAGCGGGCAACATGAATCAGATAAAACGTTAGTGCCGCAAGAAGGACGACAATCACGATATCCGTTGGAAGCAAAACAAATTTAGGCATCATTTCAAACGGATCCTCGGGTCGGCAATCGTGTAAGCTACGTCCGTCAAAATCAGACCGATAACATACAGCACGGTTCCTACAAAAACCATGGTACGGACAATGGCGAAGTCCTGAGCATTAATCGCGTCAATCGTGAAGCTGCCTAAGCCCGGAATGCCGAAGAAGCTTTCCATCACTAAGGAGCCTAAAAACAGCATCGGAAGCACGGCAACCGTTGAAGTCAGAATCGGCAGGCTGGCGTTGCGCAGAACGTGTTTAAACAGGACGGCCGTTTCGCTTAAGCCCTTCGCGCGAGCGGTACGAACGTAATCCTTGTTGATTTCTTCCAGGAACATCGAGCGGTACAGCAGCGCATCGCCTCCGATGCGAGAGAAAACGCCGATCGCAATCGGAAGAATCAGGAACGAAATCATGGCCGTTCCCGTCTCAAAACCTGAGATCGGAACGAGCCGCAGGACTTTTGAGAAGAGCCACTGCCCGAAAATAATGTAGAAAAGCGATGAGATCGACATCATGACAATGGCAAAGACCACGCCGCCGATCTCAAGCTTCGTGTGCCGGAAGAACACTAAACCTAAAGAAAACACGACAATCACGAAGACGCCGAGCAAAAAGGTCGGAAACGCCAAAGCAACCGAAGGCCACATTCGGTTTTTGATTTCATAAGCAATGTCACGTCCCGCGTCCGATGCACCGAGGTCTCCGACCATCAGCCGCGCACTGTGCTGCCAAAAAATCGTATCCGTAAGCTTGTCTGAGCCTTTGGCCTTCTCATTCCAGAGCAGCGGTTTGTCGTAACCGTGTTCTTCTTTCCAGTTCTGGATCGCTTCGGCCGTCACACGCTTGCCGCCGATATTGAGGCGCGCCATATCATCCGGCGTGTTGACCGTAAAGAACAGCATAAAGGTGAGCAGATTGACGCCGATCAGAATCAGGAAGCCGTAGCCGATGCGTCTTAAGAGATAACGAATCATTTGACGTCCTCCTCTGTAGTGCGTGCGGTCATTCGTTCCCGCTTTCTATGAAGAGCCACGGCCGGAATAATCACCAACGCCGACAGCAGAACAAAAACGAGCAGCGGCCAGTAAATGGGTTTGTTCCATTCTTTAATAGCCTTCACTCGCGTCTCAGGATCGAGCCTCAGGTACTGAATGTGATTGCGCACAACCTGCGTGGGTTTGCCGTTGTGCACCCACTGATGGAAAGCCGCGGAACTCGTCGGAAAGTAACCGAATGTCCACGGCGCATCTTCCTGGACGATCTTGATCAGTTCATTAATGGCCTCGGCCTTATCCGGGCCTTCGTCCATATAACGCATACGGCTGAAGAGCTCGTCGTACTTCGGATTTTGGTAGTTCGAAGCGTTCTCTCCCGAGCCGCCCGTCTTGGACTTAGCGTTAGGGCCGTAAAGCAGGAACAGGAAATTTTCTGCATCCGGATAGTCGGCCAGCCAGCCCCATAAGAAGAGCTGGTGATTCCCGGAGATCACTTTATCCTGGAAACGGTTGTAGTCCGTGCCGCGGATATCGAGCTGAATGCCGATCTTGGCAAACTGCTTCTGGTACCAGTCGAGCACAGCCTTCGTTGAAGGAGACGCTGCCGCCTGGAAGTCGAGATTCAAGACTAAAGGCTCGCCGGTTTTTGCATCACGGCCGCCGGGGTAGCCTGCTTCAGCTAAGAGTTTCTTGGCTTCTTCAATGGATTTGCGGCGGACGAGTCCGTCTTCGGTCTTTTCGTAAACGATCGGGTTAAAGGCCGCAGCGCCGTCCTCTCGATATCCGAAAAGTCCCGGCGGCAGGGGTCCATGCGCAGGAGACGCCAGCCCTTTCTCAAAGATCTGGATATATTCTTCCCAGTCCATGGCAATAGAAATCGCCTGACGAAGCTTCTTGTTGCGCTCGCGCTCTTCGGGCGTCTTGCCTTCTCCTACGACCGGATCCATCCAGTTAAAGCCGAAGTACGTGTTTTGCGCTTCTATGGTCTGCGGAAACTGCAGTTTCTTTTCTTTGTACTCTTTTTCTTTTTCCGCGCTGTCGGCCATGCCGATCAAGAAGCCCTGACCGTTGTCGAGACGTTCAATCTGCGGAGAGTCGTAGTAGCCCTGAAGGAACTTCGTACGAAGCGGCACGCTTTCTTTTTCGGCCGTGATTTCAATCCGATCAATGAAAGGCAGCGGTTTTCCGCAGTCCTTTAAAAATCCTTTCGCTTCATCGCCGGGCTCCCCCGCGCAGGGATAAAGCTCCGTCTTACGGAAATTCGGATTGCGCTCCATGACATGTTTGCGGTTCTCAATCGATTCCACCAGCATGTAAGGGCCGGTACCCACGGGCCAATAGTTCAAAGACAAGTTGTTTTTGGCCATGCCCTTCTGGACGTAGAAGGCTTCGGCCTCCCACGGAACCGGCGCAAAGAACGTCATGGCCAGCCAGTTGGGGAACTGCGGGTACTTTCCTTTGACTTCGAGCCGCAGCGTGTACTTATCCGGCGCCGAAACACCTTTGAGCTCAAACTTCCGCAAGTCTAAGAAAGGTAAGTCTCTGTCAGAGGGCTTGAGATCGGCGCGAAGGCGTTTGTCTTCTGCGCGAACCTGAACGGCAAAGTCTTTCAATCCCGGAAGATAGTTCACCATCGTTCCGTAGACCGGAGCAATGATGCGGGGATTGGCCATTCGCTTGATCGAGTAAACAAAATCCTCGGCGGTCAGCTCTCGCGTACCCTTCTGCGGCAAATCCATCGGATTGTGCAGCTCGTCGATGACTTCAGGCGCTAACGCGTGGTTGATGTATTCGCCCTTTTCGTTCTTGGCAAAAGCCGGATGAGGCGCAAAGAGGATTCCTTTTTTGATCGGAATCTCGTAAACACTCAGAGCGATTTTTTCCGCCGAAGCAGTCTCAGGTAAGGCCTTTCCGTCTTTATCCAGATAAACGGGTTTAACGACCTCTGCTGCGGAACGAGGGATCAGGCGATAAGGGCGCTCTAGGAAGTGATACTGGTAAAGCGGTTCGTAAATACTGTAGGTGTAAGGCGTCTCATCGGAAGAGTAAGAACTCGTCGGATCCAAATGCTTCGGACTGCGGCCGGAGAACGGCGTGTAAAGCGTATTGGAGGCAAGTTCTTTTTCCGTGTGAACAGAGTTCGGAATTTCTTTGCAGGAGGTCAGTGCGATCACAGCAAAGACAGCCGCTGACAACCTAAGGAGCCTGCCGTAAGTTGCGCCGTATCCTACTTTAATTTTCACTGCTGTTCCTTTCGCCTATTTTGGAACGAGATATCTTATCAGATCACAAAAAATTCCAAAGAAATAAAATAGTTAGGGACGGTTTCCCGTCTAGGGGTATTCCCAACTTTTTAAGATTCGCGAAAGATTTTATCGCTCCGAAAAACGGGTATAAAGAATGACCTTTCAAGCCTGATTCTCAGGTACCCGTTTGTTAAAATGCGCTCTTATGTGAGGCTGGGCTTCAAGGAGCCTTTTTGAGCGCGCTTACGCGCGCTCGGATGAGAATTTGTTGATGGAAAAACACTATTTCGACTGGCCGGTTCGCGTCTACTACGAAGACACAGACTGTGCACGAGTGGTTTATTACGCCAACTACTTCAGGTTCATGGAACGCGCACGCACGGAATGGCTGCGCGCATTGGGCTGGAGTCAGGAGCGGCTGTACTCAGAGCTCGGCGTCGTCTTTGTCGTCGCCGAAGCCAAAGCCAAGTACAAGAAACCGGCCCGGCTGGATGATGAATTAGTGGTTCGATCAACGGTCACCGCGTGCGGCCGTACTTCTTTTGAATTTCATCAGGAAATTCTGAGAGGAGATGAAGTGCTCAACGTCGGAGACGTTCGCTGCGGCACGCTCGACGCGCACACATTCCGCCCGGTGGCTATGCCCGAGCCTATTTCAGAACAACTCAAAAAACTTTTAACTCATTAATCATTCGTTAGTACAAGGGACTGTGATGGAAGCATCTGCCGATTTATCAATCATTACTTTGGTTGCTCATGCGAGCGCCGTTGTTCAGATTGTTTTGGCTATTCTTTTGATTTTCTCTTTAGTGAGCTGGACCATTATTTTTCAGAAATGGTTCCAGATGAGCCGTGCAAGAAGAGAAGCCCGCAACTTCGACAAGCGTTTCTGGGGCGGTGCAGATTTAAATAAACTCTACGAAAGCGCCACCGAGCGACGCTCTTCCATCGGTCCTCAGGAGGGCATCTTTTACTCCGGCATGACCGAGTTCTTAAGAAGCCGCGCGAGCAATCTCGAAGCCCGCGCCGGCACCTTCGGCGTCATTGACGGTGTGTCTCGCGCCATGCGCGCCCGTTATCAGAGAGAACTCGACATTCTCGAGTCGGGCTTGAGCGTTTTGGCGACCATCGGTTCCGTTTCTCCGTACATCGGTCTGTTCGGCACCGTATGGGGCATCATGGACGCCTTCACAGGCTTGGGCAACCTGGAAAGCGCTTCGCTGGCTGTCGTCGCCCCGGGTATTGCCGAAGCTCTGGTGGCAACCGCGATCGGTCTGTTTGCCGCTATTCCTGCCGTTATCGGCTACAACCGCTTTGCTTATAGTCTGGATCGTCTCTCGAGCCAGTACGAAAGCTTCATGCAGGAATTCCAGAACATTTTGGGTCGTCAGGCCTAAGGACGCAACATGGCACGTAACGGCAAAAGACGTCTTTTAGCAGAGATGAACGTCGTCCCGTACATTGACGTGATGCTCGTTCTCGTGGTGATCCTGATGGTCGCCGCCCCATACGTCAATCCTTCGATCGTCGATCTGCCGAAAGTCAATAAAGCGGCTCGCACTCCGGATAAAGTTGTCGAAGTCATTATCTCGCCAGACGGCAAACTCCAGATCCGCGATACCGCAAAGAAATTAACTCCGGTTGATTTCCCTCAGTTAGTCTCTACGGTCGAATCGATGCAGACCGACGGAAATCAGGTTCCGGTTGTCATTGCTGCGGATAAAACCGTCGCATATGAAAAAGTCATCGACGTGATGCGCAATCTACAAAAGGCCAACATCACGCGTATCGGTCTGTCATTGCAACTTGAAGGAAGCGGTGCCAAGTAATGGACGACTTATCTCCGAATCAAGCGAATCGGCTCTCAGGCGCTCAGGGTTATTGGGGCACGGCTTTTGTGCTCGCTTTAATCGCCCACGGGCTTCTTTTTGTGCTGCTCTTCGTTTCCATGCAATGGAGATCGGAGCCGACAGGCCCCGTCTATGCCGAACTGTGGAACGGCGACATGCCGGCAGCAGAAGCCCCGGCAGAGACGCAACCGGAACCGCAGCCTGAGCCGGAACCCGAGCCTCAGCCCGAACCGGAGCCCCAACCTGAACCTCAGCCGGAACCGGAACCCGCTCCCGAGCCTCCTGCTCCGGAAGAGCCTCAGCAGCAGCTGCCTCCGCCCCCGCCTCCTATCGCTCAGACGGATTTAGATCGTCAAGCCAATCTGCTTGAGGATCCGGACATCGTCCAAGAAAGACTCGACCGCGAAAAGAAGAAACAGGAAGAGGAAAAACAACGCATTCTTGAGCGCGAACGTCAGCTTCAGGAAGCCAAACGAGCTGAAGAGCAGCGCAAAGCCGAAGAAGCTCGCCAGGCTGAACTGCGCCGTCAGGAAGAAGAACGACGCATCGAAGAACAGAAGCGTCAGGAAGAGCTGAAGAAACAAGAAGAGCAGAAACGCTTAGCGGAGGAAAAACGTAAGGCTGAAGAAAAAGCAGAAGCCGAGCGCAAAGCCAAGCAGGAAGAACTCAAGAAGCAAGCTCAGGAACGCGAACGCAAGATCGCTGAAGAAAAGGCTCAGCGAGAAAAAGCCTTAGCTGAAAAGCGCAAGGCTCAAGAAGAACTCAATCGTCAGAGAGCCCAAGAACAGGCGAATGCCGCCCGCAGAAAAGAAATGCTCAGCCGCTTAACCGGCCAGAGCGGATCTGCCATGGGTTCAGGCTCCGGCGCCATGACGAACTTTCAGCAAGCCCAGTACAACAACCGTATCGTTGCCTGCATCCGTCCGCATATTACGTTTAATACGCCGGCCGGCGCCAAACGCGGAATGTACGTTGCCAAGTTCGATGTCCGACTGCTCAAGAACGGTCAGAAGGCTGTTCCGCCCAAGATGATCAGCAGCAGCGGTCTGAAGGCTTTCGATACAGCGGTGGAAAAAGCGATTCTGATGTGCAATCCCTTCCCCAAACCCCCGGTAGGAGACATTCCCTCTTCTATTACATTGACATTTGATCCGGTTGACGACGCAAACGGTCGTTAACCTAACGGAGACAGCCTATGAGTACCTCGGCAGCCGCATCCGCCGAAATCGCCAAAGTCGCACAAACAGCGGTTACGACAGAAGAACTTTTAAGCGGCGACAGCAACATCCTGGATCAACTCCTGCTGATGTTTGAAAAAGGGCTTAACCAGCCGATCATCTATTGGCAGCTGGCCTCCATTCTGGGCTCACTGTTTTTAGCTTGGCTGCTCGGCAAATACATCCGCATGCGGATTATTAAGCACTTAGCCGCCAATGAAATCATCGAAAGCGACGAGATCAAAGCGGAAGAAGGCGAAGCCCCTGTCAAGCCTGAACATCGCGAGAGCGCCTTCTGGGCAAAGGTAAGACGAGGCATAGAGACGCTGATTTTGCGGCTGAGTTTCCCGCTGCTTGGAATGTTCTTCATCGCGGTCAGCACCTTTACCGTGCGACTTTTCGGCTTGCTTCCTAAGAAAGCCCTGCCGCTGGAATCCATTGCGTGGCTGATTCTCGGGGCCTACGTTGTGATCCGCACGGTCGTATTTCTGCTGCACTCACTTTCGCGCAAATACAACAGCAGCCTGGATAACTTCCTGACGTTTTCGATTTGGGGCGGTGTCGCGCTTCAGATCGTCGGTGTACTGCCTAAGTGCGTCGAATTCATGCAGACCACCAAAATTCCGCTGGGAAGCACCAACGCAACGGTTTGGTCTGTCTTCCTTTCCGGCTTCTCGATTGCCTTAGCGCTCTTTATCGCGAAGTGGATCGGTCAGTTCTTTGAGAAATGGATAAACAGCCTTCCGACCATGGAGTCCAACGTCCGCGTTGTGATCATCCGGGTAGTCAAGGTCGTTTTAGTGACGATTGCGATTCTGATCGGTCTGGCTTCCGTTGGTATTGACATCACCGTGCTTGGTGTCTTCGGCGGTGCCATCGGTGTCGGCTTAGGTTTCGGCTTACAGAAAATTGCCTCTAACTACGTCAGCGGATTCATTATTCTTCTGGATAAGAGCATCAAAATCGGAGACTTGGTGAACGTTTCCGGCGTTGAAGGTATTGTGACGGACATCAAGACGCGCTACACAGCGGTTAAGGCTTACGACGGCAGCGTAACGATTATCCCGAACGAGAATTTCGTCACCAGCAGCGTTCGCAATACCTCGTACCTGTTGGGTCCGGGACGTGCGACCGTCATGATGAGCGTTGACTACAGCGCCGACATTGATGAAGTCATTGAGCTCATGACCGATATCGTCCGAAAACAGCCGCGCGTGCTGATCAATCCGGCGCCCTACACCATTCTGACGAACTTCGGAGCCGACGGTATTGAACTGACGTCGTACTTCTGGGTTCCCGACCCCGAAAAAGGCACCGCGACTTTGAGGTCCAACATTGGTCGCGCGATGTTCCGTGAATTCAACAAGCGCAAGATCAACATTCCGTTCCAGCAGAGGGATCTGCATATCATTTCGATGCCGGAAGTGATATGCAAAGTCGAAAACGACGTTCCTGCCCCATCGAAGTCCGAAGCAAAAGCAGGAACATAACGGTTTCTAACCTCTAATCAATCTGAAAAGTCGAAGCTCAGCCCTTCGACTTTTCTTTCTTGAATCTCTAATCCTCAAGTCCAACATCTTTCAAATTTTTCCGATATGTTTCGCAAGTTAGGCCCGTGGTTCATATTCGTCGCTGCATTGTTCGTCATGAGTTTAGGTATCGCACTCGTGACTCGAGGCAATCTCGGAACCACGCCCATCAGCTCTCTGCCATTAGTGTCGTCTTATGCCAGCGGCTTAACCTTCGGTGAAACTACTTTCTTCATTAACTTGCTCTTTGTTGCTGCACAGTGGCTGCTGCTCCGAAAATCCATCAACAAGCTTCTACTTCTCTCGCAAATTCCGATCACATTCGCCTTCTCTTACTTCATCGATACATCTATGCAGATCACTGAGTTCTTGTCTTCAGATATTTATTGGAAATGTTTTGCAGTCTCGATGCTTGGAAACGTGGTTCTCGGACTCGGCGTTGCTTTAGAAGTGTTTGCCGGCGCCGCAGCGTTACCCGGGGAAGGACTCGTACTTGCGGTCAGTACGGTTCTGCACAAGCCATTTTCATCCGTCAAAATCGCCAATGACGTTATTTTGGTTTTGTTGGCTTTACTTCTTAGTTACTGCGTTTTCCACGAAATACGCGGGCTGCGGGAAGGAACTGTTATTTCGGCGTTATGCGTCGGCATCTTTGTGAAATTCTGGCTTGCCGGTCTTACAAAACTTTTCAAGAGAGCGCCAGCGGACACAGAGTAACTTTTAGAGCTTTCCAGCCGCAGCGGAGATCGGAGAATTTAAATCAGGCTCGATGAGTCGGAATCGTCAGCTTCAAGGCCTTGCTGATTCTAAATATCGTTTCGAATTTAGGTGATCCTTCGGGGCTGAGCGCTCTGTACAAACACTGCTTTGAGAGACCTGTCTCCTTTGCGAGCTGAACCATTCCTTTAGCCTTCACCATTTCGCCAAGTGCCCTTCTAACGAGTGATCCATCTCCCAGATCTTCTTCAACACAGGCCTTGAAAAAAGCTTCGGGATTGTTTTCCGTATTGATAAGGTAGTCCTGGATGTCAAATTCTTTGCCAAGCTTCGTAGTCACGCTTTGTACTCTTCAAGTAAGTTCCTCGTCGAAACCTTCAGCGTAAGTTTAAATGAACGCAGGCTTTCTTGATTGAACTCGGCAGCCTCTTACGCGGCTACCGACTCCAGCTGTTGAGTTTTGCATTGCATTAACCGTTGAATTTGGGACTTGAAGCTGAGTAATGGGCTAACGGGGTTTTCCTCATAGTTCGCTTTTTACTATTGACTTCCTCCCCTCCATAAATGAAGAGGATTCCTACCACTTCTCCGACAGCCGTAGCTTAATGTCGAAGTTGCCTCGGCGGGTTTCTGCTTCAGCGGGATTGCCCAAAGGAGTACAGCTTGGTTTTTGCACGTTCTC